>Ga0172380_10007723_pt1 | contig 12003 bp, 26 predicted proteins | sample Leawe162metaG_FD_119747 | JGI IMG/M metagenome (GOLD analysis project Ga0172380, IMG submission 119747) | Leachate microbial communities from a municipal landfill in Southern Ontario, Canada - Leachate well 162 metaG | ecosystem: Engineered > Solid waste > Landfill > Unclassified | place... | reverse complement strand
GTATCGCCACCATCGCGGGGACGATTGCGGGGCTCATCGTGAAGGTGGCGCTGTGACCACCATCGAGAGGGCCGCAATCAACGTGGCCCGCGCCATTCCGCGAGGGGTGCTGACGTGCTGGGGCGAAGGCGTGGTCGCAATACCAGTGGCTGAAGCGAAGGCGCTCCTGAACGCCGTGGACGCACCTGGGAAGGGCATCCGCGTCTGGTGCTGCGGGTGCGGCGTGCTCCTCAGTGACGGCATCGAAGTCGAGACGCGCGAGCGATGCGAGACGTGCGCGGAAAGGCGGGCGCGGTGAGCGACGGCCCCGGCTATGTGGACGACCTTCTGCTCGTGTCACTGGACACTCGATCTGGTAAAATAAGAGGGCCGCGACGCGCTAACGTCCGGCCCAATGACACCGAACCACTGGAGGATTCGATGCGGCTTAAGGGTACACCGGAAGAACGATTCTGGGCACGAGTAGAGCGCGGTGGGGATGGGGAGTGCTGGCGGTGGAACGGCTCTCTAAACGGCGCTGGCTACGGGTCGATAGGCGTCAATCTGAAAGTGATTGGGGCTCACCGATTCAGCTACGAGTTGCACCACGGGGCGATCCCGCCGGGGATGCTCGTCTGTCACCGTTGCGACAATCGCCAGTGCGTGAACCCAGCGCACCTGTTCACGGGCACTTACAAAGACAACGCCCGCGACTGTAGCGAAAAGGGCCGACAGAACGGGGCCGCGAAGGCTAACCCCGGAGAGTCGGGTTCAAAAGCAAAGCTCACATGGGAACAGGTCTGCGAGATCCGAAGGCGGCATCCGTCGCTTCCGGGCCGAGGCCGCACGCCCTATGAAGGCAGCCTCCTTCAAACAGCCGACGAGTACGGCGTCACGAGTGCGCTGATATCTCACATCGTCAGCGGGCGCATCTGGAAGAAGCCCAGAAGGGAGGTGGTGCCCTATGTCTAGCGAAGCGATGGATTCTCTTCTGCTGGACCTTTGACCCAGCCACTACGACCTCGCCACGTTCGACGCGCCCTGCCTCTACGCGAAGGGGGTGCGGCGGGTCATCCTCGGCACCTACTCCCGCAACGCGACCATCCAGATGATCGTGGGCTGCCGGGCTGCGGGGATACAGGTTGTCGGGCTCTACGGTCTCCCATACTTCGGCAACAACGACTACTACGTGAACCGGGACATCGACACGGCCATCGCCATCGCCCGCGAGTACAGCATCGGCACGGTGTGGGTGGACGCGGAGATCGACGCCTGGCAGATCGGCGTGGACGTGCCCCCGTCGAACCCTTCCCAGCGTATCCACCAGCTACAGGGGCAACTGGACAAGGTGACGGACGCGGGACTGCGGGCAGGGATTTACACCGCGAAATGGTGGTGGGGTTCAGGCATTGGCAACGGGTTCGAGTTCGCGAAGTACCCCCTGTGGCACGCGGTCTACACGCTCAACGGGACACCCGCACCGAACCCCGGCTTCGGCGGCTGGGCCAGTTGCGAGATCCACCAGTACACGAGCACGCGCGAACTCTGCGGACGGGTGCGTGACGCCAACTACCTGTTCACGGAAGTGGACGCCGAAAGCATCGAGGAGGACGGGTTAAGCATGGAAGACAAGGCACTGCTCCAGAAGCTCTATCAGGCCATCGCGGACGGCGACCCGGCCAAGCTCGACAAGGCCGCGAGCGTGAACTTCCTCGGGCTTGAGTCTCGCGTGGATGCACTCGAACGAAACGGCGACGCCCCTGCCCGTGCGCGGCTGGACGCCCTGGAAGCGGACGACCACTTCGCCACCGGGCTCAAGCGCGGGGACACGGTGGTGTTGCAGTGATGCGTTATCGAAAGAAGCCAGTCGAGATTGAGGCCATGCGCTGCACGCTCGCGACCATTGATGAAGTAGCAGCGTGGTGCGGCGGGCAGGTCGTCAGCGAGGTGAACCCCCGCGACCACACCGACGTGTACACCGCGCTCAAGATTCCAACCCTTGAAGGCGTCATGACTGCCCAAACGCACTCGGGCGGTGACTGGGTGATTCGTGGCGTCAAGGGTGAGTTCTACCCGTGCAAGCCGGACATCTTCGAAGCCACGTATGAGCCGGTGACGCCGTGACCATGAAGCCGCAGCACACCGGGGTCGAGATCATGCGTATCCCGGCGCGCGGGGGAGACGAGGCGACGGTGGAGATCTCGCCATCGACGAAAGAGGTGATCGTGGGCGTCCGCTCGCAAGGAGCGGTGAAGTACATCGGGCTCAGCGTGGCATCGATGTGCGACCTGATCGAGACGATGACCTACGCAACTCAGTTGGTACAGATAGGAGAGACGGCATGAGCAGTCAAGGATTCAGGTCAGAGCATTGGAACGACACAGACGGTAACCCAGCCGGTGGGGCGACCTTCGGCACCGGGTTCGCCATCTCGTGGCAGAACGGCCCGCTGGGGCGTGGTGATGACCGTAAAGCGCTAAACGGAGCGTTCGTCGAAGACATCATCGCGGCGGCCCGTGACCGCATCGAGTTCTATGAGCAGTCGCGCTTTTCGTGCAAGGAGAACCGCGACGCCATCCACCACCTCACGGTTGCGCTTGAGGGCCTGAACGCCCGCACGGCCAGCCGTGAAGCCCGGGCGGTAGAAGGGACACACACGGCATGAGCACACGAGAGAAGCGAATCCTGGCGACACTGGGGGCGGTTGGGACTGGCCTTGTGGCGGTCGCGGCCAGCCTTCAAGGGGTGAACATCGCCTCAGAGTTGAGCACGGAAGTCCAGCTCGTGACGCTCGGCTGCACGGGACTGGGCGGTGCGCTCCTCGGGGGCGTCGCCTACTACCGGGGCGCGCTTTCCCCCTAACCGAGACGCCGGGGCGTTAGACCGGGGGATGCCGTTGGGTTCGCGGCATTCCCCCCGGCGCGACGTGGTATGATGGACGCGGTATCAAGGCCCGTGCGACAAGAGCCCCTGGGCTCTTCCTTTAGGCGTCTTCGCCTAGCGGATAGGCGGGCCGCAGTCCCACCCTGCTATGATGCGAGCGCACCCTGACCGGAGCCCGAAAGCCCTTGCACATCGCAGGGGCTTTTCGGCCTACAACCCCACCACCCACTGCCACGCCTCCCACACGATCCCGATCGCCAGCACCACCCCGCACACGGCGAGCGTCCACAGGGTCAGCACCTCGCGCATCCGGGCCAGGCTTCTCACTTACGGACTAGCCTCCGCATCCGCTCCACGTCATCCCCGCCCAGCAGCACGTCCCGCCCGATCCTCCAGCCCAACTCGTACTCTCGTGCCCAGCGGAAGACGGTTGTGCGGTGAACCCCCAGCAACTCCGCGACCTCGGTTGCCGTGGAAAGCTCCATCATCGCATCGAGCTTGCCTGCCTGGTACGCCTTGCGCGCGGTCCAGATCACCCATAGCTCCAGGCGGTAGGGTGAGTGCGTAATGGTCCCATATTTAACGGTTTCGTTTAGACAGCGCTCCACGAAGGCGGCGATCGGCGCATCCCTTGGTAGCAGCCCCGCAACCACGGTTGCAGACCCTTCATCCCATTCCCGACGCTGAAGTGGGCTCACAGATACCCTCTCGGGGGAGCGTATCGAGTAAGTTGCCGGGGGTTGGGCCATGGGCATTGCTATAGGGTTTCACTTTGGGGTAAACTTGCCGGGTGACAGTAACAGGTATTGACACCGCAACGCAAGTAGCAGACAATGGCAGCATGCCACGAAATCGGACCTCCCAAAACGTCGTGTTGCGCATCGAGCCGTCAATGTTGGAGCGCTGGCGTCTGGCGGCGAAGGCTGACGACCGTGACGTGTCGAGCCTGGTTCGCAAAGCCGTTAACACGTATATCGCCGAACACGGCCTCCTCCCCCCAGATCCATCGCCGGAATAATAGTCTAACTATATCGGTTATGGAAAGTAGCCGAGAAAGATGCGAGGAAACCATTTGAGAGCAATGCCACACACAGATCAGCCCCGCGTCAACGGGGCCAATGAGTCCTCACAGGAGGGGGTTTAGACATGGACAAGGTAACACAGGAAGCACGGTTCGTATTCACGTTTGGCCACGGGCAAGAACACTTTCCCGGCTACGTGGTCGTCTACGGACGCGATGAGCCCGAGTGCCGTCAGCGAATGACAGACCAGTTCGGGCGAGCGTGGTCAATGGAGTACCGATCGGAGGAAGAGGCTGGCGTCGAACGCTGGCACCTCCCCCTGATAGCAACCATTGACGAGCCCGTGGCGGTGACCCCGTGACGCGCACCGTGGGGAACCTAACAGAAAGAGAAGTCCGCGAACAGCTTGCACGCGCAACGGTGACGCTGCAGGAAATCGCGGATTGTGACGAGCACGGGCACACCGGAATGACGTGGGCACAGAACCAGGCGTGGGCGTGCCTCCGCGACATGCGAACGCTCGTCGAAAACCCCATCCGTAAGGCGGTGCGGCAGTGACCCCGCGCACCGTGGGGAAGCGCACGCACGACCTCCGAGACGGCACGGCGCTGTACATCGTCGGGGCCTGGCTGGCCTGCCTCGTCGTGATGTTCCTCGTGTACGTCGGCATCAAGTGGGGCGTCTCAGGGCTGGCCTATGCGCTGGGGTGGGTGCGGTGACGCGGCACCACGTCGATGTTCGCCAGTTGGCAGGGCCCGCGAATGCGTGGCTCAACGTCTTTGGGGAATCACAGCTGAGTGGAGTCGGTGTGTGGGGCACCTCATACCGCACCGTCACCTATCTCTTCCAGAGCGGCCATACCTTCGCGCTCATCCAGTTCGAGACCGACGCCGCCGCCGATGCATGGATCGAATTCGAGTGGCCCAAGTGGCAACGAGAGCCCTACATCACTCCCGCGACCGTCACCAAGCTCACGACAGGAGCCCCTTCATGACCAGCACCGCCTACGCCTGCCTCACCTGTGGGGCGAACGACGCCGACGCCGACTGCCGCTGTGGCCAGCCGTGCATCGAGTGCGAACAGCCCGCGACTGTGGGTGACCTGTGCGCTCAGTGTGACTACTTCCTGGGCGACGACCTCCACGAAAAGCTCACCGGCGACTTCCCCTTCGACCTCCGCGCGGTCATGCAGCAGATCCACAAGGGCTCGTACGACGAAGCGATGTCCACCCTCAAGGGCCTCGTGTACGCGTTCAACCGCGTCATCGAGGAGGCACCCCGTGGCTGAGCGTGCCCTTCACGAAATGGACTACGAAGAAATCCTCGCGGAACTTGCGACAGCGCAGGCTGCGTCTGCGAAAGCACGGAAGCGGGTGCTCAGTGAACTGCGAGCCGCCAAGTTCGGCAACTACTGGCTCACTCCCGAGGAAACTGACGACCTTAACGCCGAAGCCGATGCCGCCGCAGCGTATGCACGTGAGGTTCAGTTCGCAATAGCGAAGGCACGACAGCAGCGGGCGCACAAGGCACGCGAAGACTTTGCCAAGCACCAAGAGGACCGTAAGGCCGAAAAGCACGACCGCACTCTCCGGTTTGAGAGGGCATTCCTCAGGGTCGCCAAGCTCCGGCTCACCGGGGACGTGTATGAGGCCATCCGCAATGAAGCCGACGCCCTCGCGCGTGAAGAAGGGCAGGGGGTGCCCGCATGAGCGCCACAGCAACACAAGGGCCGTGGTCGATTGGGTCGGTAGACGAAAACGCGACAGAAATTCTGGCGCTTTCCAACGGCCAGCTTTGCGCGATCGCGGCTGTCTGGGCAGATGACATCGAAGACACAGCCGCCAATGCCCACCTCATCGCCGCCGCGCCGCGCCTGCTTGCCGCTTGTGATCGGTTCGTCAGTTACGCCGACAAGTGGCCTGACGACATCAGCGGCCCGCTCCGCGATGACTTCCTCCCGATGCTACGAGACGCCATCGCCGCCGCACGAGGTGAAGCATGACCCGCCAGATGGACGCCCCGGCAGAGTCAAGCCGGGACACCCTCTCCAACGCCGGGGGTGGAATTGGTACTTCTGCCCCCGGCGTACTTCCACGGCTTGAGTGCTTGTGGGGGCACGACGCGCCCTACGTCGTCCTCGCTGAATGGCGGTGCGACGGGTGCGGACACGTGGAAAACACCGTAGCTAGTTACGAGAAGCGCCGGGGAGATGTCCCGCTTCCCGCTGAAGTATGCCGCGAGTGCGTCAAGCGCATGGGGCACTGCTTCCGATGTGGGACCGGCGAACATCTCCGCTACGCCCAGGCGGCACCCCAGTGACCGCCATCCCCCTCTACCGCGACACGAACTCAGGCGGATACCGGGCCTACCTGCCAGACCATTCGGACTGGATGGGCATCGTGCGGCGCGTCTACCTGAGCCCTGCCAGCCCTGTGCGCCGGTGGGTTGCCGTGCCGAAGTGGGGCGTCCCTGAGCTTCCCCCCTGCACGTCGAAAGAGAAGGCCGCGCTGGCCCTGTGGGAAGCCTGGCAGCGGGCGTTTGTGGCGTTGCCTGCCTCTGAGACGGACTGGGAACACGACGACTTGTGCCGAGCGGTGCCGGGATGAACGCGGAACGCTACGCCATCCCCGGTGAGGAGTGCGACTGCGGGCCGTGGGTGGTGATTAATCCCGGCATCGGCGCGACCGCACATCGCCAGCCGCACCAGTTCGTCCACCTGCCATCCCCCGGTGCATGGCGCTGCCGCTTCTGCCTTCGATGGGCGGGCACACGAAACGAGGCCCAGCCGTGACCGCGCCGGTGGGGGCGGTTGACCACGCACGGGCGCGTGCTGCCGCCGAGTGGTGGGCGCGACGGGCGGACGACGGCGCGACGAGCAACGTTGCACAACTGGGCCGCGCCTACCTCGACCTCGACGCCCGCTTGAACGCGGCGTGCGATGCGCTGGCCCGAGTGATGGAGGAGGCTGATGAGTTCGTCACGACGCAAATGGACCCGCAGCCCTGGCACCACGCGTTCCTCCGCATCCGCAGCATCTGCGGGGAAGCACTCACTGAGGGCGCCGACGCCATCGATGCGGCACATGGGGGCACAGCGTGACGCACCCCCCGCAGCCTGAAACCGGCCTGACGTTCAACGAGGTGGCGCATACGTATCACTACGACGGCATCCCAGTACCTGGCGTCACGACCGTGCTCTCCCTAATTGATGGGATGACGAGCGTTCCGCCAGATCGACTGATGGCGGCAGGCGTGCGGGGGACGATCGTCCACAGGGCGACGGAGAACTACGACAACGGGCTCGCCTGGGACGAGACGATCACGGACGACATTGTGCGCGAGGAAGTCTGGCCCTACGTCTCGGCCTACTTCCAATTTCTACGGGACGCGGGCGACGCCTACGCCATCGAGACGATCGAACAGCGGGTCTTCCACAAGAAGCACCACTACGCGGGGACATGCGACCGCATCGCAATCGTGGACGGCCAGCGCAGCGTCATCGACCTCAAGACGAGCACGCGGCTGAACATCGCGGTCGGCCCGCAACTGGCGGCGTACAAGGCGGCGCACAACTGCGAACTGCCGACGAAGCAGCGGGCCATCGGGCGGTACGCGCTCCAGCTCAAGAAGGACGGGACGTACCACTTCGCCAGGTACGACGAGGAGCACGACCTGATCCGCTTCCTCGTCTGCCTCGACTTCTGGCGCCTCCGGGACGAACTGGGCATCGGCCCACCGAAGGCGCAGAAATCCGGCTCCTACATGGAGCCCACCGACGGCAATAACGGGTGGTGGCCAACGCCCGTCGAGCATGACCGAGGGACACGGGCCTTTGTGCCGCAGCCCTAAGCCAAACAGCGAAAGAAGGAAAGAACAATGTCAGCACCCGAAGGATGGGAAGGGATTGTCACCGAGGTCGGAGATGGCCGCCAGCAGTGGCCGGTCATCCCCGAGGACCAGTACGAGGCCGAGATCGTGGATGTCGGGAAGCCGTACGAGAAGGTGGACAGCTTCAAGAACGAGACGGTCACAAAGATGGTCGTCACGTTCCGTCTCACCGCCGACTTCCTGGATGAGCCCGTGGACATCCCGGCGTTCCCACGCATCCCCAACGGGCTCCTGCCGGGCGGAGATGGCTACGTGGACGAGCGCACGACCATCTTCAAAATCATGAAGGCCCTCGGATTCGACATGAAGGCGCGTCCCCCATTCGAGCCATGGACGTGGGTCGGTATGAAGTGCCGCGTCACCACGATGAACGAGACGAAGGACGGGGAGGAAACCTCGTGGATTGAATCCTTCAAGCCCCTCGTCCCCACCCGTGCGGCGGCACCGGCACGTACCGCAGCCCCAACCCGGAACACTACATCTCGTGCGCCTGTCGGGGCTGGTGCCCGTGCGCCGCTCGCCTCGCGCGTCCAGCCCGAAGACGACGAGGAATAGCAACCCTCGCCTCCCGCTGGGTGTGAGTCACACAACGGCTCGCACCCCCACCCCGGCCCTTGAGCTTCCCGTTCCCATCCGTGTGTGGCGGTGGTTCAAGGGTCCGGGTGGGGGTTAGGCCCCTTAGCAGCCACAGGAGTTTTCGATGCGCCCTTACTACGAAGACACGAAGGCCGGGATCGTCATCTACCACGGCGACGCGCTGGACGTATTGCCCCATCTCTCCGGCGTGGCGGGCGTGGTGACCGACCCCCCATACAGTTCCGGCGGTGCCTTCCGAGGCGATCGAACCAACGCGACGCTCGCCAAGTACATCAGCACTGACAGTAGCCGACAGGACACGCTGGACGACTTCACCGGCGACAACCGCGACCAGCGCTCGTTCATGGCGTGGGCCGCCCTCTGGCTGAACGGTGCGCGCAACGCTGCTGTACCCGGTGCGGTGCTCGTGTCGTTCATCGACTGGCGCCAGCTCCCGACGCTCACTGATTCCGTTCAGGCGGGCGGATGGGTGTGGCGTGGGATCGCCCCGTGGTCCAAGAAGTTCGGACGGCCACGCGCCGGCGGATTCTCCAGTGCTTGCGAATACATCGTTTGGGGGACGAAGGGGCCGCTGCACGAACACCAGGTCTACCCGCCCGGCATCTTTGAGTGTTCCGCGGAGGGCGACCGGGAGCACATCGCACAGAAGCCGGAGGCGGTGATGCGGTGGGCGCTCCAGCCAGTCCCGCACATCGGCTCAATCCTCGACCCATTCATGGGGAGCGGCACCACATTGCGAGCAGCGAAGGACATGGGGTTCCCCGCCATCGGAATCGAGATGAGTGAGAAGTACTGCGAAATCGCAGCAAAACGGCTGGCGCAGGAGGTGATGGCGCTGTGACCCCCTCCGCCGCAGAACACCCCGACCAGGGCTGTGAGTTCTCCCGTTCGTGCCTTCGGTGCCCGCTGCCGCTCTGTAAGGACGACATGGAGCCCATCGAACTGCACCGGCTGCGGACGGCGTTGAAGGTACGGCACATGAGAGTGGTAGGCGCGGGGGCAGCGTGGGAGTGACCGCCCCAACGCCCACGGACATGCGCGCGATGGCCCTCGACTTCCTCGACATGGGCCTCTGCCCGATGCCGCCGAAGCAGGACGGCTCGAAGGCTCCATACGCGTCTACATGGAAGCAATTCGAGAAGCGGCCACCTACCACCCGCGAGGTGATGGGGTGGTATCGCGCCCCACTCACGGGCATCGGGACGATCACTGGGGCAGTCGCGGGCAACCTGGAGCTGTTCGAGTTCGACGACCTGGACACGTACCTGGCCTTCTGTGAGGTGGCGGTGGAGGCGGGACTGGCGGGGCTGGTAGAGCGGGTGAAGGGCGGCTACAGCGAACGCACGCCGGGCCTCGGTGTCCACTGGTTCTACCGCTGCGAGGAGATCGCGGGGAACACGAAGCTGGCCTCAGTGCCACGCCCGACGCCGGACAACCCGAAGGGCGTGAAGGTGCTGATCGAGACGCGCGGGCAGGGCGGCTACGCGGTCATGGCCCCCTCCTTCGGCACCGTCCACCCGAGCGGCAAGCCCTACGAAGTAATGGAGGGCAGGCCCGAAGACATCGTGACCGTCACCCCCGAAGAACGCGCGGCCCTGTGGGCGCTGGCACGGACGTTCGACCTTATGCCGGTGCGCGAGGTTACGCCCGCGGCAGTGCGGACGGAGGCCACGGGCGACAGGCCGGGGGACATCTTCAACCGGGACGCGCGCTGGGCGGACGTGCTGGGGCCGGCGGGATGGAAGGCGGTCTACTCGCGCGGGGGCACAACGTACTGGCGCAGGCCGGGCAAGTCGCACGGGGTGAGCGCCACGACGAACCACACGGGGGCAGACACGCTGATCGTGTTCTCGACCTCCACGCCGTTCGACCCGTCGCCTTCCTCATACAGCAAGTTCGCGGCCTACACGGTCATCAACCACGACGGGGACTACCAGGCGGCGGGCAAGGAACTGCTGGCACAGGGCTACGGTGAGGCCCCACAGGGGGCGTATGTGTCCCTGACGTGGGGGCAGGGGAACAAGGGTGCCCCTTCCTCTATAGAGCAGGAGTGGCCGGCGCCATGTGACGAGGACGCCTTCTACGGGCTGGCCGGGGACATCGTGAGGACGGTGGACGGCTACACAGAGGGCGACCCGGTGGCGGTGCTGGCGAACTTCCTTGCGGCCTTCGGCGCGGAGGTTGGCGGTGGGCCGCACTTCATGGTCGGGGCGACGCGGCAGCCCGCACGGACGTACTTCGCGCTGGTGGGCAAATCAGGCAAGGCACGCAAGGGCGACTCACAGGCCCCGGTAACGTCCATCTTCAAGTACGCCGACGAGACGTTCGCCACGCGGCTGCTCTCGGGCCTGTCCACCGGCGAGGGGCTGATCAGCGCGGTGCGCGACCGGGTGGAACACCTGGAGATGAACAAGAAGACAGGCGAGTACGAGACGGTGGTGCTGGACGATGGGGTGCTGGATAAGCGCCTGCTGGTGGTGGAGCCGGAACTGGGGCGGGTGCTCAGCGTGATGGGCAGGCAGGGCAACACCCTGAGCGCGGTGGCCCGCGACGCATGGGACCAGCGCCCCCTGGAGACGATGACGAAGACGAAGATGCGGGCGACGGACCCGCATATCACGCTCGTGGGCCACATCACCCTCGACGAACTCAGGACGCTCCTCGACGCGAACGCAGCAGCCAACGGGTTCGGCAACCGCTTCTGCTGGCTGGCAGTCAAGCGGAGCAAGGAACTGCCACGTCCGCCCGCCTTCACGGGCGACGTGGTGGCCGACCTGGGCGAGCGCGTCTGGCAGGCCATGAACGCTGCTAAGGGCATCGGGGAGATGGACTTCGACGCCGATACGGGCGAGGTCTGGAACGAGGCGTACCACGAACTCTCGGCAGATCGTCCCGGTCTTGCGGGCTCAGTAGCCAACCGGGCTGAGGCCCATACATTACGGCTTGCAATGCTTTACGCCCTGCTCGACGGCTCGTCACTCATCAATATCAACCACCTCACGGCGGGGATGGCGATGTGGGATTACTGCGAACGGTCGGCCCAATTCATCTTCGGCAAGGCCTCCGGCGACCCCCACGCGGACACCATTCTGCGGGCGCTCCGGGTAGCCCCAATGAGCCGCCTGGACATCTCCAATCTGTTCGGGCGGCACGCCGAGAAGGCCGTAATCGAGGCGGCGCTGGGCGGACTGACGGATCGCGGGCAGGCCGAGATGTGGAAGGAATCGCCCCCGAGCGGCACCGGACGCCCGGTCGAGATGTGGCGGACGCGCTCATGAGTTTCTTCGCTTATTTCGCTTATTTCGCAGACGGAGAGAAGAAATGAGCTACCTGGCCAAAGCTAAGGAGGCTAAGAATAAAGATAGTAATAATAGTAAAATCAATCTCTATCTAACTACTACTGATGTACGTGAGGGCACTAACCCTTTTTCTTGTGTCCCTGCGAAAGAAGCGAAGAAAGCGAAAGAAGTCCCCCACGGCGAACTTGCCTGGTGCGCGACTGAGCACTGCATCCAGATCGTCCCGCTCGGGGATGGCCTGTGTGGACGGTGCCGAGGAGGAGCGAAATGACGGCAGAACTGGAGGCCCAGAAGGCGGCGCACTTCGACCAGGCGCAGGCCCTGTGGGACTGGATGC
>Ga0172380_10007722_pt1 | contig 12006 bp, 12 predicted proteins | sample Leawe162metaG_FD_119747 | JGI IMG/M metagenome (GOLD analysis project Ga0172380, IMG submission 119747) | Leachate microbial communities from a municipal landfill in Southern Ontario, Canada - Leachate well 162 metaG | ecosystem: Engineered > Solid waste > Landfill > Unclassified | place... | reverse complement strand
TAGGGGTCGTCTCAGAAAACGGAAAATAAAGCACGCTAAGCGTGCGCGGAGGCCGGAACCCAGCGGTATAGCGTCGGCACCGACACGCCAAGGTTCTTAGCCACGTCGCGGGGCGGCACGCCATTGGCCAACAGCTTCTTGGCTGACTCGATCTTGCTGTCTGTCATCTGCCGCTTGCGTCCGCCCTTACGACCAAGCTTGCGGGCAATTTCCAGCCCTGCACGGGTGCGCTCAATCGTCAGTTCGTGTTCCATTTCGGCTAGGCTGGCCATGACGTGGAAAAAGAAACGGCCTGATGGAGTGCCGGTATCGATGGCGTCGGTGAGGCTCTTGAACTGGATGCCTTGCTTGTGCAACTCACCGACTAAGTCGACCAGGTTCTTGACGCTACGACCAAGTCGATCCAGCTTCCAAACGACAAGAGTATCGCCCTCACGGAGGATTTCCAGCGCCTTGGTGAGTCCGGGCCGCTCGGCGCGGCTGCCGCTGATCTTGTCGTCAAAGACCTTCTTGCAGCCCGCCTTGGTCAAAGCTTCGCGCTGAAGAGCAAGGCTTTGATCCTGCGTCGAGACGCGCGCATAGCCGACCAACATGTCAGCCTCGCGGCTGCAACGGGAGGACGCGCACGCGTGTCCGGTTCGGATCGACGGTGAGCAATGCGCCTTCTTCCAGCTCAGTAGCCATCTGCCGCAGAGCGGCGATAATCTGCGAACCGATGACATCTGGACTGACGTCATCGGCACGGATTTGCACAACGCTGGGTTTCTCGCCGTGGGTCGCGGCAAGGATCGCACTGAAGTCCAGATCGTGTGTAAGCACCACGTAGTCGTTAGCGCTGGCGTAGGCCATGATTTCCGCGTCCGGCGCGTTGTTCGCACCAAGCGTTGACCAATGCGCCGCCTCAATTCCCGCTTCGTCTAGTACCCCGACCCAGCGCGGCGACAGGTTCATATCGACGAGCAGCTTCATACATTGGCCAGCGTGACCTCGCGTTCTTCGGCTCGCCAAGCAGCATAGCGAAGCGCTTGCATGATGTCCTCGCGTTCAAGGTAGGGGTAGTCAGTGAGGATTTCCTCGACGCTGTGCCCCGCGCCGATTTGTCCAACTACCATCCCGACCGTGACCCGCATCCCACGAATGCACGCCTTGCCACCCATCACATCGGCTTGTTGGGTGATGCGATCCAGTTGTCCCATGTTGTACCCCTTATCGAAACTCATTGTCATGGTAGTAGTTTGAGAATATTGTTTCAAGAACTATTTATGAGAATAGAAGCGCCTTGATTCTGTGTGCCGCATGGGTGACGCGACGAGGCATATCAAAAACCCTCGTTTGCAAGAGGAGCGCCTATGCCCCGTCGTTCGATACTGTCCGCCACCGAGCGCGACAGCCTGCTCGCACTGCCAGACACCAAGGATGAGCTGATCCGGCACTACACGTTCAACGAAGCTGACCTGTCGATCATCCGCCAACATCGCGGGGCCGCGAACAGGCTGGGCTTTGCCGTCCAGCTTTGCTATCTGCGATTTCCCGGCATCATCCTAGGCGTCGATCAGACACCATTTCCGCCCTTACTGCGCATGGTGGCGGCCCAGCTCAAGGTGCAAGTCGAAAGCTGGGATGAGTATGGCCAGCGCGAGCAAACGCGGCGAGAGCACCTGGTCGAGTTGCAGACGGTGTTTGGGTTCAAGCCATTCACCATGAGCCACTACCGGCAGATCGTTCACGCGCTGACCGAGTTGGCCTTGCAGACCGACAAAGGCATCGTGGTGGCTGGCGCCCTAGTCGAAAACCTGCGCCGGCAGACCATCATCCTGCCCGCTATAAACGCCATCGAGCGCGCCAGCGCCGAGGCGATTACGCGAGCTACCCGGCGCATTCACGTGGTATTGACGGATTCTCTGTCGGATGTCCACCGTCGGCGCCTGGACGAACTTCTCAAACGCAAGGAAGGCAGCAAGACGACCTGGCTGGCCTGGCTGCGCCAGTCGCCCGCAAAGCCAAACTCTCGACATATGCTCGAACACATTGAGCGCCTCAAAGCGTGGCAAGCACTCGACCTGCCAACTGGCATCGAACAGCAGGTTCACCAGAACCGCCTGCTCAAAATTGCGCGCGAGGGTGGCCAGATGACGCCCGCCGATCTGGCCAAGTTCGAGGCTCAACGGCGCTACGCCACCCTGGTGGCACTGGCTATTGAAGGCATGGCCACCGTCACCGACGAAATCATTGACCTACACGACCGCATCATTGGCAAACTGTTCAACGCGGCCAAAAACAAGCATCAGCAGCAGTTCCAAGCATCAGGCAAGGCCATCAACGACAAGGTGCGCCTGTATGGGCGCATCGGCCAAGCCTTGCTGGAAGCCAAGCAAAATGGCGGCGATCCGTTCGCAGCCATCGAGTCGGTCATCTCCTGGGACGCTTTCGCTGCCAGCGTCACCGAAGCGCAAAAACTCGCGCAGCCTGAGGACTTCGACTTCCTACGTCGCATTGGCGAGAGCTACGCGACGTTGCGCCGCTATGCGCCGGAATTCCTGGACGTGCTCAAGCTGCGCGCGGCGCCGGCCGCCAAGGGCGTGCTCGACGCCATTGACGTGCTGCGCGGCATGAATGCCGACAATGCTCGGAAGCTACCGACTGACGTGCCGACCGAGTTCGTCAAGCCACGATGGGCGAAGCTGGTTCTGACCGACCACGGCATTGACCGGCGTTACTATGAACTGTGCGCGCTGTCGGAGTTGAAGAACGCGCTGCGCTCGGGTGACGTCTGGGTGCAAGGTTCGCGGCAGTTCAAGAACTTCGATGAATACCTCGTGCCTGCTGAGAAGTTCACCGCCCTCAAGTTGGCCTACAAATTGCCGCTGACGGTGGCCACCGACTGCGATAAATACCTGCATGACCGACTGTTGCTGTTGGAACAGCAACTCGCAACGGTCAACCGCATGGCCGCCGCAAACGATCTGCCGGACGCCATTATCACCGAGTCTGGCTTGAAGATCACGCCGCTGGACGCGGCGGTACCCGACGCGGCGCAAGCCCTGATCGACCAGTCGGCGATGCTGCTGCCGCACGTCAAAATCACCGAACTGCTGTTGGAGGTGGACAAGTGGTCGGACTTCACGCGGCACTTCACGCACCTCAAGACCGGCGACACGGCCAAGGATAAGACCTTGCTGCTGACGACGCTTCTGGCTGATGCGATCAACCTCGGGTTGGCCAAGATGGCCGAGTCGTGTCCCGGCTCGACCTACGCCAAGCTGTCGTGGCTACAAGCCTGGCACATTCGTGATGAGACCTACTCGACTGCGTTGGCAGAGCTGGTCAATGCCCAATTCCGCCAACCCTTCGCCGCCTGGTGGGGTGATGGCACCACCTCGTCATCGGACGGACAGCGCTTCAGGGCCGGTGGAAAGGCCGAGAGCACGGGCCACATCAACCCCAAGTACGGGGCCGAACCTGGGAGGCTTTTCTACACCCACATTTCTGACCAGTACGCTCCCTTCAGCGCCAAGGTGGTCAACGTCGGCGTGCGCGATTCGACCTACGTGCTTGACGGGCTGCTGTACCACGAGTCTGATTTGAGGATCGAGGAGCACTATACCGACACGGCCGGCTTCACCGATCACGTCTTTGCTCTGATGCACCTACTGGGTTTCCGGTTCGCGCCGCGCATCCGCGACTTAGGCGACACCAAGCTGTATACCCCGAAGGGCGATGCCACCTATGCCGCACTCAAGCCGATGCTCGGCGGCACGCTGAACATCAAGCACGTCCGTGCCCATTGGGACGATATCCTGCGGTTGGCCACCTCGATCAAGCAGGGAACGGTGACGGCCTCGCTGATGCTGCGCAAGCTCGGCAGCTATCCGCGCCAGAACGGTTTGGCCGTGGCGTTGCGCGAACTGGGGCGCATCGAGCGCACCTTGTTCATCCTGGACTGGCTGCAAAGCATCGAGCTGCGCCGCCGCGTCCATGCTGGACTGAACAAAGGCGAAGCCCGCAATGCGCTGGCGCGGGCTGTGTTCTTCTACCGGCTGGGTGAAATCCGCGACCGCAGCTTCGAGCAGCAGCGCTACCGGGCCAGCGGCCTCAACTTGGTGACGGCGGCCATCGTGCTGTGGAACACGGTCTACCTGGAGCAGGCTACCAATGCACTGCGTGGTCACGGCCAGCCGGTCGACGACTCCCTGCTGCAATACCTGTCGCCGCTGGGCTGGGAGCACATCAACCTCACAGGCGACTACCTCTGGCGCAGCAGCGTCAAAGTCGGCGCGGGAAAGTTCAGGCCGTTGCGCCCCCTGTCGGCGGCTTAGCGTGCTTTATTTTCCGTTTTCTGAGACGACCCCGTTCTGTACGGCAAAGAACAAACCATTGCAACCCTGGAAGCACTAATCGCCGACGCGCAGGCGGGCAACCTCAACTCGGCTGCGTTCCGCCTTTTCAAGACAGATGGCACCTGGCAGGATGTCACGGTAGGCGAGACAGAAGAAGACAAGGTCGAGGCTTTGACAGCCTTTCGACAAATGAAAGACTTGGCCAACTAGGATTGTTGTTCTTCGCGCTCGATCAACATCGAGCCCTCCGACCCCACTTGGTTGACCGAGATCGACACTGGGTAGACCTCGATGGCCTCCGCTGGGAGCGGTTGCATCATCTGGCGCAATTCGCCCAATTCCCCGCCAGGGGCGAGCCAGGCCCGGTAATCGGCGGGACGAATGATGACGGGCATTCTGGCGTGGATCTCGGCGGCGCGCTCGTTCGCCGGCGCGGTAAGGATTGCAAAGGTTTGGCTATCCGCAATGCCGGCGAAGAAAAACGGCGCGGCGCCAGCCAGCCGGTGGAAGTACGGGCGCTTGCCGCTGACGAGTCTTTTCCATTCATACCAGCCGTCTGCTTAGAGACCGGTCCGCAGCAGCTTCAGGCGCCGTTCGATATCGACGGCGAACTTCTTGATGGTAGCGGGATCGACGGCTAGGGAGTCGGCCGTAGCGGGGAACTGGGCGACTGCGTCGATGACTTTCGTCAAGATGGCGCGGGCTAGAGTTGAATTGCCGAGCCAGTGCTTGCCGACAGAGGCCAGGATCTCACCGGTCGGCGTTGAGTGGCTATGTCCGATGGCGAGTTGGTGATCGCGGTTGCCGCCGATATCGGGCACCAGGTCGAACGCTGGCGAGAGGTGATAGCCCTGGGCCGAGCGCAGCATGAGGAAGTTTTTCAGGTGATCGTCGGTGTTGCCGATAGCCGCGTTGAACACCATCTGGCGGAAGAAGCGCTCGACGTCGCCAGGATCGTCGGACAGGCGCCGGATGGCATTGGCCGGGACCTCGTAGGTGGTGACGTAGGAGCCACCTGCCTCCCGGCAGAGGGTGGCGAGCGAAATCATGTGGCAGCGCCCGCCAGCTGGTGTGATATCGAAGCGACGAACGAGGACTGCTCGACGCGTGCCCAGGGGAGCAAGTTGGCAGTCGGGGACATCAAGCCCCGCTGATCTGGCCAGGACGAGGCAGGTTGCCTCGAGGCCGACGACATCGAGGCCTTGATCGCGCCAGCGACTGGGGAACTTGGCGATCCATTCACCACCATCGTGGGAGACCAGGGCTTTGGGCCGGGCGCCGCCAGGTGTGGACCCGGCTACGTAGAGGCGGTGGAGGGCGGTGTCTTCGACCGGTTCGCCAGCGTCGAAGGCGATGGCGGCGGCGGCGAGCTCATCAAGGTTCCGGGAGGTCTTGTGGCGGGCGGGCGGTTGCTTCCGGGTGGTCGAGAAGATTAGAGCGCCGAGGCCTGCTGCACGGACCGCTCTCATGATCCAGAACGGACCTTGTTGATGCCGGGGGAGCTGGAGCTCCGAGACGATGAGGCGGCGGCCCCAGTCATCAGGCAGAGCGTCGTCGAAGACGCGCAGCGGGTAGCCGAGGTTACTGGCCTGGAACTCCCGGGTTTCTAGAGGAAGGGCCTGGGGGTCCGGGTTGATGGGGAAGGCGCCGGGGTGCGCGAGCCACTCCTGCGCGTAGCGGAATGCCGTCGGCGCCGTGCCGTCTTCCTTCATATCGCCGAAGGCGATCTCGCCCAGACGCACTACCTCGCCGTTGGGCAGCGTGATCCAGATGAAGAGGTGGTTCATGCCTGGCGGCTCCGGGGGGAGGCGCGCAGCCGGGTCTTGGCCTGGCGCTCGGCGCGGTCGAACAGGCTCTCGCGCACTTCGAGGACGAGGGCTATGTCCGGCAGGCGGGATAACGCCCAGAGCGCTGCTATGAAGGTGCCCATGGCCACGGTGGGCTCCCCTTTTTCGAGACCGCGCAGGGTTGGGACCGACACCCCGAGCCGTCGGGCGAACACGCCTTGGCCGTCACCACGGGCGATCCGTGCGGTGCGGACCCGGGCGCCGAGCTGAACGAGGGCTTCCTGAATTTCGTCGTTCTTGAACATTGTTACGGAAACGAATCAACGAAAGCTATAGATTGCATAGTACTCGAAAATACAGAGTAAAGCAAAATATACTTTCCTTAACATAAATAACTCGTAGCAATGAACCGCACTAAGCGTTCTTCCACCGGCCGCGCGCCTCAAATCCAGCCAATGGAAGGCTCTGGTGGCCACCATCATTGCGCCTACCTAGCGAATCGACCTGATCGCTGCCTCTGCGTAAGCACTATTGTTGGTCTGCTCGACGACGGGTGGGACCACGCGACGGTGTGCTAGCGCACCCTGGTGGTGTTGCGCGCGCCACATTTCTATCCCGACGTCAACACGCCAAGGCAATATACGAGAGTGAGGGCTAACTAAAAGCTCTTGAGGTGAGCTTTTACGTGCTAATTACTGCAGCCGGCGTATAGCTCTTAGGTGAGCTTTTACGTGCTGTCCAAAAAGGGAGAACGCACAGCTTTAAGGTGTGTTGAGTCTTTAAACACTTAAAGCTTGTTTACGGCGCCAGGAATCCCGCACCAGTAAAGCGTTTCAGGGATTTCGCGTGAGCTTCTACGTGCTAATTTGGCTTAATTTCGGAGCCTTTTCGTGCGGATACTGGCGACACGTGAGCCGCTACGTGCAGGAACGGCCGCTTGGCGTGAGCCTTTACGTGCCATGTGAGTTCTTACGTGCTCACCAGTGCCCTGCGCTTTGACGTGAGCTTTTTCGTGCGATTCGCAAATCCCGATCAAGTGAGCTTTTACGTGCTACGTGATGTGTGAGCCTTTACGTGCTGTGAGTGACGTGAACCTTTACGTGCCATAGGTGATCTTGCAAACCTCACATATGTGCGTATGATAGCTCCATGGTAAAAAAGAGCACGCTGCCCGTGCCTGCTGAGAAAGGGCAGGAATTTCGGAAAGCCAACAGCATCGTAGCCACCCGTGTCGCGCGTGGCGGCACGCTTACGCTGCTAGCTCGTAAGCTATTTAATACGCTCTTGTATCACACTCAGCAGCAGAGGCTGCCTGGGCAAGGCGCACCGACCGAAAGCGAAGAGCATCGGACGCTCTACTGGCTCCCGGTCAAGGAAATAGCGAAGGACGCGAAGTACGGTTCTCGTGACCAAGCAACCCTCATTGAGACACTGAATAAGCTCCAAGATATCCGCATAGTATCCGAGACCGTGGACGAGTATGGCAGCGACGTCCTGATTGCCGTTATTCGTGTGGTAAATCGTGGTAAGGCCGGCGCACTGCTTGGGTGGGGCTTGCACCCTGCCACCGAGAAAATCCTGTGTTCTCCAGATTTCTACACCCGGCTATCTTTGTACTACCTGACGTCGCTCAGCACGACAGGCGGCTCAGGTCTCTACGAGATAGCCAAGCGATACGCTACGTCACCCGGAGGGCTAACCCGTCGCGAGCCCTGGCACTGGTGGTTTGAGCTGCTAACGGGAGTGCCTATCACTACCGAAAAGCCCGAATACCGCTATTTCAAGCGAGATGTGTTGAAACCGGCCATCAGGGAGGTCAATACGACAGACATCCAGGTGGAGCTCATCGAGTATAAGGACGGGCGCTATGTTTCCGACCTTCAGTTCCAGGTGTCCCTTCGACAGCAACAGGCGTTGGAGCTCCCTGCCCCACCGATAATTGATACCCAACTCCTCGACCGAATGGAGGCCCTAGGGCTCCGCAGGCGGGAAGCCGAAGATATTGCCGCCAGCACGGAGAGCAAGAAGCTGAGTGATACCTTGGAGTTTACCGAGGGGCGTGTGGCCTCGACCACCCTGCCCCTCGTCGCGTCACCCGCTGCGTTCTTCCGGAGCGCGCTGCGGAACGATTATGCCGATAGTGCAGGAAAAGCCAAGGCAAGCCGCACCAAGGCCCTGACTGTGAAGGCTCAGCTTGCCGACGAGGCAAAGGCCCAGCTCGACGCCGAAGAGGCCACCAAGGCCGCTTTGGCCGCTGCGGCTGCCAAAGCGGCCTTGGCCAGGTTTGAATCGCTCCCCGAGCAAGAGCAAAAGACTCTGTTGGCCCAGTTTAAGAGCGAGAGCAGGAGCGTATTTAAAACCGGCAGCATTGCACACAAGAAGGCCTTCTGCGCATATTTGCTGAGGTTGGCGGAACCTAGGTGAGGGGCCTCGGCCCCTTCTTTTTGCCTATCACTTTCCGAGTGACACCCCGCCCCGCCCTTTGCTGCTTCGGTAAGCCTCGTTCTACGGCCTTAGGGCCCTATCCATCGGAACACGAGTCGTCCTATTCTTCTTGGCCTTCTTGCCGGCCACGGCGGACTTGAAGCCAGCGCCGGCCTTGAACTTGGGTACCGTCGTGGCGGCAATCTCCAGTGCGTTGCCGGTCTGGGGATTCCGGCAGGTGCGGGCGGCACGCTCGGACGAACCTGCCGAATGAGCCGAAGCCGATCAGAGTGACCGTCTCACCCTTGGCCACAGTTTTGGTGATCGCGCCGATGACGGTATACAGGATGTTGCCTGCGGCGACTTTGGAGATGGTCGGCCTCTTTGGCAATGACGTCGACGAGCTCAGCTTTGTTCATATCCCATAGAAAAGACCTACAGAAATGGGCGTGCTTGCCGTTAGTGATATCATTTGGAATGATATCATATCACTTGCATTGACTTGATACCGGCTCAAGTGATATGATACGGACTGATTTGATATGGCTTGAAATGAAGTGCACTGATATCACGTGATATGAGAGGTCCAATGCTTAATAAAATCATAGCCATAGCGAATCAAAAGGGTGGTGTCGGCAAGAGTACCTGCACCATGCAGGCGGCAGGCGCTCTTGCCTTGGCGGGCTATAGCGTCTTGGTGGTCAATGCAGACCGCCAGGCCACGGCTCTCAAATGGAGCTCCCATGCGCCGGACGACAAGCCTTTCCCTGCGACCTGCGTCAATCTCTTCCAGTCCGGGGACAAGATTCACCGGGAGGTCCAAAAGTTGTACCAACAGTACGACTTCACCTTGATTGATTGTCCCCCTAACATGGAATCGGTTATTCCGGCCTCTGCCGTGGCCATCTCCGACCTGGTGCTGATGCTCATGCGACCTACCATGACGGACTTCGATTCCCTGACAGACTTCTTGCCCTTGGTTCAAAGGGCACAGGCACAGCGGGAATCGTTGCAAGCCCGCGTTTTGATAACGCAATACAAGAAAAACGCCATGGCCGAGCTCACAATGAAGGCGTTGGAGGAGCACGGAATTTCGAGGATGAAGACCACCATTGGGGACCGGACAGTGTATGCCGAGGGTGACCCGCTCGGCTCGCACGTGCTTGGTATGAAGGGGGTACCAGCTGCGGCTAAGCGTGAGGTTAAGGAACTCCGAGACGAAATCTTAGATTTGTTGGGGGTGGACCATGAGTAAGCTCGATAGATTAAGTGGTGCGGTTAAGCGGGCTGGGGATGCGGCAATGGCAACCGCGGATAGCCGATTTGACGCGGTAGATAACATTCTGGGCAAGAAGCCCGTTTCAAATCAAGTGATATCAAATCAATCCACATCAAGTGATGTGGACTCAGGTAAAGTCAAGTCAACTGAAGTGCTTCCATCTGCAACCGTCGCGGCTTCAGAAACCAAGACACTATCAAGCCTGGTGGCCACTGCGCCAGTATCAAGTGATGTGATATCACATCAAATCACTTCATACCCTTGGGAGACGGCAAATCCCAAAGTGAAGGTGGCATTTCAACTGCGTCTGACTGAGCCGATGCATACCAAACTCAAGTGGCTATCGGAGCAAAAGGGGGAGGGTAGCATCCACGAGATAGTCTTGGCGGCCGTGGAAGATAAGGTGGACAAGCTGCTTGCGGGGTATACCAAGTGATATGATATCAACTCATATCAATTTACTACCTTAGATGCCGGCGCAGCCGATATCAATGACGGAGTAACGGAACAACGGCACTTTGAAACCGCCTGTGCTGCCGCCCGCCTCAATTAGCGAAGTCGCCCCTAAACAAAAAGTTGCGCACCCTCCCACTATGACCGGAAATCGAATGACCAGCACTCGCGCGACAACTCTCGCTGAAAGACCACCAGGTTGGGCGGTTCAACAAGCAGGCTCCAGCCTTCCTGGTTGTCGCGGTAGGGGCGCTCGACCTTCTTGAAGCAATCGGGAGTAAGCAGGACAAGGCAGATTCCTCCTGGGTGACGCGCCGACTCGTACAGAATTGCTTCGATCGATGCTTCCCGGGCGCTGGCGCCAAGCGCCTGGGTGGCGGTGTAATCGGTCCCAGATATCCAAAGCGACCGGTCCGCGGCTAGCGGAGGTTTGGTGAGGTCTATGGCCTTGTCGGTCGCTGCATGGAACTCGAACAAACTCACGCTCAGCCTGGCCGGCCTTGCCGCGAGCCCGACGCTGTCTAATTGGAATCGCAGGCGCCAATAACCTATCTCCGCACAGGCTGTTTCCCGCTCTAGGGCGCCGTAGAACACCCCGGGATCCATGCGCCGTCTGAAGCGGGATCCCTCCGGCGCTCGTGGCGGATAGCGAAAGGACGTGAAAAGTAGCCAATGCAGGCCCTGGGCCTCCTCAGGCAAAGCAGGTTTCGCTTCTTCAAGGATTCCTTCGAGGATTGCCTGGTCTCCCGTATTGCCATGCACCAAGGCCATCGTCGCAACCCGGTGCTGCGCCTCAACAGCACGCCAGCCGCTGCCGCGCCAGGGGCGCGCCTCAGGAGATAGCGCGGTGGGCGTCCAGGTACTCGACGGCATGGATGAGGCCGACAGCGGTCTTGATGGACTCTGCCGGCGTTCTGCCGGCAAAACTCGGCGCATTATTGGCCGAATGCAGCCAGGCTTTGGCCAAGTCGTCGTTTTCCACGAGCGACGAGAGCGACCGGTACAGGCGCACGAGATGCGCCGCCATTTCCCATTCCTTGCTCTTCTCCGAGAGCAAATATTTGCCGTTCAGCAAGCGGGATGCGGTCGATTGGCTTCCACCGATCACGCTGGCCAGAACAACCGAGCCGAGGTCCAAGCGGCGAGCCGCCTCGGCCACCGCTTGGGTTAGAACCCTGGCACGATCGGAAACCGCAGAAGGAGAAGAGGGCAGGGTGCCGGAAGTCATAATATGCTATAGCATAAATACTGTGAAGTAGCATCTGCAGCATACACTCCGCACGGGAATTGTCAAGGACAGCACAGCATCAATTGGTTGAACACAGGTCTGCGCGGTGCGCGGCTTCTGGACCAGGGATCCGAGGCGCAGTGGAACGTAAAACCGGGTTAAGGCCTTGGCGATGTCGACAGTGTGTGAAGCACGCCATTCAGCCTACCTCACCCCATTCAGCTTCGCCAATTTGTCACGCGCGATAATCAATTCCTTTTCCTTTATCGTGCGATAGCGCTCCACCTCTTTCGTGCGAGCCAATAATCCGTCATTTTCCCTGTGCAGTCGCTCGACCTCGCTTTTCAGGTAATCGCGCTCCGAAATCGCTTTGCGCAACAATTCGCCGACGCGCTTGCTGTTGGCAATCCAATAAGCGAGATCTTCCGCCTGGCTTGGATCGGTATTGTCCGTGACGACGTAACGTTTAATACGGTCCGCTGCTTTTTGCTTTCCCCG
>Ga0172380_10007720_pt1 | contig 12006 bp, 14 predicted proteins | sample Leawe162metaG_FD_119747 | JGI IMG/M metagenome (GOLD analysis project Ga0172380, IMG submission 119747) | Leachate microbial communities from a municipal landfill in Southern Ontario, Canada - Leachate well 162 metaG | ecosystem: Engineered > Solid waste > Landfill > Unclassified | place... | reverse complement strand
GGCAGGAACGACAATCGCTGGCGCGATTGGCGGTGCTGTGCTTGGAAATGAGTTGGGTTCTGGTCCTAGAACCAGCACCCAGGAGCAGTGCAATACCGTGTACGAGCAAGGCCCTCCAGCCGGTTATCAGGTCACCTACGACTACAAGGGCAAATTGCTCACAGCTACGACCCGTATGCCGCCCGGTGAATATCTCAGGGTGCATAGCCGGGTGACCGTCGAGTAGGCGAGCGGTTCAGAAGTGTTGCGGGCGCAGGAGAGTCACCGCTAGTCCCACCAAGGCGGGCAAATCCACTATCATTTGCTTGTGACTTCCGCACTCCGCACACGCATCGTCAAGGGAGCACCCAAGCCCCTTCAAGGCGTGCTTCCCGACGCGCTGCGACGCCTGCCAGCGACAGAAGTGGCAAAACTGAATCTACTACTGTCCGGAATCGTTCGCAAAATGAAAGTCCGCGATGCAACCGGCAAATCTACCCCCCTGGCCGATATTTGACAGTCAGCGCGCGAAACCGAAGCTGCTATCGAACCCAACGGACTCTCCCCAAATAATCAATTCCAATGATAAGGAAAAACATGAAACGCTTTCTGCTTTCCACGCTTCTGACCATGGTCATCGTCCTGACCACCTCCGCTCCCGCCCTGGCCGCGAAGCAAGAGGCGGAAAAGAACATCGCTATCGTCAATGGCAAGGCGATTCCCCAAAGCTTCGCCGACGCGTTGGTGGCAGCGCAGGTCGCGCAGGGACGGCCCGACTCGGAACAACTGCGCAGCGCGGTAAAGGAAGATCTGGTGGGCCGCGAGCTTATCGCGCAGGAAGCCCAGAGAGCCGGTTTCGGCAAGAAGTCCGAGGTCAAGGCTCAAATGGAAGTGGCGCGCCAGAGTGTATTGATCAACGCCTATCTGCAGGACTTCGTGCGTAGTCACCCGATCACCGAAGAGGCCTTGAGGAAGGCATACGAGACGATAAAAGCTCAACTCGGTAACAAGGAATACAAGGCGAGGCACATCTTGGTCGAGAAAGAAGACGAGGCCAAGGACATCATCGCCCGTTTGAAGAAGGGCGAAAAGTTCGAGGACCTCGCCAAGCAGTCCAAGGACACTGGCTCCAAGGACCGCGGCGGCGACCTCGGCTGGGCCGCGCCCGGCAACTACGTGCTTCCCTTCGCAGAGGCCATGAGCAAATTGGAAAAGGGGAAATACACCGAGACGCCGGTCAAGAGCAATTTTGGCTACCACGTCATCAAACTCGACGACACGCGCGAACTGAAGGTACCCTCGTTCGACGAAGTCAGGCCGCAACTGACGCAACGCCTGCAAAAGCAGCTCGTGGACCGGCACATTGCTGAACTGCGCGGCAAGGCCAAGGTAGAGTGAGAATAGACAAAGACCGGACGCCGTGGAAGGGTGATAAAGTAGTGGCAGGAATCCGGGAACTTGCAGCGCCCCAGCCGCAGAAGATGTGCCGAGCAACCGTTTTCCAATTCGTCATAGGGAGCTCTACAACATGATGTCATCCAGCCATTCACGTCTAGTTCGCAACCGTAGTCACCTGTGCTCCTGTCGCTGCTGCGCTGGCCCAGGAAGTGGTTCTAGGCGCTTCGGTGCAATTGACCGGCCCGGTCGCCAATACCGGCCGCTATTACCGCGATGCCTATGAACTGGCCATCGATAAGATAAACGCTGCCGGCGGCGTGAAGATTGCGGGCCAGTCGCGCAAGCTGGCGCTAAAACTCTATGACAACCAGTCCGACGTGAATCTGAGCGTGCGGCAGTATACGCAGTTGGTGTCGCAGGACAAGGTCAATCTGTTGTTGGGTCCGTTCGCCAGCAATTTCGCCCTCGCCGACTCCGCCGTTTTCGGAAAAATACAAGGTGCCGATGGTGCAGGGTGGTGGGGCCTCGGACCAAATATTCTCGCGTAAATTCAAATATATCTTCGGTACGCTGGCAGCGGCGAGCAATTACTTCGGCAGCACCGTCGCCATGCTCAAGTTGCTCAAGCCGGCGCCGCAATCCGTGGCCCTTTTGTATGCCGACGACGCTTTCGACGTATCGGTGGCGGAAGGAACGCGGCCGATGTTGAAGCAGGCGGGATTGAACGTCGTCATGGATGAGCGCTACAGCACCAACGCCACGGACTTCAACTCGCTGCTCTCCCAGATCAAGAGCAAGAACGCCGACGTCGTACTGGTGGCCGGCCACGAAACCGAAATCCTCAATTTCGTGCGCCAGGCCAAGAGCCTGGCGGTGGCCCCCAAGTTGTATTCGTTTACCGTGGGCGTGCCCAGTGAAGACTTTCGCAAAGCCTTGGGCCGCGATGCCGACTACGCGTTTGGCATGACGGCGTGGTTGCCAACCGCCGCATTGAAGGACCGCTGGTTCGGCGATGCTCAGCAGTTCGCCAAGGAGTACAAAGCAAAGTTTGGTTACGACCCCGACTATCACGCAGCCTCGGGCGCAGCGGACGTTGAAGCGCTGGCGCAGGCCATGGAAGACGCCGGCAGTGCCGATCCGCAGAAGGTGCGCGATGCGCTGGCCAAGGTCAAGTTCGATAGCCTGTATGGGCCGATCGCGTTCAATGCGCAGGGGCAGATCGAATTGCCGCAGATGGTGATCCAGGTGCAAGGCGGCGAACTCGCCGAAATCTATGGGACCAAAGGCTTTGTAAAACAACCGAAGTATCCGATGCCCGCCTGGAACACCCGTTAGGCCAGCGGCCGATTAGGACTTCAGTTGGACCTGCTGGCGCAGATTCTGGTCAACGGCACGCTTCAGGGCGGGCTGTACGCTGTCATGGCGCTCGGCCTGGCCTTGGTCTGGGGCGTGCTCAATATCGTCAATCTGGCGCATGGCGCCTTCATCATGCTGGGCGGCTACGCTTCCTGGTACCTCTACACCTACGCACACATTGATCCGTTCCTGGGACTGCCGTTCACCGTCGCCGTCATGTTCGCCTTTGGCTACGCGCTGCAGCGCGGCCTGCTCAACCTGGTGATCCGTGCGCCGATGTTCAATACGCTGCTGATCACCTTCGGCCTGGAGGTGGTGTTGACCTATCTGGCCCAACTGGTGTTTTCGGCAGACTTTCGCACCATCAATCCGCCCTACGCCGGCAACAGTCTCGCCTGGGGCCCGGTAGTGCTGCCCGTGGCGCGCTTGGCCGCCTTTGGCGTGGCCATCGTTCTCACTGTCGGCATGTGGCTGTTTCTGCTGCACACGCGCCTCGGGCGTGCCATTCGCGCCACGGCGCAGAACCTGGTGGCCGCGCGCCTGTATGGGGTCGAACCACGACACCTTTACGCCATGACGTTCGGCCTGGGCATCGCGCTGGCGGGGGCGGCCGGCGCACTATACGGCACGGTGTCGCAGATCAACCCGTACATCGGGGCGTCGCTCACCGCCAAATCGTTTGCCATCTCGATCATCGGCGGCCTGGAAAATCCCTTGGGCGTCATCGTCGGAGGGCTGTTCCTGGGGATCGTGGAATCGCTGACCACGGTATATATCGGTCAAACCTTCGCCGATGTCGCCAGCTTCGGCATTCTGGTGCTGGTGTTGATCGTGCGCCCCAGTGGCCTGCTCGGGAAGACATCATGAGAGCGTGGCAGGCGGGCCTGATCCTGGCTGCGCTCTTGCTGCTCGCAGGGGTTCCCTGGTACGGATCCGACGTGCTCGTCCAGTTTGGCATCAACGCGCTGCTCTTGGCTGTGCTGGCACAGGGCTGGAACATCATCGGCGGTTACACCGGCTATGCCTCGTTCGGCAATTCGGTGTTCTACGGACTGGGGGCTTACGGTGTGGCCATCGCCATGGTGCAGTGGCAATTGCCGTTCGGCGTCGGTCTGGTCTTCGGGGCGGTGCTGGCGGTGGTCTTTGCCGTTCTGCTGGGTATCCCCGTGCTGCGGCTCAAGGGCCACTACTTCGCCATCGCCACCCTGGCTCTGTCGCAGGTGATGACGGCCATCGTCTCCAACGTGGGGCTGGCCGGCCAGAACATCGGTTTGGTCTTGCCACCGCTGAACAATGACCCGCTGTTCTACGGATTGTCGCTGGGCCTGCTGACGATCGCGACGCTGACGATCTGGGGCCTGACCCGCAGCCGCTTCGGCTTCGGGCTGATCGCGATTCGGGAAAATGAGGAAGGTGCGGCCGTCATGGGCGTGAACACCACGCTCTACAAGGTCCTGGCGTTTGCGCTCTCGGGCTTCTTCAGTGCCTTGGCCGGGGGCATCCACGCCTACTGGATCACCTTCCTCGATCCGGAAAGCGCCTTCGATATCAGCCTCAACGTCAAGATGATCATCATGGCCGTGTTCGGCGGGCCGGGCACGGTGCTCGGCCCCATCGTCGGCGCGCTCTCGCTGTCGGCCGTCTCCGAGTTCCTGTCGAGCGAAGTGACGAGCATTGCCGGCCTGTTCTTCGGTCTCGTCATCGTTGCCGCGGTGGTGCTCATGCCGCGCGGATTGGCCGACATGCTGCGCCGGTTGCGCCAGACGGGCTGGCGCTATTTCATCGAGAACATCCGGGCACACCGGCTATGAACGCGCTGCTGGAGGTTCGTCATGCGACGCGAAGTTTTGACGGGCTGATCGCCGTCGACGATGTCAGCTTCACCCTGGCCCCAAACGAAATTCTGGGGCTGATCGGCCCCAACGGCGCCGGCAAGACGACGCTGATCAGCCTCATCAGCGGGACGCTCGCACCGAGCGCAGGAGAGGTGTTGTTCCAAGGCGAGTCCATCAACCACTTGGCGGCTTTCCGTCGCGCCCGCTTAGGGATAGGCCGCACCTTCCAGATCATGAGGCCGTTTCCCGGCCTGTCGGTGCTGGATAACGTGGCTGTCGGTGCCCTGTTCGGACGCGGCGGCGGGCAAGCAAAATTGGGCAAGGCGCGTGAACAGGCGCGTGATAGTCTCGAGTTCGTCGGCCTGGGCAAGTATATCGACAAGCGGGCCGATGAACTCGGTGGCCCTGGCCGTAAACGCCTGGAGCTGGCCAAGGCGCTGGCGATGCAACCGAAGGTGCTGCTCTGCGATGAAGTCATGGCCGGCCTGAATCACGTCGAAATCGAAGAAGTCATCGATATCATCCGCAAAGTGCGAGATCGGGGTATCAGCATCCTGGTGATCGAACACGTCATCAAGGCCATCAAAAGCCTGTCGGACCGCTTGCTGGTACTACACCATGGGGAAAAGATCGCCGACGGCACACCCGAGGCCGTGCTCTCGAACCCGATCGTGGTGGAGGCTTATCTGGGAAAGAAACGCGCATGAGTGGTCAGGCAGATCGCACCCCGGTGCTCAAAGTCGAAAATCTGAGTGCCGGCTACGGCGGAATGCCCGTGCTGCAAGAAGTCACACTGGAGGTCTACCCGGCGGAGATGGTAGCGCTGGTTGGCAGCAATGGCGCCGGCAAGACGACGCTGCTGCGAGCGCTATCGCGCATCCTGCCCTGTACCGGCAGCATCGTCTTGAACGGCAACGAACTGGCCGGCATGACGCCGGATCAGGCGTTCGGCCTGGGTCTGGTGCAGGTGCCTGAAGGGCGCCAGCTATTCGACCGTATGACCGTGCAGGACAATTTGCTGATGGGCAGTTACCGGCGCAGGGACAAGGCAGCCGTCGCGCGCGACTTGGACAAGATCTACAGCTTGTTCCCGCGACTGACGGAGCGGCGGAGTCAACTGGCCGGCAGCATGTCGGGCGGCGAGCAGCAGATGTGTGCGATGGCGCGCGCATTGATGGCCGCACCGGTGTTGATGATGGTCGATGAAATGAGCCTGGGATTGGCACCCGTCGTGGTGGAGCAGTTGATGGAGGTGCTCGCGGCCATTCAGCGTGACGGCGTGACTGTGCTGCTGGTCGAGCAGGATGTGCAACTGGCGTTGTCCGGCGCAGACCGCGGTTACGTGATGGAAACCGGCCGCATTGTGCTCCAGGGGCTTGCCAAAGCCCTGATCGATGACCCGGCTGTCCAGCAGGCTTATCTGGGACTGTAGACGCTTGCGCAGCAGTACTGCTCGATAGCCGAGGTGAGTGTGCAGGCGCAGGTCGGACGCAACAACTGCTCAGCGGAAAACCCAGAACCTCAATAGCGCGGCTGCCGCCAGAGCGCAGGCGCCGGAAAATCCGAAGGCTGCCCACGACGACAACGATTGCCACAGCCAGCCAAAGACCACGGACGCCGGAAAGAGCATCAGGCCTGCTGTCAGGTTGAACCAGCCGAAGGCCGTCCCACGTCGCTCTGCGGGCGCCAGATCGGCGACCAGCGCTTTTTCGACGCCCTCGGTCGCCGCCATGAACAGACCATAGAACCCGAACAGGGCAAACAACAATAGACCGTCGACGGGGAGCGCGCCGAGGAGCAGGTAGAACAGGCCATAGGCGAGATAGCCGCCGACCAGCAGGCGCATGCGGCCGTAGCGATCGGAGAGCGCCGAGAGCGGCGTCGAAAATATCATCGCCACTACCGACACGGCGGCCCAGAGGAGTGGCACCTCGGCTTGCGTCACGCCGAGTTCCCGGGCCCGCAGCAGCAGGAACATGTTGGAGGAATTGCCCAGGGTGAACAGGGCGACGACCAGCAAATAGCGTTTGAACAGCGGTGGCATGTCGCGCAGCCGCCAATCGAAGGGCGCGCGCGCCGCCACGGGTGCAGCTTTCGGTTCACGGATGGCGAGGGCCAGCGCCAGACAGAGCGCTGCCGGCAGCGCCGACCAAACAAAGATGTCGCGCAGGGGTACCTGCGCCGCCAGCAACATCGAGGCGAGCAGGGGGCCGACCACCGCACCGGCGTTGTCCATGGCGCGGTGCACGCCGAAGGCCAGTCCGCGGCGCTCGGCGCTGACGCTGGCCGCGAGCAGCGCGTCGCGCGGTGAGGAACGCAAGCCCTTGCCTACGCGGTCGGCGAAACGCAGCGCCAGCAGCCAGGGCCAGGCGTTGACGAAGCCGATGAGCGGGCGGCCGAATCCGGCCAGTCCGTAGCCGAAGACGATCCAGGGCTTGGTGCGGCGGGTGCGATCGACGATGACGCCGGAGAACAGCTTGAGCAGACTCGCGGTGGCCTCGGCAATTCCCTCGATCAGGCCCAGTGCCCGCGGCCCCGCCATCAGCACCGAGGCCAGATAGAGGGGAATCAGCGGATAGAGCATTTCACTGGCGCTATCGTTGACCAGGCTGATGAGACCTATCAGCCAGACGGTGCGCGGCAGATTTCTTATTCCCTGCAACATTGTTCGGCCCAGCGTCGGCTCAAAACGCGCTCAGGACTTCTCCTCGCCCAGGGTGCCGAACTCGACCGGCGTCTTGACGTAGAAGAGGTGCACAGCTTCCGCCTTCAAGCGGTCGAAGAGTCGGTTCGCGTCGTCCTCGGAGAGCGCCATCTGCACCTCCTGCGGCTGGTCGGCCAGTTCGAAGAAGTGCGCGGAATGGATGCGCCGGTGCTGTCCGTAGCCCTCACCACCGGCGATCAGGGTGGCCCCGGGCAGACCCATTTCGCGGGCCAGTAGCACCAGCCACTCGCCCAGCGGCTTGCCGCGATGCTTGTGGTCCTGTCGGGTGAAAAAGGTGATTTGGTAGCCGTTCACGTGGCGTTCTCCTCAAGCGAGCTTCAGCCATTGCCAGGAAGCGAGTCCTGCCAGGGTCATCAGCAGCGAGCCGCTGACATGGACGGCGATCGCCGCCAGCGCCCAGGACAGACGGCCCTGCTGCAACAGGGTCAGCACCTCGGCTGAAAAGGTGGAAAAGGTGGTGAGTCCGCCGCAGAAACCGCTGATGATCAGCAAACGCCACTCGGGAGCGATGTCCGGCGCCTGAGCGAAGTAGGCGATGGCCAGGCCGATGATATAGCCGCCAAAGAGGTTGGCGAGCAGGGTGCCCAGCGGTACCGTGGGGAAAACGCTGTTGAACTGGGTGCCGAGGACCCAGCGCAACAGCGCACCCACGGCCGAGCCCAGCGAAATAGCGACTATCGGTTTCCACATAAAGGTAACAGGCGAAAATTTTGAGGTCTAGCCTTTGCCAACTTTAGCAGTTATTCGACGGTCGGTGATCGATCAAATATGCACCTTGTCTGAGCCGGTTTGTTCGGAGCGCTGCTATCGACTTCCGGTATAATCCGGGCGTAATCGATCCGCCGTGAAGTCAAAGAGCCATAGAAGTGTGTCCATTGGCAGAGCGTTGGACGTCGGCTTTTGGAGGGAGTGAATCCACCTGACAGTGGGTTCTCGAGGAAACGGTATGACAACCACAGGAGGGCAGCATGAACGTCAAGATCTCAGGTCGGCGAGAAATGATGAAGAGATGGATCGCGTTGCTGGGCTTCATCATGCTGGGGGCGGTCGCACTGCCCAACGGAGCGCAAGCGCAAGGGGCCATCAAGCTCGGATTCGTGTCGTCGTTGAGCGGACCCTTCACGATCTGGGGGATCCAGGTACGCGACGGCATGAAGATGGCGATGGACGAGTTGAACGCGAAAGGGGGCGCTCTCGGCAGGAAGTTCGAACTGGTCGAGCGGGACGACAAGAACAACCCGAATGAAGGGATCACAGGATTCAACTATTTGGTCGAGCGGGAAGGCATCGTCGCGGCGGGGGGCATGATCTCGAGCGACGTCGGGCTCGCTGTCTCCCGGCAGGCGGAGTCCCTCCACGTTCCCTTCTTCCTGACGATGTCGGGCGCCGCCGAGATCTTGACCAAGAGCAGCCGCTATACCTTCCGCACTTGCCTGGTGCCCGCTCCGGAAAACATGGATGCCATCGCAGCCATGATCAAGGACAAGAAGATAACTCGCGTCGGCGTGATCAACGCCGACTACGCGTGGGGGCATTCGCTCGGGGCTGCTATCGATACCCTGATCAAGCCGCTGCCGGGCGTAAAGGTCCAGGCGGACGTGGCGCCCGTTCCCGAGAAGGACTTCACGCCGTATCTGCGCAAGCTCCAGCCTCTGGACCCTGAACTCATCATCGCCGACGGCCATCCCCCGGGAGCAGCCACGATCACGCGGCAGTCGATCGAGCTGGGGATGAAGGCGCTGATCATCGGGCCCTGGTTCCCCACGGAGATGATGGTGCAGCGGGTAGGAGAAATGATGTTCGGGCGCTTCGTAGACTTTGCCTGTGTTGATTTCGATAGCCCGGGGTACAAGCAACTCGCGGCAAAATACCATACGGCTTACAAGCGCATGATGGACAACAACGCGCTGTCCGGATACGCGATAGTCAAGATGGTGGCGGATGCGATCGAGAGGACAAAATCCACTGACCCGAAGGCCGTCGCCGATGCGATCCGCAAGGGAAGCTTTGATCAGCCCGGCTATGCGTGGCCGCTTGCGTACACCGAGTGGGGCGAAATGAAGGCGGCGAAGCCTATCCTCTATACCTACGAGAAGGGCGATCCGGGGCAGGTCAACCCAGGGGCGACGTGGCGTACCAAGATAATCTTCCGCAGTCCCGCAGTTGCACCCTATGTCCCGAAAAATTGAGACGGTTCTTGAGGGCGAGAAGCTTACAAAGAATTTCGGCGGGCTGCCCGCGTTGACGGATGTCAGCTTCACCGTGGCGAGAGGAGAAATTCTCGGACTTATCGGCCCGAACGGGGCCGGTAAGTCGACCCTGCTGAATCTCATCAACGGCATTTTCCGCCCGAGCGCAGGCAGGGTGCTGTTTCAGGGCCGGGATCTCACGGGGCTCAAACCCCATGAGATCGCGCAGCGGGGGGTCGCAAGAGTGCTGCAGACCCCCCGCGCGTTTGCCAGCATGACGGTCCGGGAGAACGTGGCGATCGGCTCCGCTTTTGGTGGAAGAGATCGAGGCGATCGGGCATCCCCGCAACCGGATGGGACAGAGTTCCTTCTGGATCTCGTGGGCTTGCTCGACAAGAAGGACTTGCCGGTGGACGGCCTCACCCTGCAGGAACAGCGCATGCTCGAGCTTGCCCGGGCCTTGGCCATGAAGCCGGAACTCCTGCTGCTTGATGAAGCCATGAGCGGACTCAATCCCTCCGAGATGGAACGGGCGATGCGTTTGATCCGGCGGATCCGGGATGAACTGGGCTTGACCATCATCTGGGTGGAGCACGTCATGAAAGCCATCATGGAGGTGGCAGAGCGGATATTGGTGCTCAACTTCGGCCAGTTGATCGCCGTCGGAAGCCCCGCCGAGATAGCCCATGATCAGGGGGTGATCGACGCATATCTGGGCCGTGCCGAGTGAGCGTGGTGATAGCAACGGAGGAGGTCGAAGTCGCTTACGGGGACATGTCCGTGGTGCGGGGCGTGAGCCTGGAGGTGAGGGCGGGCGAGGCGGTAGCGGTCATCGGTCCCAACGGCGCCGGGAAAACAACGCTGTTGAAGGCGATCGCTGGAATGCTCGCGCTGCGTGCGGGCAGGGTCCTCTACCAGGGCGCCAGGCTCGATGGGCTACGCCATTGCGATGTGGTCAAACGGGGCGTCGTCTATGTTCCGGCGGAACGCCAGCTCTTCCCCCAGATGACGGTGCTGGAGAATCTGGAACTCGGCGCATACGCGCACTACAAGTCGCGCGCGGAGCGCCTGAAGTTCGTGCTCGGCGTGTTCCCCCGGCTGGATGAACGCAGGACGCAGATGGCGGGAACTCTGAGCGGCGGCGAGCAGCAGATGGTGGCGGTCGGCAGGGGCTTGATGGCGAGACCCAAGATCTTGCTGCTCGATGAGCCGTCCACCGGACTCGCTCCGCTTTTTGTGAGCGAGATGTACCGGCAGCTCTCCCGGCTCAAGGAGGACGGCTTGACCATACTCTTGGCCGAACAGCAGATCCCCCACGCCCTGGCGTTTTCCGAGAGGACCTACGTGCTGGAAAACGGGACGATCCGTATGTCCGGCAAATCGAAAGATCTCCTCGGTGACCCGGAGATCCAGAGAAGCTATCTGGGAATGGACTGACCGTGATCGCCATTCTTTTCGACGGAATCGTCCAGGGGCTGCAACTGTCCCTCATGGCGGTGGGAATCACCCTGATCTTCGGGCTCGGAGGCGTGCTGAACCTGGCACATGGGCAGCTCGCCGTGTTGGGCGGAATCGCTGCAGCCCTGTTCATCGAGGCGGGGATGTACACGCCGGTGGCCTGTGCGCTCGGCGTTCTCTCCGCAGGTGTTTTCGGCCTGGTGGTGGACCGAACGCTGCTCGTTCCCGCCTACCGGGCAGAGGGTGAAGAGCGATTGCTGCTCGGCTTGCTGATCACTCTGGGACTGTCCTTCGTGCTGAATGGCTTTCTCGACTACAGGTATGCAGACGTTTCGCTCGCCCTCAACCTTGCCACACCTTCGTTCGCCGTGGCGGGTATCACCTTCAGAACCGCGAGTGCCCTTGCGGCACTCATCGCGATCCTGGCCTTCGTTCTATTATTCGTTTTCCTGAAAGCAACTCTGCTGGGGAAAGTCATCCGGTCGATCATCCAGAACGAGGTGGGGGCCGGGCTGTGCGGGATCAACCCGGGAAGGATACGCACCGTCATCGTGATCTTGAGCGCCATGATGGCTGCGTTGGGGGGCATCGCCCAAGGGTTGTTTTCTTCCCTCGGAACCGAAATGGGGAACGAGCTCACCAGCTACGCGCTGATCGTGACAGTGGTGGGAGGCGTGCGCAGCATCAACGGCACTCTGGCGGCCGGCGTGCTGCTCGGCATCATCAACGCCTTCGCGAGCTACTACGTCGGCGCGTATTTGACGCTCATCATCCTCCTCGGAACTGCCGTATTCACGATCCTGTTGCGGCCTGAAGGATTGTTTGCGCACCGGACATGAAAACATACCTCGCCGATTATGTGACGCTGATCCTCGTGGCCGTGGTGCTGGCCCTGATGCCGCTGGGCCTGGGCGGCAGCGCCTACTACCTCAGGATCGCCACGCTGATGCTGATCTACATGGCCTATGCCGTGGCGTTCAACATCATCTTCGGGCACACGCGCCAGCTGTTTCTGTGCGTCGGCGCACTGGCCGGCTGCTCGGCCTACATCTCGGTGGTGCTGGTG
>Ga0172380_10007719_pt1 | contig 12008 bp, 16 predicted proteins | sample Leawe162metaG_FD_119747 | JGI IMG/M metagenome (GOLD analysis project Ga0172380, IMG submission 119747) | Leachate microbial communities from a municipal landfill in Southern Ontario, Canada - Leachate well 162 metaG | ecosystem: Engineered > Solid waste > Landfill > Unclassified | place... | reverse complement strand
AGGTCGTTTATGTTCATGATTAGATTCATCCTCTTATCATGAACGAGGTTTAAGCGTCTGTCAGACTCATTTTCCGTTAGAAATACGGGGTTCCTTCAGACTCATTTAGTATTGGAAGAGGCTCGGATTTGACAAGCAAGCTGTCAAGGCTTATGCTTTCATCTGCAAACGCCTTGGCAAGCTCGTCGTCTCCGCTATCATTATCCTGTTCGCCCGCGTCCTCAGCAGCCTCCGCCTGCAACTGCATCCACGCATTCAACAAGCTGGGGTTGACCGGCGCATCGCCGATGCCGCCTTCCAGCTTTTTATAGCCCTCTTCCGCCCGTAGTTCGTTGACTGTTAGTAGCGCCTTGCGCAACTCATATTTTTGCTGCTGGTTTTCAATGTCCAGCCCGGTCCAGCGAAAGCAAAAGTTAGGGTCCGTTTCGTTGACTATATAATCCGTGAACGTATTTTCAAAATACGCAAGCAAAGGCCGTAGGCCGGAATCCTTGGATGCCGCCAGTTTTTGTTCGGTGTCATTACCGGATAAGGCGCTGGTATTGCCGCCGGTGAAGCTGTCAAAGTTAATTTCCGATGGCGACATGCCATAAATGGCGCAAATGATCGACGTTAAAAACGTCATCCACTTGGCAAACATCATTTCATTGACATCCACGTCGAATTTTTCAAAACTGGCGCTTGACTCCTTGTCTTTCGAGGCCAATATCGGCAACGCGAAGGCGTTGTCCACGCCGCGCAACAGACCGGTAAAATAGCGCTTGAACGATTCCACGCTGGGCTGATCGTAGTTGCCGATGAGGTGCATGACGCCGCGTGGGATAGTGTTTTTGTCAAAATAATTATTGTTGAGCGCCATTGCGTTCAAAAAGCCGGTGACCACACGTATCAATAGTTCGGTTTCAGGCAAGCCGTAATCCGCCGCCGTCACGTCGCTACGGGCGTTGCGCGGCTCGTAAATCAAGTCGTCTACGCCGTAAAGCGTGCGCGTCATGCCGCTCACTACCTGCACGGCGAAAATATCGGCGTTGCCGCGATAGCCGGATTCCGGGCACAACCGGATGGTTGCGCCATCAACGGCGTAAAAGCCCGCCATACCCAGCTTTTTATCGTTCCGCCACTCGGTTTCAATGGCAACCGAATCCAGTACCAGACTGTCGCGGGTGAGTTTACCCATCAATTGAGCGAAGCTGTCGCGCTTTAACCGCTTGCGTTGACGCGCCGAAGGTTCATCGCCGCAATGGGTAAAAAACCGCTGAAGTTCGTTAATTCGATCCTGTTCTGATGGGGTTAAGGCGTGTTTACGGTCGATATGGCGGATTTCAAATCCTGGCAAGGTGTTGTTGGTCTCGCTAATGCGGCAAAAACGCTGTACTTGACGGACACGGGTCATGACTACGGCGTTCAGTACCGGCGTTTTCAGCACGATTTCGCGTAACGCATCAAAGCTGATGCCTGATGGCCTAAGCCAATAATCGCCGCCTCTAGCAAGATTAAAATCATCCAGATACACCGATTGCATCCCGTCCTTGCCCGCTTTCGACGCCGCCGACGGGTACGGCGACAAGGCCGGGTTAATGGCTTTAGTTAGTGTGTTATCCTGGCTGAAGTAGGCGATCGCGTCGGTCAACGCATCGATGTCCAGTAACTCGGACGCCGTCGGCAAATAATCGTGTTGCAGCGCGGCTAAATCGGCTAATGGTTCCGGTAAATCCAATGGCTTCAGCCTCTTAATCGTCGAGCAAGTTTTGCGCTACTCGCCGCACCCAACTACGGCCATAGAGCGGGAATTTTTCAAGGCTTACGAGATACAATAACCTAGCTGCGGAAACCCGCTTATCCAGCTTGTTCGCATCGCAGTGCTGGGCGGAACCCAGCGTAATAGGTCCAATAATACCGTCATCTTTTACGCCAAGCGCGATTTGCAGTATTTTTACCGCCTGTTTTACCCCTGAATTAACGGCGGTATCAAACATATCCAAACGAATGGCTTCGGGCAATTCATCGGCGCGGATAGCCAGCCAGTAATCCGCATGGTAAATGTCCTTAGCCTGTTCCAGCGTTAAATTTTTAATATCCAGCGTGGGATAAGCGGCAGCGCTAATGCCGAATTTCGTGCCTTTCAGTTCGCCGGGATGCCCAGGCCGTCCGGTCGTCCAATTGCCGGAATCGCGCATATCATTGCTGTAGCCGCCTTCGTAGCCGATAATTTTTGCAAATGCTTGATCAAAATTCATGATTTTGTCTCTTTATTGACGAGGTTATCCAGCATGTATCCGGTCGCAAACATGGCGGCCATAACGTCTGGATTATCCAGATTGGCCGTGCCGGATTGCAACAGGCTTAACGCCGCGCCGTTAATCAAGCCGAAGCTGGCTAGCGTATTACCAAATGCGCCGCCCAGGTAACTGAAAAAATCGCAGCTAATACGCTGTTTGAAATAATTGACGAGGTAATTGCTTAAAGCGCCGGACAGCCCGATAGCGATAAGCTCGATATACAGGACATAAGCATTCATTTTCAGGTCTCCTCTATTTATTGTTGGTTGCGTATTAAGTTGGGATTAATTCCTGCTTGCTCCATGCGATTGCATAACATTTCCAGTTCATGTTCCAAGTCGCTAACCCGTTTGTCCAAGAGTCTGCGTTCCTGCATAACCGCCTGCAATTGCGTGGATAGCGTAATATTTTCAGCATGAACGCGCTGCACTTCATCGCGTAGCAGCATGATGATTTCCGAGTTGGCCTCCACGGCTTTAGTATTCATGAAAGTACGTTTCAAAAACAGCCAAAATGCCGGTACGCCAATAGCCGCGCCTGCCGTTACGGTCGCTATCTCTTCGATAGCCAAGTCTTTTAGTTCCATACGTGATATTTCCGCTCAAAATTTGCTCAAGGATAGCGTCACGATTTTTCAAAGAGTGCAAAAAATTCCGCGTTAAGCGGGCTTTTTTTGTCCCGTTATTTTGGCCCGGTGGTGTTGTCGCCATTGTTGCCGTTGCCATGAATATGGGTAAGCAGGCTGATGCCGCCCGCTATCACGTCGCCTGATACCGTCACTGTGCCGGTAATGGCAATATTGCCGTCCTTATCCAGCGTGATTTTTGTCGCGCCATTGCCTAAGGTGATGAATGGCGTCTTGTCGATGTTTTTATCATCCACCCATTTCCCGTCAATATCCTGCCCGGCCAGGTAGGTAGGTTCCGTGTTTTCGCCCAGCAGCACATAAGCCCCGGAGGGGTGCATAACTTCAATGTTGGCGTGTTCGTCAATAGTGATATGAACGCCGGAGTGATGACGGAACATCGCACGGTTATCGGCGAATAACGTTTGCGTAAGCTGCGGGAACAAAAAGCCATAAGCAAACGGCGCTTCTTTATCGACAAAATCAATGATCGCATAGACCTGGTTATGCTCGCTGACGGCGGGCAGGTTGCTGCATCCTGAATCGCTAGCGGCGGAGGATGATAATACCGGCACGCCGGGCAGCATCCTGCCGTCCTGCATTCTGACGTCAATACTGTGGGCTTCCGGGTGAACGGCGGTCACGATGGCGTAGTAGGGCATGGTTTTCCTGATGATTTATGAGTAAAGCATTATTTTGCCGTCACGATAGGACGTATTTTTGTGTTGACACGTTTGTTTCACGACTATCGTGACGGCAGACTATCGCCATGATTACATCCATTACGCCCTTTTTTTCAGGCAACGCCGTCAAAGTGTTGTTAATCCCTCCTGCTACGGCGGTACGCTGGCGGCTTGCCAGGAATGTGACCGGCGCGTTCCCTGATGAAAATGCCGATACGGTTTATGAAGGCTGCGAGCGAGTATTTATCGATCACGGATTAGTCAATAACCAAGCCTATTTTTGGCAAGCGTTTTATTTTGACGGGAGTGCGTGGACGGTTAGCAGTTATACGCCGGTGTCCGCCTCGTCGGCGCTAACGTATACCGAAATCAATAACGACCCGTTGAGCGTGGTGCGCGAGCGTCTGGATGCAGGATTGAACGGCTTACTGGCGCTAGGCAAGTTAAATCATCCTAATGGCCGGTTCCCGGTGCTGGTAGCGTGGCCCAGAGTGGAAGACGCCAGGTTTCCTATGGTCTCTGTACATCTGGATAGCGACATTCCCGATGAACGGTTTATCGGCGATATGGTGGCCGATGACGCGGAATTCACGGGTTGGTATGCAAAAACCACGCTGCATATTGTGAGTTGCGCGCTCAACGGCGATGAGCGCCTGCTATTGCGCCGAGCTATTAAAAGCGTCCTGCTGGCTAATCTGGATTTTTTTGACGCACTTGGCCTGAATGAGATCAGCTTTAGCCAAACGGATGTCGAAGACATGGAGCGCTTGAATACGCCACTCTATTTGACCAACACGGTTTTTTCCTGCACGGCAGAGGCGGCTATTCAAGCGCCGCCGCCGGGTATTATCAACACGTTTGACGTGATTGCCACACCACTATTTTAATCAGGAGACGGTCTATGGCCGATGAAAAACCCAATACCAAACCCGCGTCGTCTACGGCAAAAAATGCGCTGGCTGTTGATCCTGTAGAGGTCATGCAACAGCCAGCGCAGGACCCCGTCATCAATATCGACGCCGCGCTGTATAGCTTAGGCCGCAGCGTTGAATTGCGACACGCTTTCAGCCGCTCGGAACAACGGGCGGGCAGGGACTTTGATACGCTCGATCATTATCTGGCGCGATTTAATGCATTTTGTAACGCCACCCCAGGAGGCAAACCATGAGTTTCGATTTTAACGGCCAGGTATTGATTACGCCGGCCACGGCGACGTATGTCGATAGTACGGCAATGGATAAGACCAATAGCCTCAGTAATGCCGGTATTTTGGCGCTGGTCGGCGAATGCGATGCGTTTGTCGCCGCCAAGCCGGTCAAAATTGACAGCTATCAAACCGCGTTGGCGCTGTTAGGTAATTCCGAGCCGACTATTCTAAAAGCGATTGCCAAAGCGTTCGACCCGTCACCGGATACCGATGGCGCTCGCCATATCCTGTTTGTTAAGGCTAACGCCGAGGAAATTGCGACCGCCACGTTTAAGGATGTGACTGCGACGACTCCGCTTAACGCCATGCGGGTAGACGCTAAAACCCCTGGCAAAGAGGGCGCTGGCATTAAAGTGACGATAGCTAATGGCGCGACAGGGACTAAAAACATTACCGTTGAAAAACCGGGATTTACGGCGACTGGCAAGAATATCCAGCGCAAGCTATTTACAGTGCAGTATGTGGGTTCCGGCACGGCGGCGACGATGGCTATTGACGATGCCCAGGTAACGATCATTATTACGGTGGGATCGCCGCAAACCCATATCTTTACCTTTGCTGATTATCAAAGCATGGATGCGCTGGTGTCGGCCATCAACAGCATTGATGACGTGAATGCGACGCTATCGAGAAAAACCGGTGCTGAGCGTGTACGGCCAACGTCCGGGCAGATTGATGCGCTAGGCTTAACCACGCCAGTAGACATCAAGGCATCGGTGGTGACCGTAAAAGGCGATACCCAGGCGGTGATTGACTGGCTGAATTCCAAAGCCAGCGGCAAGTTAACGGTGGCGACTCGACTGTCCGGCGCTTTAGGCGCACTCGACAACACACCGGGTAAAGGCGTCAAACTGCTCTATACACCGCAAGTGGCCGCGACGACCGCGCAATGGCTGGCCGCTTTTGATGCGCTGAAAGTCATGGACGTGCAATGGATTGTGCCGATGAGTTACGACCCTACTGTTCATGATCTATGCGCCGCTCATTGCGATTATATGAGCAGTATCGGCAACAAGCGCCGCGCCGTGATCGGCCTTGACCCATCCTTGACAGAAGATTTCGTGTTGTCGTCAGCGTTCGATATGGATAACGGGCGCGTATCGATGGTGCATCAGGGCATTTATGACAAAGATTTATCGGGTAAAAACGCTTTATTTCCAAGCACCGTCACGGCGGCGTTGATCGCCGGAATGATGTGCGGCGTACCGCCCGCTACGGCCTTGACCAATAAGCGCATCAAGGCGACAGGTATGCAAAGCCGCCTGCTGATCCCCGATGACACCGATATTTATCTGGATGGCGGCGTGTTGGTCTGCGCCCGCAATATTGCCGGTACGATCAAAGTCATGCAGTCGATCACGACGGCGCAAACCGATAATTACAACGAACGAGAAATGTCGGTAGGCGTGGCGACCGATACCGTTGAAACGGCTATCCGGGACGTGCTGGATCCTCTTCGCGGGCAAAAGAATACGCCGTATTTGTTGGCCGAGGTGCTGTCACGCGCCGAATCACGATTAAAACAGTTAGCGATTCCAGAACCTGAAGGCGAAGGGATTTTGGTCGGCGACGCAGACAATCCGCCTTATATCGGCCTACACGCCACCCAGGAGGCCGATAGCATCCGGCTGGAATTCCAATGTTCTCCGGTGATTCCGTGTAATTACATTGGCGTCGTCATCCATACCGTGCCTTATTCAGGTGCGTCACTTTCTATTTAAGCTGAGGCGTATTTTTTATGGCGGCCACTAATTCAATCACCCAATCCGGCAACCGGATTGTTTTAACCTTTGACGGCATCCAGGTCGGCCTGGTGCAAAGCATCCGCGTCGCCGAAGACTATGCACCGGAACCGGCCAATGGCATCGGCGATATAGGCCCGCTGGAATGGGTGCCGACAATGGCGCGGTATCAGGCGCAGGTAACCAAGATGATTTTACGCAACGAGCAATTGCGTAAGGCTGGCATTACCTTCCAAGACGCCAACGACGCTTTAGCGGGCCGCGTGTTCGACATTCTTGTCATCGACAAAGACACCAAAGCCGTGTTGCGCAAGATCGGCGGCTGTTCGTTCGCTCAGGGCGACACCGAAGTGCGCAAGAACGCTATCGTGATGGCGAACATCACCTTCATGGCGTTGTCGGTGTCAGGCAATGGGCTGTAACGTATGCTGAGCGACGCCGAGTTCGAGTTATTGGCGGCGGTGCCGGATTATTTTTCGGTAGGCGGATTACTTAAGGCCACGCCAGCCGAGGACGGCAGCAAGCGCTTGCTGTATTTTGAAGCGTCCAATGAAGACCCGGATTATCAGAATGAAATTATTTTGCAGAAAGCATTAGCAGATTCCGCCGATTATTATTTGCGGCATGGCAATGTGGATTTGTCGCATTACTCAATCTTGGGCGCTAAATCCGGTTTGCCGAATTTTATGGAATATGAAATCGGCAAGCCCGTGGACATGCAACTGACCGGCGGCAAAACCTTTGTTAAAGCCGAGCTGTACCAGGGCGACTCGCCGATGGCGAAAAACGCGAATCTGGTCTGGGATTCCTTAACCCGGCAAAGGCCGCCCAGCCGTTGGTATCCGTCGGTGGGCGGCGCGGTGCTGTCAAAATCCATAAAAACAGACCCCGCCACAGGGCAAAAAGTAGCGGTGGTAGACAAGGTGCGCTGGAACAATGTTGCGCTCGACCGTTGCCCGGTCAATAAGACCGTGCCGGAAGTCTCATCTGCACCGCTTGGCGTGTTTGCCAAGAGCCTGAACGGATTTGTCGTGAAGGCGCTGGAAACGGATTATGGAACGGATTCGGCGCAGCTTACAGGCGGCGCTGCACTCCGTTTGGAGACATTGCATGACCAGCCGTATAGCTATTACCAAAATCAGATAGCCAAGCAGTTGCGGCTTAAAAAAATCAAACCAACCGATATTGACGATTACGCTTACAAGCAATGGGGTTTTACGCCAGATGAATCCCGGCAATTTACAAGACAATTTTTTACCGATTTACACCACGGAGTCCATAGAGATGAACGAGTTTGAACAATTGATTGACGATATTAACGCGATGCAGCTCGCCAAGGCGCATAAAACAGATGCGAATGGCGAAGAGGACGGCAATGATAAGTGCGATGACGACTATGCTAAAGACGATACGGATAACGACGGCGATGGTAAGCCGGAAAAAGGCAAAAATCGCGCCCTGCACAAATCGTTAGCGGAGCTGCCGGATGATGCCGAGTTTATTGACGCCGATGACTTGATTAAGGCGTTTAATGACCGCCTCGATCAACAAGAGCAGACCGCCCAAAGCCAACGCGAGGATTTGTTAAAAGCGCTGTCATCGCTGTTTACCTTAGCGAAGACGCAACATCAGACTATTGCCGAATTACAGGAACAGGTTGATGTGCTGGCTAAATCGGGGTCAGGTCGTCGTTCGGTACTGGCCAGCAGAGCCGCCCCTGATGATAACGCCACCTTGCTCGCCAAAGCGGAACTAAAAATGCGCCAGGGCGCGTTAACCGGACGTGATTTTCAAAAACTGGACGTCGCGATCCGCAATCAGTTACCTGTCGAGCCTGCATTAAAAGCTAAAGTATTGGCATAAGGAGCTAACCATGAATACCCCACAATCCGTATTATCCACTATGTTCGGCGCGCCTTACGGGGAGGCGACTGAAGCCCTGAAAAAAGCGCTGGAAGCGAGTAATGGCGGCACTGATTCTGCGCTATATGTCGGCGGCGAGTCGCTGGGCATCCAATCTTTAGATAATGTGCTCAAGGCCACGTTACAAGACAACCAGCATTTTGTGCTGTTTAACAAGCTGATTTCCAGCAACGCTGTCAATATTGTTGATTTTTATGTCACACAAAATAGCGTGGGCGGTTTTCCGGGTGGTTCGTCCATCGCCCAGACCAGCGTTGTACGTAGCGCGACCGGCGATTACAAGCGTGAATTCGGTCAGGTCAAATTGATGAGCCAATTGCGCCAGGTCACGCACATGCTGGAAGCGGGCGCGAATATTACCGACCCGATTGCCACTGAAGAAAATAACGGCGCATTAGGTATTCTGACCGATATTGAATATCTTTGCCTGCATGGCAACAAAGACGCCTGTCCGGTACATTTTGACGGCATTTTGACGCAAATTGACAACCATATCGCATCAGGCTTTATCAGCGCCGAGCATGTCATTGATATGCAGGGCACGGCGCTGGTGTCCGTTGACCAATTTTCGCAGTTACAGGCGACCGTCAAACGCTATGGCGCGTGGGGCACCTTGACCGACGCGTTTGTTAGCACCGGCGTGCAGGCCGACATCAACATTAATCTTGACCCGGCTTTCCGGTGGACGCCGGACAGTTCCAATACGCCGATGATCGGCGGTCATGTGGATGCTATTCGCTTGTCAGGCGGAAAATTGTCGGTGACCGAGGACACTTTCTTGATCGACAGTGATTTTCCGATGGGGATGCCGTTTGAGGTGAATTACGCGGGGATTGCCGCGACTAACGCCGCTATCAACCCGGTTAGCGTCACTGTGGACGCATCAGTCAGCGATGCCGCGTCACAGTTTACCGCTTCCCGCGCCGGTAATTATTATTACGCCGTGGCGGCATTGGATAACGAGGGTAAGGGCTACTCGCAAGTGGTCAAGTCCGCGCAAATCGCCGTGGCCGCAGGTAAAAAGGCGACGCTGACCATTACTGCATCGGCGGCAGGCACCGAATCCGGTTACGCCGTCTACAGAGGAAGGCTTAACGGCACTAATGCGACCAACGATTTCAGGCTGATGAAAATTATTCCGAAAGCGGGCGCAACTACGGCTTATGTTGACCTGAACCGCGATATTCCGGGTACCGTATCCGTGCCTTGCCTAAATATGGCAGCGGGAGCGGACGCTATCGGTTGGCGGCAGTTCGGGCCGATGGGCAAAATTCCATTGCCGTTCGGCCTGGGCGGAAAAATGGTGCATAGCTGGTTTCAATTTTGGTACGGCTATCTGCGTAACACCAAGCCTAAACACCACGGCTATATCAAAAATATCGTCCCGTCTAACGCCAAGTGGAAGCCTTTTAATTAGCAACCTATCCCGTTCCCATGCTCTGCGCGGTAACGGGAATCATCCAAAAAGGTATTTTTTATGAGAGATAAAGTCAGGGCGCTTGACCGGGCCATGCCCGCCAACAATGACGCCAAGTTAGGCGCGTTGCTAGAGGAGCTGATCCAAAAGCACAACAGCCTATTAGCCAAGTTAGACGCGGATGCCGGTGTAACCGACACGAATTACACCGCGTTACTAACGATTACGCCGCTGTCGCAACGTTAGGTGGATGCTATGAAACACGTATTATGTACCTTGCCGAACGCCTCCACGCTGATTAACGGCGTCGCTTTTACGGTGATGGCGGATGGCATGTTGTCCGTACCTGTCGCCGATGATATTGCCGAGAGTTTTGCGGCGATTGCAGGCTATACGGCGATAGACCTAAAGCCCGCCGAAAAAACTAAAGCGACTAAACAGGAGACATCAATATGAAACAAGTGTTATGCACCTTGCCTGATTCGCCGCTATGGATTAACGGCATTGAATTTCAGGAAACCGATGACGGCGTATTATCTAAACCTATCCCAGATTATTTAGCCGAACAATTTATCACACTGGATGGTTATACGCTGCTTGACGCAGAGGGCGAGGACGCGCCACGCGGCGTCCCCTCTCCTGTTAGCGTCGCTGCTGGGGTTATCGTTATACAGCCTGAAAACATAACCGCTGTCGCTGCGGTAACTAAAGAGGAATAAGCCATGTCGTTTCAAGTACAAGTTTTTAAGTCAACCGACACCGGCGCGCCTAACTTTCCTGCCCAGGCTGGGAGCATGATTGGTTTGCTGGATGCCTGTCTGGTCAACGGCTATAACCTGAAAACCATCGCTATAACCAGCTCCGGGTTAACCGCTACGGTGACCGATAACGCACACGGGCGCTTGACCGGCGAATGGCTGACCATTGTCGGCGCAACACAGGCGGGTTATAACGGTGTTTTTAAAATCACGGTCATTGACGCCAACACTTATACCTATCAATTAGGCTCGTCGCAGGCATCGCCCGCTACCGGCACGATAACCGCAAAAAAAGCACCGGCAGGCGGAACGCCGTGGACGGTCGCGTTTACCGGCACTAATGACAAAGCGTATCAGTCGCCGTCGCCTACGGCGCGTTATTTACGGTGTGTGGATACGGCTGGCTATATTTTTAACTTATTAGGTTATTCCACGATGTCATCATTGACGATCGGCACAGACCAGATGGGCAGTGGGAGTCTCTATAAGTATAGCTCCACCAACTCAACACCGAGACATTGGGTGGTGGTGACCAATGGCGTGTTCGCGATTGTTTGTCATAGCTATACCCCATCATCCTCAGCCATCAACACGGCGCAATTTCATATCCATTATTTCGGTGATTTTGCCTCGTCTAACCCTAGTGATTTGTATAATTTTATATTGGCTTTTGACGCGGATAATGGTAGTGATAATACTATCCCACAATCGTTAGTCGCCACCGCTAACTTAACGAATAACAGCTACCTGGCTATCCTGAAAGATTACAGCAACCTGGTCAACACTCCGCAACTGTCATTATTGGTGGATTGGCAGAAGAATAACGGGGCTTTAGCCTCCGGCGCTACCAACTACCCGGACACCGAATCCGGCGGCATCGTATTGCAAAAACCTGGCATCTGGGAGCTAGCCAACAAACGCAAGCGCGGCGATATTAATGGCTTGTGGCTGGCATGCCAAGATTTGCGGACTATTTTAGGCAATTTCGTGACCTTGACCGTGACCAATGGCGATTTAGCGAACCGGACATTTTTGTTGATTCCTGTTTATTCCGGTGGGAATCATTGTTATCTGGAAATATCCGACACTTGGTAAGCAACGGTGGCTGATTTTATTGGCTCAGGCCACACCAATGCGGCGCAGGCGACAAGTCAAGGGCAAGGCACAACAGCCACGCCATTGGCCTACGGCTTAGCGAAAGGCCACACCAATGCGGCGCAGGCGACAAGCCAAGGGCAAGTAGCTCTCAGTTACGATGTCAGGCATAGCTCAGGCCGCGCCAATGCGGCGCAGGCGACAGGTCAAGGGCAAGTAGCTCTCAGTTACGATGTCAGGCATAGCTCAGGCCGCGCCAATGCGGCGCAGGCGACAAGT
>Ga0172380_10007718_pt1 | contig 12011 bp, 10 predicted proteins | sample Leawe162metaG_FD_119747 | JGI IMG/M metagenome (GOLD analysis project Ga0172380, IMG submission 119747) | Leachate microbial communities from a municipal landfill in Southern Ontario, Canada - Leachate well 162 metaG | ecosystem: Engineered > Solid waste > Landfill > Unclassified | place... | reverse complement strand
GCTGCGGCGATGCTTGTGGTCCTCTTTTTGGTCTTTGCGGTTGGCAGGTGGACCAAGTCGTCCGCTCCGCCGGCCGAGAAGCCCAATGTCGAAGCCAAGGCCGAGCCCAAAAAGGAGCCGGCTAAGCCCGTGAAGGCTAAGAAGACCAAGAAGCCGAAGGCGCCGAAAGCGTCCGCTCCGGCTACGCCAGCGTCTGCGCCAGCAGTCCCAGTGGCCGCACCCGCACCTGCAACTCCGGCTCCGGCACCAATAGCGCCGGTCAAGCCCGAGCCGTCGGTGTCGCAGAACACTGCGACGAACGGAACGGCCAGCGGCGGTGATAGTATGGTCGTTTCAAAGACCGTAAATGTGTCAGCCACTGGAAAAGGTGTATATCTGGTGCCTGATGCGATTCGGGCGCTGAATGAAGGGAGTCGATCTCCCGACGAGGTTGGTAGGGACAACGCCGAAGCAAAAGCGGCGGATGATCTGAAGGCTCTGCAAGACGCCGAGGCTAGGTCCAAAACCGCTGAGGCTCAGGTTAAAAACCTCAACGCCGAAATCGGTAGTCTTAAGGAAGAAATGGTTTCGGCGTCGGCTAAAGTCAAGGATTTGGCGAGGAATGTCGCCAATGACAATCCGTTTTGTTCGCGGGACCAGCTAAAAGAAGCCATGGTGGTGTTCCAGAATTTGGCCAAGGAACTCCGTGAGAAGATGGGACTATTGGACAAGACCACGGACAGTCTCAATAGGATTAGGGCAGACTATGCCACTGCTTTTGAGGCTGCGAAAGCGGCCAAGGTTGATGTTGGGGCATTCGAATGCCCGGTCGCCGATTCGGCAACACCTCCCCGCGGGAGATTCGGACGACGGTAGTCCGTTTTCTTCTCCGCAAGGCGCTCTTGATTGTTTTGGATTCATTTCCGAGACGATTGAGAGCGCCGTTTTTTTGTAAAAACCAAATATTGATAGTTTTGGATTTTTTTTGTATAAAGAATAAGATACATAAATGCCCTCGTGGCGGAATTGGAATACGCGCTACGCTTAGGACGTAGTCCCGCAAGGGTTACAGGTTCGAGTCCTGTCGAGGGCACATAAACAAAAAATCCCGCTTCTGCGGGATTTTTTGTTTTGTATATTAATTTACTTTTAATCCGATTTTTCCGCTTCCAGTTCCAGTTTCGTTTCTAGGAATTTTTATGGTTAAAACTCCTTTATCCATTTGCGCATCAGCCTTATCTATGTCAACGTTTTCGGGCAGAATGATTTTTCTGGAAAACGGCCCCCAATAGCATTCCTGGTAAAAATATTTTTTGTCAGGATGGTTATGCGGATCCTGCCTGTTGCCTTTTATAACCATCATATCTTTTTCTAAAGATATATCAATGTCTTTTATTTGAACTCCCGCAATTGCGGCAAGCACCACAAATTCAGAACTTGTTTCAAAAACATCTATAACCAGTTCCCCATCCTGGTCAAAAATTCCGCCGGCTGGCGCGGCCTCATTTTCTTCTATATTTTTTGGTTTTAATTTAGTTGCCATAGTTTTATTTTTATAATTTTAAGTTTTAGCCGTTTCAATTTTTACTTCGCAAACGCTTTTTATTTTTTTAAGTTTTTCAAATCCAGAGAAGACAAGAAATGCAAGCGCCAATATAACAAGAGCTGGAACAATAAGCTTTAAATGGCCGTCTAGTGTCATTATAGAAAAATCGTAGACTCCATGCAAGGCCACGGCCATTGTTATGCCAAAAATTATTTCCAATAACCTGTTTTTTTCGTCGCAATAAGATATTGCCAAAGCATATCCTATTACTGCCGAGCACAAAGTGTGCAAGAATGTTGCTCCTATAAACCTTATAAAGCTTATAATCAAAGTTCTGCTGATAAATACATTAAAAGAAAACTGGCCGGCTGGCGCAAAAAGATAAAGAATGTTTTCTAAAGCGGCAAAACCCAAAGCAACCACTATCATATAAATCACTATATCCATGGGTTCGTCCATGTGCGGGCTATTAAGCACCTTCATTTTAACTACCAAATATTTAAAAATTTCTTCTGTGAGGGATATTACTAAAAACCAGTATATTAAAGAAGACAAAAAAGGGCTTATGCTTGTTTTGTCCAATAAATACGCCAGGCCTATTTGTACGAAGAACACAGGTATTGTTATTACAGCTCCCCATAAAAATATTTTTAAGATCATTCTTTTTGGTTCTGGGTGCGCATCTCTTCTGAGATAATAAGAAAGCCAGGTTAAACTTGGCAGTATTCCAAAAATTATATAGAGGATAATTCTGTAATCCATTTGGTTATTTTATCATTTCTCGGGCCACGTTTCCACCATCAAACACTTTTGCTTATCGGGGTGCCCTGTGGGTCGCGGTAGCTGTTGATAAATTTCTTCTGTTACAAACGGCATAAAGGGATGCAAAAGCTTTAAAGATGTTGTTAAAATTTCCAGCAGCATTTTTTTGGTTGCCTGGTCAGGATTGTTTTTGCTTTCCTCAATTATTTTATCGCAAAATGTATGCCAGAAATAATGATAAATTTTTTCTGAAGCCATATAAAATTTATATGAGTCCATTTGTTTTGTGGTTTCTTTAACAACTTTTTGCAAATCTTTCAAAACTTTTTTCTGTTTCGCATTGTAAATTACTTTTGCGTTTGGGTTGTAATCTTGCAAATTTATTAAAACAAATCTGCTGGCATTCCAAATTTTATTGGCAAAATTTCTGTATGCCCTTATTTTGTTTTCGTCTAATGGAAGGGAGGTGCCTGGCGTATTTCCCACAACAAGATTCATTCTTAATGCATCAGTTCCATATTTTTCAATTAAATCCATTGGATTTATCACATTTCCCTTGGACTTAGACATTTTCTGGCCTTTTGCATCCAAAACTAATCCATGCATGTAAACATTTTTAAAGGGCACTTTTTTGGTGTTATAAAGCCCGAACATTATCATTCTGGAAACCCAAAAGAAAATTAAGTCTCCGCCGGTTTCCATTACATCTGTGGGGTAAAAAGTTTTAAAATCTTTTCCTTTTGGATAACCCAAAACAGCATACGGCCATTGCCCGGAAGAAAACCAAGTGTCAAAAGTGTCATTTTCTCCGGGAATTGGGATTCCCCAGACAATTTGGCGCGAAATGTTCCAGTCGATTATGTTGTTTAGCCAATGTAAAGCAATTTTTTTGTAGTGTTCTGGAATAAATTTTACATCACCTTTCTTAATTGCTTTTATTGCCGGCTCGGCCAATGGCTTCATTTTTAAAAACCATTGTTCCTTTATTTGGGGCTCAATTAGCGTGTTGCATTTGTAGCAAGTTTTTACAACATGCTTATAGCCTTCTTCTACTTTTTCAACCAGTCCTTTTGACTGTAGTTTTTCAATTATTTTTGGCCTTGCCTCCAAAATTTTTATTCCCGCAAATTCTCCGGCAATTGGCAAAAGCCGGCCATAAAAATCTATAATCTGTTCTTTTTCTAAGTTGTGCCTTTCTGCAATTCCAAAATCCACCGCATCGTGCCACGGAGTGATTGTCATAACTCCTGTTCCAAAATTCATATCAATTACATTGTCTTTTATAATAGTTGCTGTTATCGGGCCGTTTATCCATTCTAACTGTATTTTTTGCCCGTCTTTATATTGCGCATATCTTTTGTCTTTTGGGTGCATCACCACATATTTGTCGCCAAATTTTGTTTCTGGCCTAGCTGTGGCAATTGTAAATGGGCCGTATTTTAAGTAATAAAATTTATCAGCGCGCTCTTCGTCTTTTGTTTCCAGGTCAGACAAAGAAGTTTGGTGTTTTGGGCACCAGTTGATAATTTTTTTTCCTTTATAAATTAAATTGTCTTTGTTTAGTTTTTCAAATGTTTGGTAAACAATTTTTACAATATCCGGATCTAATGTAAATTTTTCACGCGACCAGTCACAGCTGGCTCCCATTTTTTTTACCTGGTTTTTTATATTTTTTTTGTTCTCGGCTGTAAAATCCCAAATTTCTTTGTATAATTCTTCAGGCGTCATTTTAAATCTGCTTCTGCCTTCTTTTTCAAGTTTTTTTTCATAAACAACCTGCGTTTCAAATCCGGCATGATCTAACCCTGGAAGCCACAAGGCCTTAAACCCCTGCATTCTTTTATAGCGGGTCATTATGTCTTCAATTGTCATAACCAAAGCATGGCCAGCGTGCAAATTTCCATTAGCATTTGTGGGGGGCATTATTATAGTAAACGGTTTTTTTCTTTTTCCAGGTAATTTATCAGGATCAAAAAAACCGCTTTTTTCCCAAAGCTGGTAAATTTTATCCTCAACCTCTTTTGGATTGTATTGCGGCGGAAGTTCCATGTGATTAATTTTATCAGAGAATTAGGTGTCGGTAAATCTTGACATTGATACTATAATATGCTATAATTAAAATATAAGGTGATATTGGATTACCTTGCACCTAGACAGACTAGGAGGACCGATCGATGATCAAGACTTTGAAAGTGCGGCCCATTGGATGGGTCGCAAGGATCGCGGACGTTTTGATGGTCCCGATCATGTATCTGCTGTCTGGTACGTTCCGAGAGCGTCCTCAAAAGACGCACGCATGGAACGTGCAAAACCTGACTAAGTACGAGGCCAGCCTTCTGGACCAGCACAAGATGGTGTATTGCGAAGGAGTGCAGAAGGCCATCGCTAGGTCCCACTGGTGGAGCTTCTGGTTTCACGTCCCCATTTTCGGGGGGTGGCGGAACTATGTCGTCCTGGATACTGGCTTCACCGGCAAATGGCATGTAGGGTGGCGGGTGTCTGACATGGGTGTACAAATCTCGAAAGTCGCCCTTGTCGGACCAGTTCGCATGTTGTTGGGGTCTGGTGCCGTTCTTTTCTTCGGTGTTACCGATGACGGCTTCCAGCTCCCAATCCACCGTGTCGGTGAGGGTCGCATCGGGGACCGAGGTCCCCATTCGAAGATCCAGCTCTGTTAGGTGTCGACTAGTTCGACACGGTCGTTAAACAATGAGAGCCCGACCAGCTCTTTTTTGTTTATTTTGAGATTCGTAGATTTGCGTCGGCTTTCAGGGTTTTTAAGGAGGCTTTTTTATTTTTGTGGAAATAACCGGTAATAGCGGTCATGAGGGCGTTGTCGGTGCTCAAATTCGGTTTTGGAACAAGTAAATTTATCTGGTACGGTTTTTTTGCGGCCGCAAAAAAACCGTACTTATTCTCCTCGAGTTTTTTCTTAAATTGTTTTCTGAGCTCTGTGTTGGCTGAAACTCCGCCGCCGAGGATTATGGTTTTTGCCTTGAAATCTTTTGCGGCTTTAATGGTTTTTTTAAGCAAAACATCAATTATGGCCTGCTGGATTTCAGCTGACATCTGTTTTTTATATTCTTTGCTTCTTGCCCTGAGCGAAGTCGCAGGGTTATTTTTTACTTTTCTATCCGCATATAAAACAGCGGTTTTTAATCCTGAAAAACTAAAATCATAATCTTTTGTATTAATCATCGGACGAGGCAGAGTTATTTTTCCAGGCAGTGAGGTTTCGGCGAGTTTTGAAATTACAGGCCCGCCAGGGTAGCCGAGGCCAAGAATTTTTGCGCATTTGTCAAAACATTCTCCAGCTGCATCATCTCTTGTTTCGCCAAGAATTTTATAATCGCCTATTTTTTTCATTAAAATTAATTGCGTGTGTCCGCCGGAAACAACAAGGGCGGTTGCCGGACCCGCCTTCGCTAAGAGCTTCGGCGAGGCGAGGAAATTTACTAAAATGTGCGATTCAATATGATTTACTGGGACAATTGGAATGTTCCAAAAATAAGAAAGCGCTTTGGCGAAATTAACTCCAACCCACAAACACGGCTCCAGCCCCGGGCCGTTTGTAACTGCAATTAAATCAATATTTGGCCTTTCGTATTTTTTTAAAAAAGGAATTAATTTTTTAAGTAATTCCGGTTCCCGTTCCAATATTTTGCTAATGTCTGATTTTTTCACGCTCGTAAAATTTTCAGACAAATTTGTTTTTAATAAACAAGACTCTTTCAGAGATTTAATCAAAACTGGCACCAAGTTTTTTTGATGTTCGCGTTTTGCCATCATTGGATAAACCCCTCCATATTTTTTGTGGACTTCTATTTGCGAGGCCACAATATTTGAAAGCACGCTAAAATTTCCGGTCTTGGAAACCTCTAAAATTGCAATTCCGGTGTCATCGCAAGATGTTTCTATGGCAAGTATGCGCATATGATTTAATCGTGTATTATACCTAAAACATTGATTTTTTTCAATTTTTAGGATATAAAATCATTATACGGCCCTATCGTCTAGCCTGGTCTAGGACGCGTGCTTTTCAAGCATAAAACCCGGGTTCAAATCCCGGTAGGGCCACATGGAGAAAAAAGATTATCTAGATATCTCAAAGGCCTCGGATATTAAAAATCCGAAGGACAGAAGGCTATACAGATTTTTTGAAATGATTCCAGGGATTATAAGCTTGGGCACACTATTGGGTGTGTTTGTTTTTTCGTGGCTTATTCCCTCGTGGGTTGCTGTTTTTATAATTATTTTTTGTTTTTATTATCTTTTCAGGATACTTTATTTTTCTCTGCACCAGCTGGTTGGCTATTTTAAGGTTAAAGGCAATATGAAAAAAGATTGGCTAAAGGAATTAAAAAAAATCAAAAATCCTTCGACGGGCTCAGGACGCAGTTGGAAAAACATTTATCACTTAATAATTTTGCCTACCTATAAAGAAGGCAGAGAAATTATTGAAGAAAGCATTGAGGCAGTAATAAAATCAAATTACCCAAAAGAAAAAATGATTGTGGTTTTGGCAGTTGAGCAAAGGGCAGGAGAAAAATTTGAAAAACAGGCAAAAGTTATTGCTGACAAATATTCTGATGAATTTTATAAATTTTTAGTTTCCGTGCATCCAGACGGCATTAAGGGGGAAATTAGCGGGAAAGGTTCAAATACTGCTTTCGCAGGCAGACAGGTCAAAGATAAAATTATTGATAAATTAAAAATTCCCTACGAAAATATTTTAGTTTCAACTTTTGACATTGATACAAAAGTTTTTCCTCAGTATTTTGCCTGCACGACATGGCATTATTTAACAGAAAAAGATCCAGAAAAAGCCAGTTACCAGCCGGTGCCGGTTTATAACAATAATATCTGGTCAGCTTCTGCATTCTCCCGCGTTGTTTCAACTTCAAACACTTTTTGGCAGATGATTCAGCAGGAAAGATCAGAAAAACTTACAACTTATTCTTCACACTCAACTCCGGGCAAGGCTTTTTTTGAAGTTGGCTATCCTTCAAATGTTGTTTCAGACGACTCGCGGATTTTTTGGAAAGCTTATTTAAATTACGACGGAAATTATAGGGTAGTTCCTATTTATTATTTGGTTTCAATGGATGCGGTGATGGCGAAAAATTTGTTAAAAACAGCCATAAATCAGTATAAACAGCAGAAAAGATGGGCCTGGGGGTGCGCTGAAATTCCTTATATAATGTTTGGATTTTTCAAGAATAAAAAAATTCCGATGATGGCAAAAATTTCCCATCTTTTTACAATTTTTGAAGGATATTGGTCATGGGCAACAGCAGCTCTTTTATTGTTTTTACTAGGATGGCTGCCGATATTATTGGGAGGAAAAAGTTTTAATTTTACTGTTTTGTCTTTTAACTTGCCAATTTTAACCGGCAGGATTATGACAATTTCAATGGTTGGAATGATTATTTCGGCAATTTTAAGCACAATGCTTTTGCCTCCGGTTCCAAAAAATATGAAATGGTATTTGCGCTGGTTCAAAAGATCCACCGTGTTTCTGCAGTGGGTATTTCTGCCAATAACTTTAATTCTCTTCGGTTCATTCCCGGCTTTGGATGCCCAAATTCGTTTAATGCTAGGAAGATATATGGGTTTTTGGGTAACCGAAAAAGTAAGAAAATAAAGGTATTTGACAAGCACTTTTTCAGGAATATAATAAAGTATAATCAAAAAACTATAGAAACATGGCAAAGAAGTACAAATTGATAAAAAATATAACCGTCGATAAGTTGGCAACGATGATGAATAACAGCTTTGAGAGTCAGACAAAATTGATTGTCGACGGTTTTAGTAAGGTTGATGAAAAATTTGATAAAGTTTTTAAAACATTAAAAGTCATGGATGATAAGTTGGATGAAGTCGGCTCCGTAAGGCACGAGGTAGATTACATAGAAACCGCATTGAATATACAACCAATAAAAAAGCATTAAAAATAATAAATTTTAAAATTTATGCCAAAAAACGAGGGAAAACCAAATTCTGGAAATGAGTCGCAGCCAGAAGAATCCTATGCAGATAAGATGATAAGGGAAATGAGGGGGCGCAATCAAAAAGAACAAGAAGCCTTGAGTAAGCATGAAGAAGAAATCAAAAGCGAACACGAAAGACTTAAGGAAATACTAAAGACAAGGCCTTTGACAGACGAAGAAAGAGAACGTTTTGATAAACTGACAAACTAGAAATCAAAAAATCACCCATTCGATAAACTCAGGGTGATTTTTGTTTGTAGATGCTGGTACTGATTTTTTGCGGCCGCAAAAAATCAGTACTAAACTGCGATATTTAAATTATTCGAAGTGGATGCGCTGTTCGAATTGTTTCAGGCGCTCTTTCAAAAGCGGATAATTTTTTAATTCAGGATCCTTTTCAAGTAATTCCTTTGCTGCGGTGCGGGTTTTTTCAACTAAAAATATATTAGATAATCCCTGCATTGCCATATCTGGAATTCCCCATTGCTGGGTGCCGTAAAGCGAGCCGGGGCCTCTAATTTCTAAATCTTTTTGCGCTAATTCAAAACCATTGTTTGACTCAACCAGGGCTTTAAGCCGCCTGCGGTTTAGCATGCTTGGGTCTGTGGTAAATAAAAAACAGTATGACTGCATATCGCTTCTGCCAACCCTGCCTCGAAATTGGTGTAATTGCGACAAACCAAATCTTTCAGCACCCTCAATCATCATAATTGTGGCGCGCGGAACATCAACGCCAACTTCAACAACAGAAGTTGAAAGCAAAATATCAATTTCGCCTTTTTTAAAATCCAGCATTATTCTTTCTTTTTCGGCTGGTTTCATTTTTCCGTGGAGCATTGTAATTCTCAAATTCGGAAAAATTTCTTTTGATAATTTCTCATACTCTTCTTTTAAAGCTTTTACCTCATTGATTGCCAAACTTCTTAAATCATAATTTTCCGGAGCAAACGAACCCGTAACCGGTCCATGCTTCTCAATTGCTTCTTTTAATTTACTGGCAGTTGAATCAATTTTTGGATAAATAACAAAAACTCCTTTGCCGTCTTTTACTTCTTTTTCAATAAATTCGTAAGCTTGTTTTCTTTGGCTTGGTTCAACAATAATTGTTTTTACTTTTTTTCTGTTTTTTGGCATTTCATCAATTAAAGACAAATCCAAATCTCCGTAAACAGTTAATGCCAAAGTTCTTGGAATTGGAGTTGCTGTCATTGAAAGCAAGTGGGGGACCAAGCCTTCCTGCCTGCCGGCAGGCAGGTTATTTTTTATTAGATGGTCTCTTTGTTCAACTCCAAAGCGATGCTGTTCGTCTAAAACAACCAACGCCAAATTTTTAAAAACAACTCCTTTTTGGATTAGAGAATGCGTGCCGATAGCAATGTCTATTTGCCCGTTTTCCAAATCCCCATTAAAACTTTTTTTGGAAACTTCTGTGGTCTCGTTTTCCTTGAAAATTCTTGCGTTTTTGCCGGTTAACATTCCAATTTTTACATCAAAATCTTTTAACAATTCTGTGACTGTCCTGAAATGCTGTTTTGCCAAAATTTCTGTCGGCGCCATAAAAGCAACTTGGTGTCCGGCTTTAACTGCGCTTAACGCCGCCATGGCGGCAACCACTGTTTTTCCAGAGCCGACGTCGCCTTCTAAAAGCCGTGACATTGGAACAGTTTTTTCTAAATCTTTTAAAATTGAAAATGCGCATTTTTTTTGAGAATCAGTAAGCTGAAACGGCAGAGAATCTGTAAATTTTTTCATTAAATCAGCGTCCATTTTGCAGGCAGGAGATTTTTTTAACATTAGTTTTATTCTTTCTTTCAAAACATTCAGCTGTATTAAAAAAAGCTCTTCAAAAGAAAAACGCGATTTTGCTGCATCGGCTGCCTCAAAGGAATTTGGAAAATGCAATTGCCAGACAGCCTCTTGTATAGGCAAAAATTTATATTTTTTAATTATTTCTTCAGGTAATGACTCTTGTATTTGCTCAACAAATCTGTAAAGCAATGGTTTTATAATATATCTTAGCCAGCGGGAAGTGACCCCCCTTGTTTCTGCATAAACCGGTACAATCCTGCCGGTGTGAGTTAGCTCTTCGTTTTCTCCGATTTCGTTTATTCTTTCGTAGCTTGGATTGTTTAAATAAACTCCTTCTTTAAATAAGCTAACTTTACCTGCCAAACAAACAAAATCACCTTCTTTTAAAGATTTTGCCAAATACGGCTGGTTAAACCAGATAATTTTTATTTCGCCGGAATTGTCTTGAACCGCAGCTTCGGTCAAGCTCATAAATTTTTTAAAACTATGGGTGTTTTCTATTTCTGCAATTTGCCCTTGCACGCAAACAGTCTGCCCCAATCTTTGGCGGGCTTCTTTGATTGAAATTATCTCTGAAAAATCGTCGTATCTAGCCGGAAAATAAAAAAGCAAATTCTGAATTGTTTTTATTCCGAATTTTTTTAATTTTTTTGCGTAAACTGTTCCTATTTTGGGGAGTTCTTCAACTTTTGTTGAGAGGTCTATCATTTTTTTTCTTAAAAATATTTAAAGAAAAAATTATTAAAATTAAAACCATCCATGATAATGCCATAATCCAAATTGGCCACGCCCAGCTGTTAGTAAATCCATTTATAGAATAATTTAGAGGATAAAACGGCTTTATCAGCCATTCGCCCTTGTGAGTTGGGATATCAATTATTATATGCAGAATATATCCTAAAAAAGCAATTTTTGGAAGCTTAAAAAATAAAATAATTGGCAAAACTATTAATAAAGCAAAAAATAAGCTGTGAGATGCCTCCCACATTATATTTAGAATTACATGATTTTTACTTGCATCAACCCAATCCGAATTATATGGAAATAAAAAAGGCCTTGCATTCTCGTAGCCCAGCATTATGTAAAAAGGAATTTGGGTTAAGTCGGGCAAATAGGAAAAAATCATTGTCCAAATCTGCGCCAGCCGGTTTTTATTAAAAGAAATTATTTTGCCGATTAAAACATGGCTTATAATATCCATAGACTTATATTATCAGCGAAAAATCTCAAAATCAAATAAAACAGGCGTCCGCGAACAAAGTCGGGACGCCTTTATGGCGCGAGCGCGTCATTGGGGGCCAAGAGAGGCTTTGAAGTTCTCAAACTCCACGATCTCTTGCATTGAAAGTCCATTCCGCCTCCTTTGCTGTTCAACCCTCTCGATGGCTACACTGAGCACGTAGGGAGATAGGTTCCTCCTTTCAACTTGCCTCTTTATCGCTTCCAACACTTGTGGAAGCGCACAATGAAGCTGTAAAAGGAGGTTGCTTATCGCCCTGTTTGCATCCTTTCTTTGCCGTGCGGTGATGAAAGCTTCCTTTATTTGTTGCTCTCTTAGTTGGGGAATCGGTTTTTTGTTTTGAGGGCAGTTGCCGCCAAAACACCGGTTGACCGGACTCCTCTGTGCCTCTTTCATGGTTCCCGCTCCTGTGTTGCTCTATGCCCTTTGCTCCTTTGAAATTAGAACAGGATCCGTGTTGTGAAAGAGCTACGCACTCTTTCTACTGTGCCCCCAGGGAGATTCGAACTTCCATCCCAAGCTCCGCAAGCTTGTATTCTGTCCATTGAAATATGGGGGCGCTTCAATTCAATAATACAATAAATTATACATAAAATCAAATTGACTTAATTGATTTTTAAGAGTAAAATAAAAGTCAATTGGAGAGGTGCCTGAGTGGTTTAAAGGAGCAGGTTGCTAACCTGCG
>Ga0172380_10007716_pt1 | contig 12013 bp, 11 predicted proteins | sample Leawe162metaG_FD_119747 | JGI IMG/M metagenome (GOLD analysis project Ga0172380, IMG submission 119747) | Leachate microbial communities from a municipal landfill in Southern Ontario, Canada - Leachate well 162 metaG | ecosystem: Engineered > Solid waste > Landfill > Unclassified | place... | reverse complement strand
GACGCTGCCATCGATGGGTTCCTTGGCAAACTTGTCGAAGGCAAGTTTCTGGAATTTTTCCTCCGGGCTGTACCAGGCCGCGCCCATGAAGCTGTAGCGCTCGGTATCGGTGAAACCCTTGATGCCGGAATGATTCGAGACCAATGGCACGCGCTGCAACTGGCGATAGGCGTTGCCGGTCCAGGTCGCTGCGCTCTGGTTGTTGACGCGCTGCTGCTCCTCGATGACATAGCTGCCACGGCTGAAGACGAAGGTCTTGGTCACGTTGATCCCGGAAGCATCCTTCCAGGTCAGCGGCACTTCCAGCGTGTCCTGGCCATCGGCCAGGCTGTAGGTGCTGGCCGCTGCGCTGAACACCGCCTCGTGATTCGGTGCCGGACTCGCCTGGCTGACCAGGCCGCTCTGCGCGACGAAGTATCGCGCCGGCGTCGTGTCGAGCAGGCGCACGCGTGCTTCTTCGTCGGGTTGCAGCGGATAGGCAAGCAGGTCGCTGCGCGTCACGCTGCCGCCGCGCGGATCGATCTCGATGCGCAGCAGATCGGTGGTGACGACGATGGGGTTGCTCGATTGGACGAGGCGCTCGCTGGACGCGACCTCGGTAGGCGCGGCAAGCGGTGTGGTGCTGCTCGCCTGCGGGATTTCCGCCGAATCCGGCGGCAGTGGCGTAGCCGCGACGGGCGTGTCAGCCTGCTCGCCGGTGGTCGCCGCTGCCGGACGTGCCACCTGCGGGTTGTAGTCCATCTGCCACTGTGAATAGATCAGGTAGCCCAAGGCAAACAGGGCAAGCAGCAGAAAGGTGCGGGGATTGTTCATGGCAGCTTCGGGTTCTTCGACGAGCTCGCCGATGTCTGGCGAAAGGAGGAGGGTTCACGGGACTGGCGAGCGTTGCAGGGTTCGCCGGCGCTGTGCTGGCGCGCGATCAGCCGCGCATTGTGCCGGTGCCGGGCGTCACCTTCAACGCCGCAAGTTTCTTCCACAGGTTGGCGAGATCCTCGCGCAGGTCGGCAGAGGCGGTGTCGACGGCGCTGGAGCGGGCAATCATGAGGATGTCGACGCAGGGCAGTTCACTGCGGACATGGCGGTAGCTTTCGCGGACAAGGCGCTTGATGCGATTGCGATCGACCGCGCGCTTGGAGACACGACGCGACACTGCCTGGCCAAGCCGGCAGGTCGGTTGCTCGTTCGGGGAGAACTCGGCGAGGAAGTGACGGACGCTGATGCGTTTCGATTTTCCACGCAGCGCGGCGAAGTCGCCGGCCTTGAGCAGGCGCGCGGTGCGCGGGAGGCTGTACAGCCCCATGCCACCGCGGGCTGTGGAATCAGACGGCGAGACGCTTGCGGCCCTTGGCGCGACGCGCGTTGATCACGGCGCGACCACCACGGGTCTTCATGCGGGCGCGGAAGCCGTGGGTACGGGCGCGCTTGAGGTTGCTCGGCTGATATGTACGTTTGGTGGCCATGAGTCGGCGCCAGGCTTGATGAAAAGGGCGCGAATGATAGGGGTGCGCCGGGTCGTGCGTCAAGGCGTATCGCTGGCGCGGATCAAGTGCGCACGCGTAGACTGCACGGTTCGCGACGGGCTTGCCCCGCGCGCTTCATCGGGTCATGCACAGCGCAGAGGAATCATGAGTGAGCTTTGGGGGCGCTGCATCGAGCGCCTGGAAACGGAATTCGGGGCGGAAGAGGTGCAAACCTACCTGAAGCCCCTGCAGGCTCGCGAGAGCGAACAGGGTCTGCGCCTGCTTGCGCCGAACGACTACACCCTCGAAGTGGTGCGCGAGCGTTTCCTGGCCAGGATCCGCGCGGTCATCGAATACCAGCACGGCTCGGCGGTGGCGATCAATCTCGGCATTGGCACGCTGGGCACGCGCAAGGAGCCAGGCAGGCGCTCGACCGCTGCGGCCAAGGCGGCCGCGCCGGCGACCATGGAACACAACCTGGATCCCAGCTACACCTTCGAGACCTTCGTCGAAGGCAAGACCAATGAACTCGGCAAGGCCGCAGCGATCCAGGTGGCGACCAATCCGGGGCGGGCCTTCAATCCACTCCTTCTATATGGCGGCACCGGCCTCGGCAAGACCCACCTGATGCACGCCGCCGGCAACCTGATGCGGCAGAACAATCCCGCCTGCAAGGTGCTCTACCTGCGTTCCGAACAATTCGTCGGCAGCATGATCGATGCCCTGCGCACGAAGAACATGGACGAGTTCAAGCGCCGCTTCCGCAGTGTTGATGCGCTGCTCATCGACGACATCCAGTTTTTCGCCGGCAAGAACACCACCCAGGAGGAGTTCTTCCACACCTTCAACGCCTTGTTCGATGGCAAGCAACAGATCATCCTCACCTGCGACCGTTTCCCGAAAGAGGTTGAAAACCTCGAGCCGCGGCTGAAATCGCGGCTTGGCTGGGGCTTGTCGGTGGCCATCGAGCCACCGGATTTCGAGACGCGTGCGGCGATCCTGCTGAGCAAGGCCGCCAGCAAGGGGGTCGAGTTGCCCGAGGATGTGGCTTTCCTCATTGCCAAGCGCATGCGCTCGAACGTGCGTGATCTGGAAGGTGCGTTGAACACGCTGATTGCGCGGTCGCACTTCGGTGGCCGCGCAGTGGATGTCGCCTTTGCCCAGGAAACCCTGCGCGACCTGCTGACCGTGCACGCACAGGCCATCTCGATCGCCAATATCCAGAAGGTCGTCGTCGAGTATTACCAGTTGCGCATTGCCGACCTTTTGTCCAAGCGTCGCAGCCGCTCGGTGGCGCGACCACGGCAGATGGCCATGTCACTGGCCAAGGAATTGACCGAGCACAGCCTTCCCGAGATTGGCGATGCCTTTGGCGGCCGCGACCACACGACGGTGCTGCACGCATGTCGTACGATCAGGAACCTGCGCGAGACGGATGGCAAACTCAACCAGGATTGGGAAAAACTGGTGCGTGCGCTGACCGGTTGATGATCGGTGGATAACCTGTGGGTTGTTGATCGGGTTAGAATTATCCACAGATCGCGCACAACCTGGCGGCTCGGTTTTGCACGGGGAGATTTCGTTTCAACTCCATGATTTAAAAGCAGATTTTCGGACTTTTCGAGTTATCCCGGGGACCTGCTACCACCACAAGCTTTCATTCATAACAAAGACAGAAACAGGAAGGGACCGACCATGCGCTTCATTCTTCCGCGCGAAGCCTTGCTGAAACCGCTGCAGCAAGTCGTGGGTGTTGTTGAACGCCGGCAGACCTTGCCGGTGTTGTCGAACCTGCTGGTCCACGTTGCCGGCGAGACGGTCACTTTCACGGGCACCGATCTTGAAGTGGAGATGGTCGCCCGGGCCACTGCGGAAGATCCGCGTGATGGCGAAGTGACGATTCCGGCACGCAAGCTCTTCGACATCTGCCGGGCATTGCCGGATGGGGCGCGGGTGAAGCTGGAGCAGAACGGCGATCGGGTTTCCATTAGCGCCGGACGCAGCCGCTTTACCCTGGCGACCTTGCCGGCCAGCGAGTTCCCGGTGGTCGAGAACATCGACGTGGTCGAACGCGTCAGCCTCGCCGAAGCGGTGCTCAAGGATCTGATCGGGCGCACCGCGTTCGCCATGGCCCACCAGGACGTGCGCTATTACCTCAATGGCCTGCTGCTTGACCTGCGCGACAAGACCTTGCGCTGTGTTGCCACCGACGGGCATCGCCTGGCGCTGTGCGAGACAACGCTGGAGACGGAGATTGCGGCACGCCGGCAAATCATCATTCCGCGCAAGGGCGTGCTCGAGTTGCAGGGTTTGTTCGAGGCCGGCGAAGGGCTGGTTGAACTGGAATTGGGGCGCAATCATGTACGCGTGCGCCGCGGCTCGGTGACGTTCACCTCGAAGCTGATCGATGGTCGCTTTCCGGATTACGAGGCGGTCATTCCCATTGGTGCCGACAAGGACATACAGGTCGGCCGCGAAGAATTGCGCTTTGCCTTGCAGCGCGCGGCCATCCTCTCCAACGAGAAGTACCGTGGCGTCAAGCTCGAGGTGAATCCGAACCGCTTGCGCATCGTCGCGCACAATCCGGAGCAGGAAGAGGCTGTCGAGGAACTCGAAGTGACGACCTCGGTTTCGGATCTCAGCGTCGGCTTCAACGTGAATTACCTGATGGACGCGCTGGCGGCACTGAGCGGCGACGAGGTCGTGCTCAGCCTGCGTGATGCACAGTCGAGTTGCCTGCTGCGCAAGGTGGGCTCGGATGACACCCGGCATGTCGTCATGCCGCTGCGTCTCTGATCGCGGCGTCCTTCATCGAGCACCAGGCCCGCGCGTCGCAGGATGCGCGGGCTTTTTCTTATGGCCATGGATGGCCTGTATGCCGACAACGCAGGAGCAGTTGTCGGCGATGCCATGGATGGCCTGTATGCCTGCAACGCGGGAGCCGTTGCAGGCGATGCCGGAGCAGCCCTCGTGCACCTGAATGAATTGCGCATCGGCGACTTGCGCGTTATCCGTGAACAAGCGATCAGCCTCGGCCCGGGTTGGAACGTGTTTGTCGGTGCCAACGGCGCGGGCAAGACCAGCATCCTCGAAGCGGCGTTCCTGCTGTCCCACGGACGCAGTTTCCGTCGCGGCGCGCGCGATACGCTCAGTTGTCTTGGCAGTGGCGGCTATGCCGTGTTTGGTCGACTGCAACTTGCGAACGGGCGGGAGCGGCGACTTGGCATTGCCCGGGTCGGCGGCAAGCTGGAAACCCGCGTGGATGGGGAAGTGGTTGGCATCTCCGGGCTGGTGCAAACCTGCGCGGTAGCCTGTTTCGAACCGGGTTCACACGAGTTGATTGGCGGCGTCGCCGAGGAACGCCGCCGCTATCTCGATTGGGGGGTGTTCCACGTGGAACACGGGTTTCTCCAGGATTGGCGTCGTTACCAGCGCGCGCTGCGCCAGCGCAACAGCGTGCTGCGCAATGGTGGCAGTGATGCCGACCTTGAGCCCTGGGAGATCGAGATGGCGGGCGCGGGCGAGCGGATTGGACAGTTTCGCCAGGCTTATCTCGATCGCTTGCGGCCAATCCTGCAGTCGGTATTGCAGGGGTTCCTTGGTGAATTGGGCGAAGCGACAATTACCTTGGAGCGCGGCTGGAAGGAAGAGCAGACGCTGGCTGGTGCCTTCGTCGACGCCCGCCAGCGTGATCGCGAACGCGGACATACCGGCAAGGGCCCGCATCGGGCGGACTGGACCCTGGCGTTCGAACACGCACCGCGTCGCGAGCACCTCTCGCGCGGTCAGGAAAAGCTCTGTGCGCTTGCCCTGGTCCTGGCCCAGGCACGCTTGTTTGCATTGCAGACGGGCGAGTGGCCCATCCTGTGTTTTGACGACCTTGCTTCCGAGCTGGATCAGATGCACCAGGTGCAGGTCATTGACCAGCTCCGGGCGAGTGGGGCGCAAGTCCTGATAACGGGCACGGAGCGCCCACGGGCACTCGATGCGGATCTCGGCACGGTACGCCTGTTCCACGTGGAACAAGGCCGTATCGACGCCTGACTGCTATAATCAATCGCTTTAGTTCCGGATCGGGCGCGCCGCGCGCCGGATCGGCAGCCGAGCAATGCGGAGTCCCATGAGCGAGCAATACGATTCAAGCAAGATCAAGGTTCTCAAGGGCCTTGATGCGGTGCGCAAGCGCCCGGGAATGTACATCGGCGATACCGACGACGGTTCCGGTTTGCACCACATGGTGTTCGAGGTCGTCGACAACTCGATCGATGAAGCCCTGGCCGGCCATGCCGACAGCGTTACGGTAGCCATCCACGCCGACGGTTCGGTCAGTGTCCTCGACAACGGTCGCGGCATCCCCGTTGGCATGCACGAGGAAGGCCGTTCTTCGGCGGAAATCGTCATGACCGTGCTGCACGCAGGCGGCAAGTTCGATGACAACAGCTACAAGGTTTCCGGCGGCTTGCATGGCGTCGGTGTCTCCGTGGTCAATGCCTTGTCGGAGCACCTGTGGCTGACCATTTATCGCGACGGTCACGAGCACTACCAGGAATACAAGCTCGGCGAGCCGCAGTTTCCGCTGAAACAGGTCGGCCCGTCGGAGCGCCGCGGCACCCTGGTGCGGTTCCTGCCGAGCAAGACGATCTTCTCCGATGTCGAATTCCACTATGACATCCTGGCCAAGCGCCTGCGTGAGCTGTCCTTCCTCAATTCCGGCGTGCGCATCGAGCTCAGCGACGAGCGCAGCGGCCGCCGCGATGTCTTTGAATATGCCGGTGGCATCCGCTCTTTTGTCGAGCATCTGGCGCAACTGAAGACACCCCTGCACGCGAAAGTGGTCTATTTCACCGTCGTCAACGATGCCATTACCGTCGAAGCGGCCCTGCAATGGACGGATTCCTACCAGGAAACCAGCCTTTGCTACACCAACAACATCCCGCAAAAGGATGGTGGCACCCACCTGGCAGGCTTGCGCAGCGGGCTGACGCGGACCTTGGGCAACTACATCGAGAAATCCGGTGTGCAGAAGTCGGCCAAGGTCGGTTTCTCCGGCGATGACATGCGCGAAGGCCTGATTGCCGTGCTTTCGGTGAAGATGCCGGACCCGAAGTTCTCCTCGCAGACCAAGGACAAGCTGGTTTCCAGCGAGATCAAGGGCATCGTCGAATCGGCGATCAACCAGAAGCTCGAGGAATTCCTCCTGGAAAACCCCCAGGAAGCCCGTGCCATCGCCGCCAAGGTGGTCGACGCCGCGCGCGCCCGCGAAGCCGCGCGCAAGGCGCGCGAGATGACCCGCCGCAAGGGTGCACTGGACATTGCCGGATTGCCTGGAAAACTGGCCGACTGCCAGGAGAAGGATCCGGCCCTGAGCGAACTGTTCCTCGTCGAGGGCGATTCGGCCGGTGGTTCGGCAAAGCAGGGCAGGAACCGCAAGACGCAGGCGATCCTGCCGCTGCGCGGCAAGATCCTCTATGTCGAACGCGCGCGTTTCGACCGCATGCTGGGATCCGCCGAAATCGGCAACCTGATCACCGCCCTTGGCACCGGTATCGGCAAGGACGAGTACAACATCGACAAGCTGCGTTACCACCGCATCATCATCATGACCGACGCCGATGTCGACGGTTCGCATATCCGCACCTTGTTGTTGACCTTCTTCTACCGGCAGATGCCCGAGCTGATCGAGCGTGGGCACGTCTATATCGGTCAACCGCCGTTGTACAAGCTCAAGCAGGGCAAGCAGGAGCTGTACCTGAAGGACGATGCAGCCCTCAACAGCTACCTCATCGCCAGCGCCGTCGACAATGCCGAGCTGGCCTACAGCCCCGATGCGCCACCGCTGAGCGGTCCGGGACTCGAGAAGCTGCTGATCGACTACCAGGCCGCGCTCGACCAGACCGAGCGACTCGGTGCCCACCACGACACCACCCTGCTGCGTACCTTCCTCGACGCGCCGCCACCTGCCGCCGAGGACTGGCTGGATCAAGCCCTCCTCGGGGCGTGGATGGAAGCGCTGTCCACGCAGATCAACCAGAGCGGTTCGGGCCGCGCCCGCTACCAGTTCTCGATCCGCGCAGCGACGCCGGAGCATCCAGCGGCCCTGGTCGTGCGTCGCGAACAGCACGGCACCGAGACCACGCAGATCCTGCCGTCCAATTTCTTCCTCAGCAGCGAATTCCGGCCGATTGCCGAGGCCGCGCGACAGATCAACGGGCTGATCCAGCCGGGTGCGCGGGTCAGCCGCGCAAACAAGAGCCAGTTGCTCAGCGACGGCATTGCCCAGGCACAGGCCTGGTTGATGGAAGAAGCCAAGCGCGGGCGCACCATCCAGCGCTTCAAGGGCCTCGGCGAGATGAATCCCGAGCAGCTCTGGGAAACCACCGTCAATCCGGAAACAAGGCGCCTGCTGCAGGTGCGCATCGAGGATGCCATTGCCGCCGACCAGATCTTCTCGACCCTGATGGGCGATGTCGTCGAGCCGCGCCGGCAATTCATCGAGGAAAATGCCCTTTCGGTCAGCAACCTGGATATCTGACGGTAGATATACAACTATACATGATCAATAGTATTCGGTGATCCAGGGATCCCCGGGCGGCCAGCGAGTGGCGCGCAAACCCCGGTCGGGGCAATCCCGCGTTTGAGCATTGGCAGTTCAGCAAGCACGTGAAATTGCGTCTCCGGTGCCTGTACAGGTCGGCGTCGCGGCGGTACGCTCGGAAATCCGGACTTCAACAATCAGCGGGTGCCTGCCACCCCGTTCACCCAGTCGAGGAGTGATCCATGAACCTTCCCAAACTTGCACGAATCGCGCTGTGCGCGGCGCTGCTGGTGTTCTCGTCGAGTGTCGTCCTCGCCAAGAAATCCGACAAGGCCGAGAACGAATATCCCAACGCGACGCGCAGCGAGCCGAAGACAAGCATGTCGGCGAGTGAGAGCCGGGATTTGTCGAAGGCGGCCGATCTGGTCAACGACGGCGAGAACGACAAGGCCTTGCCGCTGGTCGAGAAGGTCCTGGCCGGCCGGAAGGTCGGTGCCTATGCGCAGGCGTTTGCCCAGCAGCTGCTTGGCCGCGTGTACTGGGACCAGGAACAGGAAGAACCGGCGCTGGCGGCGACGAGCAAGGCCATCGAACTCGATGCACTGCCGAACAATGCCCATTTCGGCTTGATGTACCAGCTTGCGCAAATGCAGGTGCAAACCGAGAAATATGCGGACGCACTGAAGACGCTCGATCGTTTCAAGAGTGAAACCGGGGTCGAGAATCCGGACCAGATTGCCTTGCTCGGCAACATCTACTATCGCCTGGAAAAGTACCAGGAGGCAGCCGACACGATGAAGCGCGCGATTGCGGCGAGCAGCGAGCCCAAGGAAAGCTGGAACCAGATCCTCATGGCCAGCCTGTTCGAGCTTGATCAATACGATGAAGCGGCCAAGGTGAGCCAGGCGCAATTGGCGAAGACCCCCGACGACATCAAGCTGATCAAGCAACTGGCCATGATCTACATCAACGACGACAAGTACCCGCAGGCCATCGAAGTGCTGAGCAAGGCCAAGGAAAAGGGACTGATCAGCAGCCAGGAGGACTATGTCCAACTGGCGAAGCTGTATGCCAACGCGGAAAAGCCCAAGGAGTCCGCGGCCACGCTCAAGGAAGGCATTGCCAGCGGCAAGGTCACGCCCGACTACGAAGTCTACAAACTGCTCGGTGATGTCTGCGACCAGGCCGAAGACGATGCTTGTGCGGTTGACGCCTATCAGAAAGCCTCGGCGCAATCGACCGACGGCAACGCCGACTACCAGTTGGGCTACTTGTTGTTCTACACCGACCGCGGTGCCGAAGCCAAGGTTGCCTTGGAGCGCGCCATCAAGAAGGGCGGCTTGCGCCAGGAAGGCGAGGCCTATGTGCTTCTCGGCGACGTGGAAAGCTATGCCGACAATGACGCTGCCGCAATTGCCGCCTGGCAGAAAGCTCAGGGTTTCCCGAGCACGAAAGCCATGGCAGAGCAACGCATCAAGGTGATTCGATCCGGCGCAAAGCTGAAGCGGTCCAGCAAGTCGAAATGACGACACGGACCCTGGCGAGACAAAAAACGATCATTCCCGGGCAGCCAAACATGAGCGCGGACCCTTGTCGGATAGCCGCTTCGTGTTGTACCGTGCCGGGCTACGCTTTGCGGGATTGGCAGCAGCCACATCCGCGGGGAACCTGGCGGATCGCGCACAAGAACAACAACTGTTTGGTCAACACCGATGGCTGACGTCTATCAATCCGAAGCAAACGCATTCAACTGGAGCCGGGTCGCGGCTCTGTCGGGCGCCTTTGCCGTGCACGTGTTTGCTCTCGCCTTGTTGGCGACGCCTGCGGCACCGCCGGAAACACCGCAAAAGAAAGTCGACAACAAGGTGACGGTCGAGTTCATCGAGCCACCACCGCCGCCACCGCCGCCACCGCCGCCGCCACCGGAGCCACCGAAAAAGCCGCCACCGAAGGTGATCGAAAAGATCAAGCCGCCGCCGACTCCGCCACCGGAGCCGCCGCCGCCGGTCATTGTCGAGGAAGCCTCGCCAATGTCGGTTGCGGCACCGCCGCCGGCACCACCGGCACCACCGGCGCCGCCAGTGGACATCGCGCCCACGGAAAATATCAGTTACCGTAGGCTGCGACCGCCGAAGTATCCGCCACAGGCTGTGCGCCAGCGGATGGAGGGCAAGGTTCTTCTCAAGGTACTGGTCGGGCTTGATGGCAAACCCGAGGAAATTACCGTCGAGAAGTCCAGCGGCTATCGTGTACTCGATCAGGCAGCGATCGCGGCGGTGAAGACCTGGGTCTTCAATGCCGGACAGAAGAACGGAGCCGCGAGTCGCGGTTACGCATTGGTACCCATCGAGTTCAACCTCAACCAGTAGCAATCATCTAAGGTAGCGCCATGCAGCAAGATGCCTCTTCGACCATACCTGCGGATCAGTCAGGTGCCATGCCCCCACCGCTTCCGGGCGGCGGCAACAATGCCCAAGCGATGTCGCAGATGGGCTTTGATCATCTCATCCACAACTTCGATATGGTCGGCTGGGTAGTCTTCATTACCCTCGTCACGATGTCGGTATTGTCGATTTATTTCATCATTGCGAACCTCATTCGCAACACGATGGTCAAATCGCGCATGGAGCGGGTGATCCACACGTTCTGGGAAACCCCGTCCGCGCAGGAATCGATCCGCTTCCTCGAAGAACAGCCGAAATCCGAGCCGTTCTCGAAGATCGCGCTTGAGGCTGCCACCGCTGCCCAGCACCACACGCGCAATGAAGGCAGCCGCCTCGTCGAGGCGCTGAACCGATCGGAATTCATCGATCGCGCCTTGCGCCAGGGTGTTGCTCGCGAAAGCATGCGCCTCGAAGGCGGCCTGACCCTGCTCGCCACCGTCGGTTCGACCGCGCCATTTGTCGGCCTGCTCGGTACGGTCTGGGGCATCTATCACGCCCTGATCAAGATCGCATCGACCGGATCGGCATCGATGGAAGCCGTCGCCGGCCCCGTCGGTGAAGCGCTGATCATGACCGCCGTCGGTCTCTTCGTCGCCATCCCCGCCGTGCTTGCGTACAACTTCTACGTGCGCAGCAACCGCCTGATCTACGCCCGCTTCGACGAGTTCGCACACGACCTGCACGACTTCTTCGCCATCGGTTCCCGAGTCGAAGGCAGCGCTGCAGCACCGGCGCCCGCAGCCGCGAGGAAATAAGCCATGGCCTTTTCATCCAATTCGGGCGGCGGCCCGATGGCGGAAATCAACGTCACGCCCCTTGTGGACGTGATGTTGGTGCTGCTGATCATCTTCATGATCACGGCACCGTTGATGACGCACAAGATCCGCATCGACCTGCCGCAGGCGAATCCGAATACGGTGGAAACCAACCCACCCGAACCGATCGACCTGGCGGTGAAGGAAACCGGCGACCTGTACTGGAACGACGAGTTGATCACCGAAGCCATGCTCTCCGCACAGCTTCGCGTCGCCGCACAAAAGAACCCGCAGCCCGAGCTGCAGATTCGTGCGGAAAAGACCACCCAGTACCAGTTGATCGCGACCGTCATGGCCAACGCCAAGAGCGCGGGCATGGTCAAGATCGGATTCATCACGGCGCAGGCCGATCGTTGATCCGAGCGGACATCGCTTTGCAGGTATCCGGAAAGGCGTCGCGAAAGCGGTGCCTTTCTTGTTTGTGGTGCGCGGCACGGGGTGTAGGATCGGTGGCGTCAACGCCGGATCGGCATCCCGAAAGCCGCCATCCCGGATTGACCGCGAGACGGAACACTGACCGAAGTCACGACGGAGGTGCCACATGTCCCATGCAAGCAAGCGCAATCCGACTGCAGCCACGATGGCCGAAATCAACATCACCCCGCTGGTGGATGTCCTCCTCACCGTCCTCATCATCTTCATGGTCACCACGCCGTTGCTGACCAGAAGCATTCCGTTTCCGCTGGCCAGCGGCGAGCCAGGCAAGATCGAGCCGCTGACCCTGGACCTGGCCATTCGCGACACGGGCGAGCTCGTTCT
>Ga0172380_10007715_pt1 | contig 12014 bp, 15 predicted proteins | sample Leawe162metaG_FD_119747 | JGI IMG/M metagenome (GOLD analysis project Ga0172380, IMG submission 119747) | Leachate microbial communities from a municipal landfill in Southern Ontario, Canada - Leachate well 162 metaG | ecosystem: Engineered > Solid waste > Landfill > Unclassified | place... | reverse complement strand
TAGGCAGCTTTACAGAGCGTCCGGTACGGGCGGCACCTTCCAGCTCATCAACACGCTGAACGACAACACGACGACGACGTTTTCTGACACCTATTACCCAGCAGGGATCAACGCCCCCACCGACAACGGCGAGCCCCCTGTATGGTCGGTCGCCTGCTATCACCAAAACAGGCTTTGGGTGAATGACGCCGCTAACCCCAACTACGTCTGGTACTCGGAGCTCTACGAGCCCTACACGTTCGCCTCAACCAACTTCATTCCGGTGGGCGATGCCAGCTTTGACCTAGTTAAGGGCCTCTCGGTCTACGACAACGCCATAGCAGTCACCTGTGAAAACGGCGTCTACCTGATCTACATGCCGTCCACTGACCCTACTGGGTGGGACACGGTAAAAACCCGCGCACAAGTCGGCGGCAAGTCCCCTTTCAGCACGTGGCTTTTCAATAACAAGCTGGCTTTCGGGTCCATGCAGAACTCCAAGTTTGTCGGGTTCTCCGCCCTGTCAGGCTCGGCCATTGACCCGGAAGCAACCACCCTGGATATCGCCGTCGCGGGCTCTGAGTTCATCTCAGACCGCATTGAGCCCGATATGTTCCAGGTGCAAGAGGCGTATGTCGGCAACATCTCGGCCATGGTTTTCCAAAACAAAGCGTATGTGGCTCTTACGTATGGCAACGGCAACACTACTAACAATCGCGTCTATGTGTTCGACTTCTCATATAGCAATCTGAGCAAGAACCAAGAGGCGTCATGGGTGCCGATTACCGGCATCAATGCGGCTCAGTTCTGCATCTATGACGGCTCGCTCTACTACGGTAGCTCCACAGCTACGGGCTTTGTTTACGAGCTTTTGACCGACACCTACAGCAATGACGGCACGGCCATCAACTCGTACTACTGGACCAAAGAGTTCAGCGGTCAACCCGGTCATGAAACGCTGGAAAAAGACTTCCGGTGGGCGTGGCTCTTGGTGGACAAGGCTGGCGACTACTACATGAACCTGACCGTGCGAGTAGATTCTGACTCTGGCGCGGGCACTGTAAAGCAAATCGACCTGAATCCCGGTGGCTCCATTTGGGGGACGCTGATTTGGGGTATCGGCATGTGGGGCGGCGGCACTGCTCAAGAGGAAATCAAAGTGCCTCTCGGGCCACTGCGCGGCAAACGGATTCAGATGAAATTCTCAAACCAAAACGCGGTGAGCCAACGCTTTAAGGTTCACTCCATGCGCTACACCTACAACATCAAGGGGAAACGGTAATGCCCGCTCCTATCACCAATCCACAGACAGCCCAGTTTGATGTGGCCCGGAAAAGGGCTCAGCAGGCTGAGAACGCCAACCTTCAGCAGCAGCAGGGGGCCTTGGCTCGTAGAGCTGCCCAGCTTGGTGGCGGCCCATCGGGTGCCTTGATCAAGCAAGAGCGCATTGCCCAAAACGAGAGTGCTGAGCGGGTGCAAAACGCCAATGAGGGCATTAACGCGCAAGAGATGCAGGAGCGCGGACGGGTGCAGGAGCTAAACGACAACCGCGCCTTTCAGACCTCGGAACGCATGGGCTCACAGAAGTTCGGGGCGGGTCAGGCTCAACTGCAGCGCAAATTCCAAACCGGCGAACGGCTTGGCTCACAGTCGTTTGCCTCGAATGAGGCGCGCTATGGGCGGAAGTTTGCCAAAGGCGAGCGCGAGGCTGGTCAGCAGTTCGCTTGGAAGTCCATGGGTCAACAGCAGGGCTTCCAGGCGCAACAGGCTGCCTTGGCTCAGCAGATGCAAAACGCCCAATTTCAGCAACAATTCGGGTTCAGCAAAGAGCAGTTCGAGCAGCAGAAGTTTGTTGACGCTTTCAACATGGAATTGGCCAAGAAAATCCAGGCATGGAATGAAAAGCCTGGTGGCCTGGACAAGGCTTTTGGTGGCCTGACCAGCGAAAACATCAGCAGAAAATTAGCCGGAGGCTAAACCATGTCAGTTAACGTACCTCAAGCGCAGCAGAAGCAAACTAGTCTCGGGTCACTCGGGCAAATCGGTGGCGCAGTCGCAGGCGGCCTCATGGCTGGCCCTGGCGGCGCTATGGCGGGAGCGGCTGGTGGCGCAAGCATCGGCGGTACGGCTGGCGGACTGTTGGACGGTCAGATGTCCAAGCCGCAATCGGCCAACGGTGCCATCGAACGTCGCGCCATGATCCAAACGCCAACCCCTGAAGCAGCACAGGCGCAAATCGCACAGAGCCAGCAAGCCCTGACGCAGCTGCCACCAGCACAGCAAAAAGAATACGGCCCGATTCTCCGCCGCGCACAAGCCATGGGAGGCACAGCATGAGCGTGAACCTGCCAGAGGCTAAGAAGAAAGAAGGGATGCTGGACACCCTTTCGACCATCACCAGCATTGCGAGCAGCGCCTACAACATCGCGGACAAAGCGGGCTCGAAAGACCCAAAGAAACCCGATGACACGACCGCTATGAGCCGCAGAGCCGCCAAACTCAACAACCAAGCGACGGTGTAACAATGCCAGGCGTAGCCGTACCGACAATGCAGCAAAAAGACGGGATCTTGGAAACCGTGGCCAAGGGGCTACAGGTTGCTTCGTCCATCTACGGCATCAAGTCGGATATGGCGAAGATTGACGCGCTGAAAGCCAACGAGGAAAAGCTGGCCAGCAAAGAAAGCGCCCAAGCGCGTGGCCTCAGAACGCCGCAAGAGTTAGCGGACCTGCAAAAGACGCACGACCTCTCAGATTCTCCCATGGCCAACTCGGTCAAGCTGATGAGGCTGGATGAGCGCGGCCAGGAAAGCCCTGTTTTTGCGACAATTAGACAGAAAACCGAGGCAGCCAAAACCGTGGACCCGATCCCCGGTCAGCGGCTCGCGTTCGACCAAGCGCGCTTTGATTACCAAAAACAGCAGGACAAGCTTGCGGCTCAACAAAAGAACACTAAGGGCGTAGGCGCTGACGGCCAACCTGTCCCAATGAAGCTCAATGCCGAGGAAAGAAAACGCCTCGACAGCGCGGGCATGGGCCTTGCCGCCATCAAGGGCATGGGCACTGCTCTGGGTAAGGGCACTAACACATTCTCTCTCATCGGCGACAACCCATACACCTTGGCGCGAACCAAGTTCGAGGAAGCCTTAGGCCGTATGCAGTCCGGTGGCGCGATCAACTCGGACGAAGAAAAACGCTTCAAGTCCATGGCTCCCGGCCCAATGGATAGCCCTGAAATCCAGAAGCAAAAGCTGGACGAGCTCTACACAGAGATGGCGCTGCGCGTGAAAAGCCTCGGGCAAGATCCAGACGAGATGATGGCGCGGCGTGAATCCATCCAGGTGCCAGGGTTTGGATTGGGCAAAGAAGAGGGGACGGCGATTGCTGCTCCTGCCAAGAATCTGAAATCGACAAAAGAAATGACCATCGAAGAATTAAAAGCCGAATTGGGTCAAAAATGAGCGACGAGCGGGCACAACTAGAGCAGGAAGTTGAGCGACGGCGCTTAATAGCCCAAGTTGAGGCTAAACGAGCGTATGTGCCCGTCAGCGAACGCCCGCCGCTTAAATCCGAAGGCGTAGACGTCAAAGGTATGGCTACCGGCGGCGCACTAGGCGTGTCGCAGGGCCTCACCCTTGGGTTTGCTGACGAGATTGGCGGCGCTACCCGTGGCCTAGTGGACTACGCCAAGGGCAAGCTCGGCCTACGCGGTGATATCAGCCTCGGTGATGCCTACCGGACTAACCGCGATTCGCTCCGCAAGATGACCGACACGGCGGCAGCGGAAAGCCCCAAGTCTTACATCGCTGGTCAGATCGGCGGCGGCATTGCGACGGCCCTAGTCCCTGGCGCTGGTGCGCTGAGTGCCGGTAAAGGCGCGGGCATCATGGAAGCCGTGGGAAAAGGAGCGCTTCAGGGCGGTGTGGCCGGCGCGGGTAACGCGCGCAACCTTGAAGACACGGCTGGCGAGGCCGCCCGAGGCGCGGCTATCGGCGGTGCCATCGGTGGCGCTTTCAATGTCGGCGGCAAAGTCGCCAGTGCTGTGGCTGATAAGTTCAAGCCCGCAAAAATGGCCTCTGTGCTGCTTAACGCGCCAGAGAAGGCTATCGACCGCTACATCAAAAACCCCGACGCTGTGAATGCTGCCCGTTCGCGTACCGAGATTGTGAATGAAGCCTTTTTGCCGCGCCTTGATGCGCTCAAAGGCGAGGTTTCCGCTGGATCAAAAGCCAGTCGGCAAATCCTGACTGATGAGGGTGGGCAGATATCGGGCACTCAGATCGCACAGATCTTGGATGACAAGGCCGATGAAATCGTTGCGCGCGCCGAAGGCATCCTGGACGACCCTCAACTAGAGGCGGCGGTCAAATACCTGAAGGACGCGGCCAGCAAATACAAGCCGGGTGAGGACGGCGTTGAGAAGGCCGTATCCACCAACCGCGTCAAAGACCTGATTCAGACGCTTGATAAGCGCATCGACTTTGACACGGCACCTGGACGCATGGCTCAGGTTGACGACTTGATCAAAAAGGACGTCCGCCGCTCAATCGACACGCTGCTAAAGGGCCAGAGCCCCGCCTATGCCGGTCAGATGAAAGAAGTGGCCAAGGATACTGCGCTACTCAGCGACGTGTCAGGGTTGGCGCGGACGCCGCAGGGGTTTGACGGGCTCTTAAAGCGCACCCAGCGCGGTACTGCCCCCATGCAGCGTGAGGCCCTAGAGGCTTTTGACGCCAGAACTGGTGGCGGGCTGCTCGAGGAGCTCGAGAACGCCGCGGCAAAGGACGCCCTAACGAAAGGCGCGACCAACGGCAGCCGTAACGTCCTGCTCGGTGGCGGCGTCGGTGATGCTGTGAGCGAATTCATCGGCATGGGACCGATTGGGCGAACAGTCGGTAGAACTGCTGGCTTCCTATGGGGTGCTACCGTTGACAAATTTGGTCCCAAGATGGCCAAGCAGATTGTCGATAGCTCCATCAAGGTCAACCGCCTGCTCCAGAACAGCAAGGGCATTCAAGATCTGGGCAGTTTTGCCCGCCCGCTCATTGACGCTGCGACACGCGGTAACCAGTCGCTCGCTGCGACTCACGCTTACCTGTTTGCCAGTGAGCCTGACTACCGCAAACGCATCGAAAACATCGCGCCATCTAACGCAGTAGACCGCCGCATCCAAAGAACTGGAGAGTAACCTATGTGTCCCGCTCCCTCTTACACTTATACTTTGACCAACGGCACATCAGCTGATGCTGACCAGGTGATGCAGAACTTCAACGACTTGCTCAACGGCGTCACGGACGGCACGAAAGACCTGTCAATCTCCGCTCTGACAGCGGCAGGCACGACCACGCTTAACGGCGCGGTCAACCTCGGTAACGCGACGGCTGATGACATTACGATCACGGGCTCACTCGCCTCTACGATCCCGATCAAAACGACGAACACGTACAACATCGGTTCAAGCACTCTCGGTTTGGCGGGCATCTACTTTGGCGCGAACAGCCAGACGGTGCGCCTTCTGGGCTCTGGCTCAATGTCGGCTACTTGGAGCATGACGCTGCCGGTGTCGGCTGGTTCGGCAGGCCAAGGGCTCCAAACCAACGGTTCGGGCGTCACCAGCTGGCAGCCGATGCAGACGGATATCAGCGCCCAATCGGCTGACTACACCATTCTGGATACGGACGGTTTTGCCGTTATCGAGATGACGACCTCCAGCACCAACCGGACGGTGACACTGCCGACTGCGGCGGATAACACCGACAGGCGCATCCGAGTCGTGAAGGCTGACAGCGGCACCGGCACTTTGACGCTGGATGGCGAGAGCGCAGAAACCATCAGCGGATCAGCATCGTTTACGGTGCTGAAGCAGTACGGCTACATCGAGGTCTACTGTAACGGCACGTCATGGACGCTCACACAATTAAGAGATGAGGGCTCGTTTACGCCTAGCTATACGGGCGGCGGCAGCTCTGGCGGTACGCAACTGGGCAGGTATGTAAGGGTTGGCTCGCTGTGCAGCATCGAAACGAGCTGGACCAGCTTTACTACGGACGGCACCGACACAATTACTTTTACACTTCCATTTGCTGCTAAAAACACCAGCACATTCGCTACCATCTTTACAAATGCGGGCACGGTTGGAGCCGCGCGGTTTATCACAACAGCAGGAAGCACGGCGGGGGCCCCTACGGCGAACCTTACAACAACACCATTTTCGGGCGTCGCAGCTAACAACACGATCAGCATCAACGTGGCCTACGAAGTGGACGACTAAAATCCCGGCTCTTGCGCTAGCAACGCCGGTTTGCTAGCGTTCTGATATAGATTTTACTTATACTTAATGGATTTACTCTATTGCTTACAGCTATCACTGTCCTCAGTGGCGTCCTGTTTTTGAGCATAATCTTCAATGCTCGCCTCTACTTCCAACTCAAAACCCAACGCAAAAAACCAGCCCCGACCTTGGAAGCGCAGGACCTCTTGCACGACCTGACGGCCAGAGGCACCGCCGTTTTGCGCGTTCAGGTAATTGACGCGGCTAACCTCATGCTCAGGAGTCCACGCGGATGAACTACCTGATTATCGGGGGGACCGGGACGCTGGGGACTGAGCTGGTGAGCCAGCTGTCCGAGGACCGGGCCAACAACATCACCATCTACTCCCGTGGCGAGCTAAAGCAGCAGAAGCTAAAGCAGGCATTCCCTCACGTCCGCTGCATCATTGGCGACGTTAGAGACAGAGAGGCGCTAAGGCAGGCGATCCAGGGCCAAGATGCTGTCTTTCACATGGCGGCCATCAAGCACATAGACGTGGCTGAGCAAAACCCGCTTGAGGCGGTCAAAACCAACTTTCTGGGCACCGTCAACGTCGCTGAGGAAGCCATTGCCGCTGGCATCAAGTGGGTGGTGTTCTCAAACACCGACAAAGCCGTGCTGCCTATCACGACCTACGGGTACACCAAGGCACTCGCACAAAACTACCTGCTCAACCTCAATATAACGCAGGAAATCACGAGGTTTTCAGCCTTCGGGTGGGGAAACGTCCTGGCCTCTCGCGGCTCAGTCATCCCGTCTTTTGTGAAGTCGCTGAAAGAGAAGAAAAGCGTCTGTATCACTGACGCCAGAATGTCCCGCTTTTGGATCACTATCGAAGCCGCTGCCAGCTTCATGATTTCCAACTTCAAAACCGCATCGCTGACTAAGACAATGGTCCCGCCCATCAAAGGGGCCTCGGTTGTCAGGGTCGCCGAAACCGTCGCCAAAGCGATGAGAATCAAAGACTACGACGTGAGCTATATCGGCCTGCGCGGCACTGAAAAGCTTTACGAAGTCCTGGAATCAACCCATGACGGCTGTCACCGTTCAGACACCTGCGAGCAGTACACCGATGACGACCTGTTCAACCTGCTAGAGCCCATCGTCACGCAGGAGTTGACCGCATGAAGGTCTACATCGTCGGCTACGCGGGCAACATGGGCGCTAGATAACGCGCCATCTTGGAGTATTTGGGACACGAGTGGGCCGGTATTGATATCGGCGCAAACGTCTTTAATTTCGGCCCAGAAGATGCTGATGGCATTTTGATTGCAAGCCCTACCGCCAATCATGCCCACCACATCAGGGCCTATTTGAAGTACGGGAAGCCAATCCTATGCGAGAAACCGATTACGAAAGACCTGGGCGACTTGGAGAGGCTTTTGAAGGAAGCGTCGGACAGCCAAGCGACACTCCAAATGGTGAATCAGTATGCGATGCTGGCGACACAGAGCAAACGCGGCGACAGTGGCTACAACTACTTCAGGCACGGCTCAGACAGCCTAGAATGGGACTGCATCAACATCATTGGGCTAGCGAACGGCCCCGTGCATCTTGAAGAAACCAGCCCCGTTTGGACCTGCACCATCAATGACGAGCAGCTATCAATCGCCGATATGGACCGCGCCTACATCCGCATGATTCAAGGCTGGCTCGCCAATCCCACCGACCAATCTCAGTACATCTGGCAGGCGCACGAGAAAACCCAGAAGATGAGGGGACGCTCTTGCAAGTCTTGATTGGCATCCAGGCTAGAAGCGGGTCCACGCGGCTACCAAAAAAGGCCTTCGCGCTCATTGGCGGCAAAACCATGCTTGATATGGTTATCGACCGCTGCAAAAAGGCGGCGGCTTACACCAACCGCAGCATGAACCGTGTGGCTGTTTCCGTAGCTGTGCTGACACCATCCGGCGACCCGATAGTGAGCGAGTTCAAGCGCGCCTGCGACGTGGTGGAAGGCCCGGAAATGGACGTCCTAGCCCGCTACGGCGTAGGGGTTGCCAAACATAACCCCGACCTGATTGTGCGCGTTACCGGCGACTGTCCGCTCATCTCGCCCTACACCATTAATCGGCTCATCAAACTCGCCATCGAACACCGCTACGACTACATCAGCAACGTCGACGAGAGATTCAGGACCGCCATTGACGGCGATGACTGTGAGGTGTTTTCCCGTCGCCTGTTTGATTTGGCGCTGGAATTTGCCACCAGGCCGTATGACCGCGAACACGTCACCAGCTTCATGCGTAGAACGCCACCAGAATGGGCCAAGATCGGGGCCATTATCGGCAGCGTGGACCACTCATCTGTAAAGCTGTCAGTGGACACGCCTGAGGACTTGGAGCGGGTACGCCTGGCGCACGACGCCGCGCATGATAAATACAGCCGCGCGACACGCGAGATTGGGCAATTGCAGGTGCATCGCATATGACCAACTTCCACTGGCATCGCCGGTCCCAAGACAGCATCGCTCAGCACTGTCTCACCAACTCCAAGCGGCCTGAGTCGCACATTATGGGCGTGTACCCCACACACGTCGGTAAGGGCCTTGGCTGCCACCTTTGGGACACCGACGGCAAGAAATACCTGGATTTCATCTGTGGCCTTGGCACCAATTTCCTCGGTTATGCGAATGAGCGCGTTAACGTCGCCATCGCTGACCAGATGCGGTTCGGCGCCAGCCATTCTTTCTCTACACCCGTTGAGGTGGAATGCGCTGAGAAGGTCAAAGAGCTGTTCCCGTTTGTGGACTGTGTGAAGTTTCTGAAGACGGGGGGTGAGGCGACAAGTGCGGCGGTTCGGATTGCGAGGGCGGCGACTGAGCGCACATTGGTTCTCTCTGACGGGTATCATGGCTGGCATGATGGGTTTTGTGCCCTGACGCCACCAGCAATTGGTGTCCCCGATCTTATCAGGTCATACAACCATGAACCCGCTGTGATGAAACTGGGCGAACACCCCATTGGACCCGACGTAGCCGCCGTCATCATCGAGCCCGTCATCACCGACCATTCCCGCGAACGCATTGAGTACCTGAAAGACCTGCGAGCCCAATGCACTAAGCACGGCGTCATGCTCATCTTTGATGAGGTCATCACCGGCTTTAGGTTCAAAAACTACTCCGTCGCCCAAGCGTTCGGCATCCTTCCCGACCTGATCTGCCTCGGTAAAGCCATGGCCAACGGGATGCCTCTGGCAGCTGTGGGCGGCAAATATGCCGTGATGAATTGTGCTGAGTATTTTGTGTCCAGCACCTACGCGGGGGAAACGCTGAGCCTTGCCGCGGCAACCCGCACCATGACGCTCTTGCAACGGCAATACTCGGTTGAAGACCTCTGGCTACGCGGGCAGCACTTTTTGGATCAGTTCAATGCCATGTGGCCTGAGCAGATTCGCATTGAGGGCTACCCTACCCGTGGTGCCTTCAAGGGCGACCCCATGATCAAAGCCCTGTTCTTTCAAGAGGCCTGTATCGCCGGGATGCTGTTCGGGCCGTCCTGGTTTTTCAACTTCCCGATGGCTGCCGAGTACCAGAACGCCATGGGCACCATCAAAGAGATTATCGACCGCATACGCCGTGGCGAAGTCACCATGAAGGGCGAGATGCCGAAACCAGCGTTCGCCGAGAAAGTGAGGCAGAAGTGAGAATACCCCTAGGATTAGGACTATCTCCCCTAGATTCAACCGATATGCCGCTGGTCCGCGGCTGGCGCAACAACTACGACATTTGGCGCTGGTGCCGTCAAAACGACTTTATAAGCGATGTTGAGCAAGCTGGGTGGTATGAGCGGCAGACCGCCGATCCAAGCATCAGAATGTACAAAATCGTGCTTATAACGGGGTCCGAGAAGACCCCTGTGGGCGTCTGCGGCCTGACCTCTATCGACTGGCAAAACCGCCGTGCTGAGTTCAGCCTCTACATCGACCCCATGAAGCACAAACAGGGGCTAGGTAAGCAGGCCCTAGCCGCTTTGCTCCTGCACGGCTTCCAAAACTTAGGTCTGATGCAGATTTGGGGCGAGTGCTTTGACGGCAACCCGGCGCTCAAGATGTTTGAAAGCCTCGGATTCAAAAAAGACGGGGTACGCCGTCAATTCTACTTCAAAGACGGGAAGCATCATGACTGCCAGCTTGTCAGCATTTTACATAGTGAGTGGCTTGGCCGTCAGCAGCCTATGTCTCAGCCTGGTGGCGATAGCCCTGGCCTGCGGGGCGGTGATTCTAGCGAACCAGAAAGACCCGTCCCTACCCCACCAACCAAGTCGGTTGCCGGCGCGACTAGCCAAACTCGTATCCGGAAAGCCGGAACGGAAAAACCGGATAACGGTCCACGACGACCAGTCAGCCTGGTTGAGCGAGCAGGAATTGTTGGCCCAGAAACGACAGGCCCAACCATTGACGTCTGAGTGGGGTAAGCCATGAGTGTTCAGGAGATTGAGGCGATTGGCAAAGTGCTGGTGCCGTTGGGGCTTGGCTTTCTCGGCTACCTTCAAGCGAAGTGCCGCCAAGACCTCAATATAGCGCATGCGATGCTTCGGGCAAAAGAGTCTGGCAAACCATGGCAGGCAGAGCTGAGAAGTAACTACCGTCTATTTCGTTCACGCAAACGGAGAAAAAAAGATGCCGACACTTCTACTCAAAATGCTGATGAAACTAGCAACAGAGACATTCCTAGCTGAGGCTGTGGTGTCCATTGCGATGCATCTAGCTAAGAGCAGTGAGAACGAAATGGATGACGAGCTTGTGGCATCTGTGGCCAAGGCTTTGGGCGTGACGACTGTGGATAAGGTGCAGTAGGCCTGACCTATTCCGCGTCAAGCGTTAGGGCTTTGAGGGCTTCTAGGAGTTGCCCCTGCGACAAGGCCAAGCTCCTGAGCCTGTGGCAGTACGCATCCATCTTGCTATTAGGCTTCGGGAACGCGGGACTTAATGACAAAATATCGGGCAGCACTTTGTTTAGATCCATAGCCACGGTTACGAGCAGGTCAGCGATTTTCGCGTAACGCGCATCGGCCCAATCGGCTTGGTCTATGGCCTCTGCCAAAACTTTGAACTCATCGCCTTTTCTTACTCCGCTCACACCCTCTCCTTCTCAGACTTGTTACGGACACACGCAGCAAGCGTCAAACGCGAGCATGAGCAGTAGAACGATAATGAATAGAGTTTTCATAAGTCACCCCTCCTTCTCAAACTTGTTCGCGGGACTTGCCACAGTAGCGGCACTCGAAGACGCGATTTACCCGCTCTAGATGAGTTTTCCCTGTCGCAATTTCGACTTTGCTGTATTGCCGCATAACTGTCGTTGGCGACCACCTATGTGGACAAAACCAAAGGCGCAAAATTCGGTAGAGCCATTTCACTCGTAGACCTCATACAGAAAAGCCTCTCCACCCGGTGTCATTCTTTGAGGACCGATGAATTTGGCATCGGTGGGTATCTCCTCGCGCGTAGTGAACCAAACCAGCTTTTTGAAGCGTTTGGGGTGTGTGTGGGTATCGTGTGTGCGGTCCTCAGCGGCAATCTGGCGCATTTCCTCAGCGGCTTTACGGATTCTCTCGGGCGACAGTGAGTCACTCACCCCGTCCTCCTTTACCGCGCTTCTCTTCGATGAATCTCAGCATCTCGTGATAGGCATTACGCCGCCACATCGTCCCGGTGTCAGTGACCTTAGCCATCGCTGCCTCATGCGAAGCTATCGCGGCCTTCAGGTTCTTGACGAGCAAGT
>Ga0172380_10007714_pt1 | contig 12014 bp, 10 predicted proteins | sample Leawe162metaG_FD_119747 | JGI IMG/M metagenome (GOLD analysis project Ga0172380, IMG submission 119747) | Leachate microbial communities from a municipal landfill in Southern Ontario, Canada - Leachate well 162 metaG | ecosystem: Engineered > Solid waste > Landfill > Unclassified | place... | reverse complement strand
CTGGGCTATTGCCTTCCGAAAATTAAAATAAATTATTAAACCTATAGAAAATGTCTGACGTAAACATCTTTAGTAACAAGCCTTTCTTCTGCCAAAAACCATTGTCTACCGCAGAGGTTTTAAATTTGCCGATATTCAATGCTATGACGCAGGCTAACCCTGACACTTGTAGCTGGAATGCTTGTAATGATCAAAATATGGGCACTACTTGGAGAAAGAACGTGCTTCATAAAGCAATACGTTGTGGTGGACAGAGGATAGATTTTAATTTTATGGAAGAAATGTTCCCCGGACTTTCTTCTCCAACAATGGTAGGGAGCAAGACATGGTACAACCACTATAATTGCGATCCTGATTACAATATTTACGCTGCCGCAACTGTAGTTGGTACTGAAGCTAACGGAACCGTCCAGTTTCAGATAATTAAAGCCAATCATGGTGGTAGTGGCGCATTCACAAATGTTGTACCCGGATACAATATTGTTGATAAAGAAACTCAAACTTTTTATACTGTTACGGCAGTAGATACAACTACTGATTACGCTCACAAAGTTACTGTAACTCCAAACGAGGCTGGTATCGTGCCTGCCATCTACGCCAATAAAGCGTATTTGGTGCTTCCCGCCGCAATGATAGGCGGCTGCTCTTGCCCTCTGTACATGAACAAAGCGCAGAGTATAGGGTATGCCAAACAAGTAAAACCTATTCGTGTTCGTAACGACTGGAAGCTGTGTATTGACTTGCTCCGGGGTTATGAAGATATTGCCCAGTTTGCGGTAATTTATGATATGCAGGGTAACCCTGTTGACGCTTGGGATATTTTAGAAGCCCAATCCGCCCGTCAAGGACTAAGGGCGTTCATTAATGCCTACTCATTCATAGGTGGGCCTACTACAAATCCTAATCTTATTTCTAACGGCACTTCAATTACGGTTGATGATGCACATACTGGGTTCTACGGCCTTATCCCTGAATTAAAGTATGGTGGTGGCCACGTTTATGATTATCGCCCAGATCAGGGATTCGACTTGGAAGCCGATGGTGAACCAATTTTCTTGTATCAGGATTCCAGAAAGATGACTAAGAAATTCATGGTAATGCATGGACAGAAGTTTATGTTCAACTTGATTGATCGCACTAACAAAATGGTTAAGCGTGACGATCTTGGGGCTAATGTGTGGGAAGCATTCAAGAGGCTTGGGTCGGCTACTGGCGAAGATTATTCAACGGCTATGGCTAAGTTAGGTCTTAAATCTTATACCTATCAAGGGTTTGATTTAGACTTCAAGAAAATGGATAGTTGGAGTGATTATCGGTGGATAGGCGCTGATGTGTACAACGACATGGCGATTATGGTTCCGCAGGATGGTGTTACCGAATATGGACGTCCACTTAACCCTATTGAGTTTAATACTTACGGCAATGGTCAATGGACTGGGTCGTATTACGAAAATACGAGGGACATGAGGGGCGTAGATGGATGCGAAGATTTCGCTGGTTATGTAGCAGAATCCGTAGCCATGAGCGTTCATTGCCCTAACCAATTTGTTTTAATTAACCCGATAAAAGCAGCATAATTATGGCAAATCAAAAACCTCCGATGATATTGTTAGAACTCGCTGATAAAAGAAATTCAGGCTGGGTTAAGAAAGGCACAGAGGGGTCAAACCCAGAGTATATGGATACTGCTGAAGTAACGTGGATTTGTCCAGAAGGATTTATGGCTGAAGATATGGGGGATGGCACACGGAGAAATAAGAGAATAAGGTACATTGAAAATGAAGAAATAATTGATGCCGATAAACAGGATCAGTTAAAGATGGAGCCTAAGAAGAAGAGCAGTAAAATAATGTTCCATAAAGGATTCATGACTGTGGTGAGGGATAGAAACACTATTGGGCTTTATGATTTTGTAAGAAATGTGTATGCAAACGAGAATGCTCCTAATCGGCAAGAATCGGCTACTGTGTTATTCCGTGAAGTGGACTTGAATAAAAAAGCAGAGCAGATTAATGAAAATGAAGAAGAGGTAGTAATGGCTCTTGCGCAGGTTTATAAACTCCGCAAAAAGAATAGCAAAGGTGGGTTTGATTATAATGAAGATAAGATAGATTCGTACGCTTCTGTACTGAATATTCATGGAGGAGAAGATTATGGACAAAAAATTCTTTCTATATCTAATTTCGCAAAAGTTAAACCTGCCGTATTCATGCAAGCGATAACAGCTTTTGATTCGGTTGTTTCTACTGAAGTTGCTCATGCTCTTGAATTGGGTGTGATTGAATTTGAGGAAAATGTAGCGCAGTACAGAGAAGGTAATCAAATTATAAAAAGTTTGGGTACTCAGAAAATGAATAAAAAACAGCAAATTGATTCTTTATCTGAATACTTGAAAACACCAGACGGAAATGAAGCTCTTACGAAAATGAGGGCTGCGCTCGAAGTCGCAAAGGAAAAAACTTTAAAGTAACATTATAAATTTTTTAAACAATGGCAGCAGCTTATTTCCCTGCACTTATCTTGAAGCACAACAATGATGTCTTTTTAAACGAAGATTTAATTGATTACGGGTACACTGACATCATCCCTACGCCCGGTGCTGGCGGTACTCCTGATGGAGACTTTTGGGCTGTTCCTATAACTGAAGGTGTAGTATCCGGATTCAATTTTGTCCCGTATACAAGTAGCACCTTAACAGCGCCTACTCCGCAGAGTTTTCGTGTGTTCCGGTTGGTTCGTGCAGTAGGGGGATATGATGTATGGTATGTGCTTGGTACGCAGGCTGAATACAATCAGGTTGCTTCGGATTGGGAATGCTGTGTTGGGAGCCCAGACGTTATGCCTTCAGAACTTACACCACTTGCCCCGTCTCAACTTATGTGCGCATGGAATAACGGTACGGATAAGGACTATTTTGCAGTGTTTGGAGCACCTACGGTGCTTGTTTTGCAGAATCTTTACGCCTACGGATATTACAACGGTGAGGCGTTGCCTGCCCTTTCTGGGTCTGGGTACGGAGATATTACCACGCTGGTTGCTGCGATGAACTCCTTATGGGGCGCTACAGTTGGCGGTACGTTCGTAGCCACTGGAACTACTATTGTCCTTACGCAGACCGCAGGTGACGGAGACGATGATATTGCGGTTAATATTTATCAAATGAACCCATCTTCTTAAAAAAATATGAAGACCCCCAGTGGGTAGTGTTTATAAAGAAAAATAATAAACAGGGGGCTATTTTCTTCTAATTAGAAATTAGCCCCTTTAATTTTAGAAAAATGTTGACACCGCCATCCAATGACATATCAGTTTTAGCCGCACAGGTTACCTTTGACATTAGTGGTACGTTGCCTTCTATTTCAATAGAAAATAATTCAGAGGGTACTGGATTGGCTAATATGACATGGTGGTTTGTAGTTACCAGCCCATCTAACACCCAGATACATACTGGATCGGAAACGCAACCAGATATTACTGGCGATTGGACTACTCATTCTCTAAACGATTCATGGCCACGTCCATTCAATTCTATAGAATGGAGTGGTGCGCCTTATAAGTTGATTTTATATGCTAAAGATGGTGCAGGGAGTATTTACAGCAATACTTATACTGCTTCTATTTGCAGACCAGTAGGCAATACACAGTTGTCTAAAAATCCATATGGTGTTGGCGATGTCATCTTACAGGTTAAATGCGAACAGGGAAGATTATACTTTCAGAATACAACATATGTTTCTTACAAGGGGATGGAAGGGGATATGATTACTTCCACGCTTCGGGTTATTTACCCTGTGGACGAGACCAATAACATTCCTACCCCATTTACGATCAGTAATTTTTCTGTAGCGCTTGTGCCTATTACTTATCCTTCAGAAAATTATCAATTTGTTTCAGAACAGATTTACGAATACGAAGTTTCTGATGATGTGTTTGTGAGGATACTTTACCGGTTGAGAAAAACATTCCCGGTTTATTGCAATATTGATTTGTTCCCTCTTGTTTGTGAATACACGAAACTCATTGATGAAGTAGAGAACGGTAATTGCCGGGATGTGGCTGATGCCAACAGGAAATTAATGCTTATCAATAGCAAAATGGCATTGGTATTTACTGGGATATTACAACCACTTACCGGCGTTGATGTCCCTAAGTTAATTCAGGAAATTGAAGAAATTGGTGGGTTCGCATGTAACTGTTGTGCCGCGCCATCTGGCATTATACCAACCACGGCAAGCATCATTGATGGATATTCGTTTTCGGTTAATAATATTGGCGGGGATGTTGATGGTGAATTTGTCGTTACTGGATCAAATATTCAGTTGAATGTTTGGGATAAATCATACGTGTTTAACATTGGCGCTTCTACTCTTTCGCAGACAGATGCCTTTTCGGTTACTCCGGCAGATAGCACGTACAATAAGACCTATTCATTAAATGTTGATCTGGCTGAATTGGCTGCTGATCTTGCGACCACAATCGCCGCAAGCGGTACTTTGCTTAACCAGTGGAAATCTATTCTTGGCATTGGAGATGGTGCATCAATTACTGTTGATGGTGGATGCATATTTCAGTCCACATCTACTTGTAATTATGATTTCACTTTTTCAAATATACCAGCCAGCGCAACGTATGCGCTACTGACTTCTATTACAATAGGGACAACGCCGCAGACTATCAGCTATGCGTTCAATCAGGCAAATTTATCTGGACTACAGTCATACCTTAACGGATTGGGTTATGGAGCATTCACTGTAACTGATCTTGGTGGTAATCAGGTAATGGCTTCTTCTTTGTCTAATCCAAATAACATAACCTCCATTACCTATAAAATTTCATCTACCACTTATGCTGCTGATTTAAGCCGAGATTGCACTGGGTATACGGCAATAACTTTGGATGAATTTGCAGCCAACATTGTGAACTACCTGTGCGGTATAGACGATTCAAAAATTGTAACATCACAAGGGTATCAAATATGCTATATAGATGGTACTGGTACAGTACAGACAGTAACGATGGATGCTGGTGTTTCTCTGCAATCATTCATATCGGCTCTCACACTCAATGGGTGTCAGACCATACAGTACATAAAATCTTTGGGGAAGGTTGATTGCGAGGGTATAAAACAGGCGTTTCCGTCAAATACCAGCTTGAACATTACGGCAACAGATTTTGTACTTGGAACAAAAGCAAATGGTATCTGTTCGAGGATAAACTATTTGGACGTTTTCAATTATATGGTGACGGCTGCGCAAACAAATGCCACCTCTCGTAATTTATTCTGTGAACTGGTGACGGCTTGCGGCGGAGGATTACTGTGCGAACCATTTGATTACCTGGAAGCAATAGTTACACCATACGATAATACTTGTACAGAGGCAGTAGGCATTGAATATACTTTAAGTTAAAAAAATGGCAACATCATTCACGATAAATAAGGTAAACTACGGTAATTCGGTATCCGGCCCTCAAACATGGACGATAGCGTACAAGAAGTGGGATGATCCGGGATCGTATACTGTAGTGGACAGCGCCGCCGTAGCTGATGCTGCCGGTAATTTAAGTTCCCCTGTAGTAGTCGGAGGATTGATAAGCGGAGAGATATATTATGTGCAGACAAGTAATAATTGCCAAAGTCCAGCAACAATTTATCAACAGTCAATAACATTAACATAATGAGCATAAACCTCGCAGTACGATATAGTCACCCTTCGGCAACATCTGCATTAGTAAGGTATGCTCGCATTGATAATACCAGCAGTCCTGTATACACAACCGTTACGCCAAATCCGCCAGTGTCTCCAACGACATCGGCTATTGTTGTGGCTACCAATATACCTAATGGACAATATGCAATTGAATTGACGCCAATATATGCAGATTTGAGAACTTGTACTCCTGAATTTGTTTATACGGATTCGTGTCCGGGATTAATTTCTATAAATGCCTACATAGATTCAGGGAATATGATTGTTCAGTTTGTAGCTGATGCCTCTGTTCCGAAAGCCAGAATTACGATCAATTACCCTAACGGTGGGCAATACGTGCAGAATCATGTAAATACTGGTGGGTTGGTAACAGTCAGCATTCCGATTCCATCTGGGCAAACTGGCGTATTCTCTATTATGGGGCAGTCAGTTTGCGATGAAGGAAGTGGATTTTACAGCCCGTATTCAAATCAGGTAACAGTAAATAATACAGGGGGGTTAACTCCTATTTCTGGTTCATTCAGAGTGGCTACCACTACTGTTAATATATGTAACCTTACGCCCGTAACTCTGTATACCAACGGAGCGTTTGCAATCGGAAGTGTATTATATCAGGATTCATTACTAACTACTCAGTTAACAGGGTATACTTATGTGGCAAATAGCGGCAATAGTACAATCTATACCGTTGATACATTGACTGGTCAAGTATTATCTGACAGCACTTACGCATGTAATGTTGTGATAACAAATTTAAACTTAACGGATAATTATAAAATAAATTCAGTTACCGGAATATCAGGGTTCAGTTTACCGGGTTCTGTTCCTTCAAGCGGCATAGGACATCAATATATAGGTATAAGAAATCCTATAATAGCTACGCCAACTGTAGGGGTTAATGTAACGGCTAATACCGGGGCTACCGGTAAGTTGGGTCTGTATAGGAATGATATACTACTGGAATGCTTGAATGTTACCGGGGATGGCACGTATACTTTCGGTGCGCATAGCTATGCAGTAGCAGATAAACTTGAAGTGATAGCTGATAGTGGTAGTTGTTAAATGAATAAAATTGAGTAATGAAGATAAATATGTTCTCCTTGTGGCAGAGTTTTATGACGGCGGTAAATACGGCGCAGGGAGGATTTTATCGCCCACAAACAGACTTCCAACAGAAGGTGAATGACATAAGCAGAGAATTGTGGGTAGAGTGGACTAATGAGGCTGAAAAGAGCCAAGAGGCAAGAGATAATTTAATTTACTTTTTACAATCACAGAATATAAAAGTAGAAAGAGCGCAGGCTAATTATGGGTTATTTTCTCCTCCTGCCAATTACGGTCGCCTTGCAAGCATTCGGATAATAGTTACCGGTGACAATAAAACAGTGCCATCTAAAGATGTGAATGGTGGGAAATGCGATGGAATAGAAAGTCAGGAAGAAATAAATGAAAAATATTACTCTGAAATGTCAGAGGTTACCGTACAGATGATTGACAATATGCGGTGGGGATCAATGCTGGAACATCCGAAGAAAGGCCCATCAATGAAGTACCCTAAAGCAACGCAGATTGACAAAGGATTCAAGGTGGCTCCAAGAGACATAAGCGTAGTGAGATTTGATTATTATGTGGAGCCGGAAGAAGCTGTTTTTGGGTACACGCTGGCTGCTGGCGACAGGCAAACTGGCGCAGGCGCACAAATTATTTACAATCAGGCGAAAAGCAAGGATTTGCCGTGGCCAGACACAGTTAGGAATGAATTTATCATAAGGTTGGGTGTGGCGTTCGGAGTATTCACAAGAGATCAGTTTTTAACACAAATTAGTACACAGCAAAAAATGACAGCATAATGGCATACCCGCAACAAGCATTTACTCCTCCTCCTGACTTGCCGGGTTTGCTGAATTATATCAACACCCGGATAGTTACGAATGGAAGAAAAGAAATTGATGCAATAGAGGTAAATAATATTGTGAATGCTCTGGCTCAATTCATACCGGCGTATACGGTCAATGCTTTTGGTGCTAAAGTAGAAACTGGTGGAGGGGTGGTAGCATTATCAAAACCAGTAAGCATTATATCCGGGACAAAGCCAACATCTATTACGTGGGACGCTAAAGTTCAGAAGGAATATTATATCATGAATACGTTTGGGGAGGCATTAACTTCTTCAACGTACTATGATAATTTATTTGTAGCAAGAACTGATATACCGCAATATGCGATTTTGCATATCGCTCAAATGGAGAACGGGTCATGGGTGCAGATTTCTAACTTGGGGGGTATATCTACAGAGGTAGCTAACTCAAAGGTGGATACGCCAGCGATAACAATAACATTATCAGATATTTTAAATAGAAAAATTGAGGCGACTTTAAATTTATCGGATGATGCTGGTCAGTCAGCAGAGATAAGATCGGATGGGTTATTTGTGCCAACACCGGCAGCAGCGCCATCATCAGTAAGGGGAGATTCATAAAAATGAAAAATATATAATGGCTCTTAATCAGGATACAACGGTAGGTTTACCATACAATACGGGGGGTACATTAGCCTTAGCTGATCCATCCACCGTAGCAGATGGAGTATTTGTTATTGATGTAGGTGGAGAAAAATGGGAAAGAGTGTTTGATGGGGGTAATTCTATATTTAGAGCTTCTTGGTTATTTAATACGGGAGCACCAACTGATAAATCTGCATTAGTTGCTATTGCTGTAGCTAATTCAGCTATACAAACATTAGAAATTGATACAACTATCCAAATTGATGGTGCTGTAGATTTTTCAGGGAAAACACTATCAGTTAAGAGTGGTGGACTTGTTACAGGAACTTACGCAATAAGTAATGCTGTAATTGAAGGAAATCTTACACAAAAGATTCTTGAACCAACCGGGACGCTCACAACTTCAAAATCAGCTACAGGTAAATGGCATCCGGGATGGTTTGGAGCAACAGGTGTCGGGGTTACAGATGATTACACTGCTGTTAATTTTACAGTGGGTGTTGCTAATACAAATACACAAAAATCAGTTTCATTAATACAAGGCAATTATTTACTTGGGACTAATCTTTCGGTTCCTTCTGGGGTTACATTAGAATTTAACAAAGGAGCATATGTTTCCGGAAGTGTTACAATAAGTGGTGCAGGAGAATTTGATGCACAAAATTCATTAGCTTTTGGAGGAACAGTTGTTGTATCTGGATTATATTCTGTAAGTGCTCAAGTTACTCCTCAAATGTGGGGTGCTGTTGGTAATGATAGTACTAACGATAGCCCAGCATTTCAAAGAATGTGGGACTATGTAGGAACATTAACAGCAGGATTGATTAGGGTTAATATTCCTTCTAAAAATTATTATTGTCCGGATACTGTTCTTTTGCCGAAAACATATATTGGCGCAGACAGATTTATTAGTGTAGAAGGATTTGGTGCGCAATTACGGACAGATGCAGATGCTCCTATGTGGAGTAGGCATCCCTTAACTGGGGCGGAATCCACAAATTGCATAAACGCATACAAGTGTGTTATTAAAGGTATTAAATTTTTAGGAAATTCTACAACAGTAACAGGACAGACTAATCAAATAGCACTTGATTTAGGATCAACGTATAATTGGGGCATAGAGGAATGCTTTTTTAGTAGATTGTACATGGGGTGTAATCTTTTATTCTGGCTCAACGGGAGGGTCAGAAATTGCATGTTTTTGCAGAATGAGTATTGCGATATAATGGGTAGGTTTGGGGATTGGACAGGAGCCACCGCCACCAATTCGGCCTTTAACGCAAATCTAATAGAGGGGTGTCGCTTTAATAGTAGAAGTAGCGCATTAACAACTATATATTTATATGCGGCGGATCAAACAACAGTTAGAAACTGTATTACTGAAGGAGTAAATCCACTGTATAATTTTTACATGGATTTTGGCGGAAGCACAGGAGTATTGATAAATACATATGAAAGTATATGGATAGAAAGTGTTGGGGGAACTAATACTCAAAATACAAATTTTTACCTAAGATTAGGTGGACGAGTGGTATTGAAGAATATTCAAAGAATTTATCCTAATAGATTTTTTGAAGTGGCATCAATTTCCGCTACCGCTTATGAGGTAGTAGTAGATGGTCTTCCGTGGGCTTCCAATCTCCCTACAACAGGATTGACATTTTTTAGTAAGGATGGTTCGTCTACAGGAAGCAGGAAATTTATATTTACTAATATAAATACAGCCCCAAGTACATTTATAGAAGACCCGGTGAATTGGGATGGTGGTGTAGTACCGTCTGGATTGCTTATAGATACATTCGCTTACGCAACTAATGCAACATATAAAATTGAAAAGTCCTCTACTTCTTCTCAGATTGCGGCTAATTCTATTTTACTTAGAAAGCAAACATGGGGAGCAGCACCGTGGAGGGGGATTTATATAAATCCTACATCTTCAGCTAATGCGGCCCCACTATACGGGCAACGTATATTAATTTGCTTAGATGAAACTGCGGCAGATATTCCTGCAATATTAGCTGGATCAGCAAGGCATTATATTCAATATGGTAGTAGTAATTCAGCTAATACTGGCTCACAGATATGTAATATGTATGTAAGCACCCAGAATGATAATGGACGAACCGCTATATTTTCAGGAGTAAGAGCAAGAGGTACATTATCCGCATTAATAGCTGTTATTAGCGGAACAATATTGAGGATAGATAGGGCAGAGGGGTATGATGGTACTGGGGTAGTAATTGGAGGATTTACAAAATGGATTGTAGATGAAACTCCGACTACCGGAATAGTACCTACTTCTTGGGAGGTAGATGTAATGAATGCTGCTGGGTCTATAATTACTCCATTTAAAATTAGAGCATCGGGACAAATTGAATTATCCGTTGCTCCAACAACAGGTGATTTAACAGATGGAATATTAACATTAACATCTGCTGGTGCATTAAGGCAAGTAGCGTCTACAGATATAATAGCTACAGGTGCTCAATATCAATTAGGGTATTATGCAGCTGCTGGTAGCAAAATAAGTCCATTAACAGCCATTACAGCATCCAGAGCATTAAAATCAGATGCTAATGGACTTCCTGTTGCATTTGACACAGCTACAGAACCATCCCTCGCTGAATTATCTTATGTAAAAGGTGTAACATCTTCTATACAAGCGCAGATAGGGACAAAGGGATTATACGCCGCAAATGGTGATGGAATATTAACAACATTCACCGTGACGCATGGATATACCGGAACACCAACAAATGTACAAGTGACACCTGCGGGAGTGGATAGTGCTATCCCTTTATTTGTTAATAACATTACGGGGACAACATTTGATGTAACATTTACATCCGCACCAATAGTTGGGACTAACAATGTAACTTTTTACTGGACAGCGAAATAAAGAATAAATGCCAATACCATCCGAGACATATAGCACAATGACGCAATTGGTGAATGCGATAAATACTAAGGTTATCCCTAATGGTATGCGTGAGATTGATGGGGAAGAATTGAATAATGTACTCAATGGCATTTGCACATTTATTGTAAATTATACAATGAACGGTAATTTGGGCGCTGTAAATTCTTCTTCTGGTAGCGTTGTTACGGTATCTAAACCAATTACTATTTTCACTGGTGCGCCAACATCTATTGCATGGAATGATGATGTGCAAAATGAATATATTTTTGTAAATGCAACAGGGTTTGATATACCATCTTTAGAGTTCATAGACCAATATGAAACTCCACAAACAGTAATCCCATTACGTACCGCTATTCATATCGCAAAATTAATCAACGGTTCTTGGGCGCAAGTAAACAATTTACCGGGAAGTGGGAGTGGTGGAGATTTGCCATCACAAGTAGGTAATGGGGGCGCTTTTTTAACCACAAATGGGACAAGTGCTTCGTGGGGCGCACCGCATGTTTCTATTACCAGTTCGGATTTTTCTGATGCGACAAATTGCCCCATTACTGACGCAGAGTATAATACTTTATCTATTTTCTTTTCAGAATACGGAAGATTTATTTATCAAGATGCGGGAGAATGGATGCCTTTAGCTGGCGGAGGGTTTACAGTGACGATAGCTGGATTTGATTCAACAGTTGGTAATTTCCATTTTGAAGTATTTTTAAAACCATTGGCAGCATAATGAAAAAATTAATAGTCGTATTTTTTGTGTCGTTTCTTTCGTCTTATGTGTTTGCACAAACACCATTGCCGCCGTATGTAAGGTCTGGTACATTAGTGCAGCCACAGGATTACCGACTGCAAACCATTCTTTCATTCAAGATGCCAGTAG
>Ga0172380_10007713_pt1 | contig 12016 bp, 7 predicted proteins | sample Leawe162metaG_FD_119747 | JGI IMG/M metagenome (GOLD analysis project Ga0172380, IMG submission 119747) | Leachate microbial communities from a municipal landfill in Southern Ontario, Canada - Leachate well 162 metaG | ecosystem: Engineered > Solid waste > Landfill > Unclassified | place... | reverse complement strand
TTGGAACGTTCGGAGCTGCGCCAAGAATAGTGCGGATCGCCGCGCGCGATTCATGAACTTCATGGGGACGATTTATGAGATCGTTCATGCCAGTGATAACGAACACTTTCGCACCAAGCGATTTGATGATCGCAGAAAAGACCTGATTTTCGATCGCAAGATCAAGACCGGTTTTCTCATCATACGCAGCGATACCCTGCTCAGCGGGGCGCATAATTACACTGCGCGCGAGTTGCCCATCAACACCCATACCGAACTTGTCGCCCACGCCAGTCGCCACGACATATGCAGCATTGGATGTAACCGAGCCGCTCATCTTATCCCAAGTGAGCGCTGCGGGTGCGGTCTTGAACCCAAATGCGAATGCGCTTACCGCCATGTAATCGGTCAGACCCTTGTAAATCTCAATGGGAGACCTGCGCGAGATGCGCTTCATATCCGCACTGTTCATGCTGCTGCCGAAGTGGATGAAGAACGCGAGCAGGTTCTTGAGCGCAATGAATTTCTGAGCGCCGGACTTCGCGTCAACAATGATTCGGCTGAGTCGATCTTTGATGATTGGAGTGAATGGCAGACCGCCGAGACCGGACCATTCCGGATACATGCCCTCCTTCTTGAGAACACTCGCGCGCGCTCCGGTGAAATCCGCGCCGACATGGAAGTTCTCTTCGAAAATCGCGGCAATGATCGATGCAGACTCGCGATTGTATGTGTCGGAAATGATCTCAACTTCGCGAATCATCATCGCGACATCGTCGATCTCAGCGCCGCTCGACATAATCGCGCCGGTGAAATTCTTGAGATACAGCTCGATAGCCTGCGCGATATCCCAGAATCCGATGACCGATTCGTAGTAGTTCTCGATAAACTTCTTCACACCGCGCGCGTCTCCTGCATCCTTTCCGAGCAAATCACAACCCTCGGCACCCGCGCCAACGTCACCGAAGATGCTGAACTCATCAGCCTTCGCGGCCTCTCCCTTCTCGCCGAGCGACTTGAGAACATCCGCGCGCGCCTTCGTCAGAATATCAATGCGCGCGGCAACCGCGGGACCGAGCACCCTTGTCTCGTAATCGCGCGTGTCCTTCTCGAATTCAGCGCTCATGCGCGTGAGATTGCTCTTGATCTGCTCAACACTCACGCGATGTTCGATGTCTTTGATTGCATCCTCGACGAGATGGGTATCGCGAATCACAGTGCTGCGAATGTCCGGAAGCGGTGCGCCACCGTCGCGATCCTCTCCACGCCCGGAGATTTCGCGCACGCTGTCCGACGCGTGATCGATTGCCGCGATGAGATCCGCGATTGACTTCGCGATTGCATCGAAGTACGAATGTGCGCTCGAGTATGCCGGATCCTTCGCGACAGTCCCTGCATACTCCGCGATGCTGCGCAGCGTGCCAAGGATGCGATCGCGAATCTCAGTAGACTGCGCATCGCGATAGTAACCGAGCAGCGCGAGGTGAATCTTGTTGCGCTCCATCTTGAGCTCCGGAATCCTGCGCAGGAGATCGACAAAGTTATCGAGAAGTCCGCCGAGCGGTATCTCCTTGCCGACGGCGCCCGCGAAGTTGGTGATCGCTTCGCGAATCTTGCGAAGTCCGCCCTGAATCGCGAGACCGTATGAGTTGACAACAATTCTACTACGCAGCTGCTGTGCATCAATCTTCTTCTGCACCATTGATTGTGTGCTGACGTCGAGGCTCAGAGGTGCGCCTCCGCTCTTCATTGCTTCCGCGAGCTTTCCAGCATTGCCAAGCGCGGATGATGCAATTTCCGCTGCCTCCAGAATGCGGCTGTAATTCGCGTCATCGCCGAGCTTCTTCGGATCGGTGAGCTCGACAAACTTCAACCAGAATTCCTGCTTGTCTTTGATCGCCGCGAATTCCTCCATCGTCATGCCGAGCTCCTTGAGAGCCGCGGCCACTGTGATGCTCTGTGTTGCAGTCGACACGATGCCATTAAGAATGCTACCGATGCGCTCGGCTGAAGTTCGGCCAGTCCTGCGCTCGAATCCCATTTCGTCTGCAACGATGCCCGCAAGAGTTGGCTTAAAGTTGCGATTCATGGTGAGCATCATCATCTTGACGTAACGATCCATTTCGCCGCTGAGTTCCTTGAGTGCATCGATCGCCTGCCTGTCCTGCATCGGCACATCATCGCGTGTGCGACGTTCCATGAGAACCTTGATCACAACCTTCAGCGCGCTTGAGATGCGCGAAATATTGACTGCGAATTTGTAGAGATCCGCGCCGACCAAGTAAAAGTCGGTAGTGACGCCGTGAGACATCGCCTGCAGGAGCTCTTCCATCTGATTGATGCGCATGTCAATGGGCAGCGCGGGATCAATAACAGTCATTCCGAACGCGGTGTTGATAGCGCGCGTGAACTTATCGGTCATTCCATCGCCATTCTTCACCGCAGAACCGCGCAGGAACTTGGCGATTTCGCGCAGCTTCTCCTCGCGCGTGCCAGTAAGCCCCTTGAATGTCGAGTACTCGGACGACTCGAAAATACGCACGAGCGCATCGGCGAGCTCGCCCTTCTTCGCGGAGAGGCGATCAAGATCGAGAGTCTTAAGTACGTCGCCTACTGCGCCACCGCTCACACCTGCGCCGCTCACGCGCTCGTAAACGCCGCCTGCAAAGACAAGGCCGCACCCTCCGCAACCGCCACGACGTGCGCGAGATCCACCAACGCGCGCGCGAACCTTTGACTGCGCGTCAACCACACTCTTGTACATGAAGTCGACAATCGCGGACTTCGCCGAGTCGACCGCGCTGATCCCCGCGACTGCGTCCACAACGCGCGCGATGTCGTCGCGAGATGGCGCGACTGCCGGTGCCTCGCCCTCGGTCGGGAACATCTCGTAACCGTTCTTCGCGACTGCCGAGATAATGTCATTTGTGAGCACAACGGCTGCCGAATCGTCCTTTACAACACTGGAGACGATTGGCATGAGGCCAGTGAAAACCTCGGTGTTCCAGTGCAAACGCATGGCCGCGATTGCAAGCTCGCTGAGTGGACCGCGACTTTTGTAATACTGCTCGGAACCTGCGCTTGCGTCAGCGGAGTAAAAGAGTTTGCATGGAACGATGATTCCCTGCGCGAGAAGAACCTTGTGTTTCTCACTCAACTCTGACTCCCCGAGGTACTCGCGCCGCAGCGTCTCTGCGGGGACCTCCTCGAAACTCCCGTCTCCCTTACGGGCGTACAACGTCCGCGCTGTTGACTGTGCCAAACCCATGGTTTGCGTATAGTTCACGCGCGGAAAGTTTCGATGGAGCGAAAAAAACATGCGCGACAATTCGCGCGACTCATCAACATCGCGCGTGTAATTCGCGCGTGTCCATTTATTTTTTTTCTGTGCATATATACTCACGCACGTATCTAAGGATACAATGTCTAAGAAGGAGCGCGCGATCGTTACCAACATCGAGGATTACATCCGCAGGAATCATCCCGCGGTTGCCGAACTCTTTGAGTATTGCAAAGTACTCAATACAATCAATCCGCGCGCAGGCAGCGCGGGCGTCACTCTGCTGATTCCTGATGCGGAATATGTAAAGCATATCGATGGGTTGTCTCGCAGCTCATCCGCGAGTGACATTGAGACAGTGTGCGATACCTTGTTGTCGCTTGTCATCCGCAAGTGCATGATGAAGCCATCCGATTGGGAAGCGGCGGACATCAGCGACTCGCGCTTTCCCGCGCAGCGCATCACTGCGACTGCATCCGGTGATAAGGTCTCACTGAAGGGACCAGACGGCTAGGTGTACGCGACTGCAACCATGGATAAGGCCTTCAAGGTCGGCTACCGCTCAAACGTCGAAGTGTGGAAGCTAGCCGGGCGCATGCGTCCCGAGATGGACGCCGCAGCACCGCGCATGAAGCCGACGCGTGCGCGCGCACCTGCCGCAGCTCCAGCGTCTCGCGCGCGCACTGGCGGTTATGATCTTGCACCTGGTCAGAGCAACACTGTGCGCTTCCAGATTGCAATCGCCGCTGAGAACGAGCTCGTCGCGCAACTTCTCACCGGCAAGAAGTCCGATCCGTTCGTGTCTTATGTTTCGTCATTCGCGCGGTTCATGTACACTTCGCACACTTCTGAGTTCTTCCAGTGTGTGCTTCCAATGATCCGCTATCGCATCACTGACTTTTACACGATCTTCGAGCCCCACCGCGTCGATGATCAGAATCGCTATCTTGTCCCAGGCGCGCTTATTGATGAGTGGTGGTCCGCGCATAAGCATGTCGATGACACCGCGGATTCTATCCAGGCATTCCGCGCGTGGGTCGACGCGCGCCTGAATGAGGCATCGAGCCATGTGAAGTGCGGAATTTATGAGCATCTCGCGGATGATCAGCTCCACCTTGAGATCGATTCCGAGCGTCAGCTGCTCTCTGAGGGTCTCGAGAACGCGCAGTCCGCGCCTGCAAAGGTTCGCGAGTTTTACGATAGATTCATCACATCGAACAAGATCGGGGCGATCCAAAACGTATTGCCTGAAGGTCTCATCACGTATTATCGCGAGCATCCTGGATTCAAACTCGCGCATGACGAACTCGCGTTTGTCATCGAACCGATCATCATCAGTATTCGCGCGCGCCCGTTTGATATGGTCCGCTTCCGCGAAGCCATTAACATGATCGGCAACGTTATGCATGCGTCTTCCATCGATGAACTTGAGCGCAACTTGCCTCTCTCGAGCACGCGCAAGCAGCACATTATGCAAGGAATCCTGATTGGAGAGATTCGCGCGTTTGTCAACTCTACTATCTTCTTGTGGGTCCCGCTGACCACCGAGAAGATCGAGAAGTACACAATTGAGTGCGAGTCTCGCCGTGTTCTTGACGCATCGAATGCGATTTTCAATGCGGATCTTGCACTCGCGCTGCACCACAAGCGTTTGTATGGCGACAGTGCCCCCGCGCCATCTGATGCATCCGCGCTCCTCGCGCTTAGCAAACTCGCGCCCGAGCATGTCAGCGCGGAACTTCGCGCGCGCATGCAAGTGCTAATTTCACAGTAGGGGCTCGCGCGTGGCTGGATTGCATAATTGCTCCGCTTCGCTTCGCAATTATGCGAGCCACGCTGCGCCCCTACAACCTCGTGTAGAAAGGCGCGGAAGAATTCTTTTTTGAATGTCCGAGATCACTAATATAACATCGCAAGCATAATGTACGTCTACGTGCGCTGCTTTTGCGGAATGCCGATTGGTCATTTGTACCCGGCATTTCTCATCATGTGCGAAGAGCACAATAAGAAGATCGCGCATGGCGAACTCCCGCCGTCGGCATCCATTGGATATATTCTTGATCAGCTCGGACTCTCGCGCATGTGCTGTCGCGCGCGCATAATGACGTGTGAGGAGTTCAAGAATTACTATTACGGAACCTCTGCGCCATTCCGCGCACCGACAGTCTACAGCGCGGATATCAAGGATCACGCGAAATAAGCTCGTCGTGCGCACCCGCATCGTTTTTTGATACCTCAAATTTGAAGCGTCGAAGCTATAATATAAGCACACATGGAAAAGAAGCCGGATTCTCTCGCGCAGCTCATCGCAGATATCAACCGTGAATTCGCGCCTCGCGCGGTTCATGCTCAAACTCAGCGACGCTCAACGCCCGAGCTTGAAATCCGGCTCGGCCATATCAATCTCGCGACATATCGCGCATCTTTGGAGCTTCTGACTGCTCCAACAACGCGCGAATTATCGATGAGTATTGTGACGATTGATCGTTCACTTGGAGGTGCGCCCCGCCCACTCGTCATGCGCAAGACATACGCAAACCCAACAGATCCGCGCGGATCTGCACCCGTCATCATGCACAAGGATAAGATCGCGTCATACAACGGATTGTTGAACATTGGCGACTCACGATGTCCGTATAAAGTCGCGCTATCTCGCGAATCGACCATTGATGATGGCCCGACTCCAAAACCGGAAGACAAAGTTCGCCTGCGCATTCGCACAAGCAAACACGTAAACATCAGTGATCATGAATGGTCAGTGGATCTCACGCTTGTGCGCGAAACAACTCTTGGCGAACTCGCAGCGAATCGCGCGATTCGTCGCGACTTCTTCGAGCGTGAGGAAGGCGCGACACACTATGAAGTCGAAATCGAACTCGCGCAATCCTCAATGTCCTCAATCAGCGCAGCGGACATTGAAGAAGTCGTTCGCGCTGCATGTGAAATCGCGCATCCTCGCGGTGTCGAAGTCGGAACCGCGCGAACTCCACGCGACTTGGCCCTGCATTTTATAGCGCACAAGTTACGCGCGGCGCATGCGACTTCATCGCGCGATCGTTCGCAATCCTCAACCCCGGCTCCGCCCACACTCAAGGCACTACTTAACAACGCAGTAAGCATGACTCGCAGTGAATATCTATCGCAAGTATTCCCAACAATCGCTGAATATCTTGTGACTGACAAAGCGGACGGTGTACGAGGTGTTGCAATAGTTACGATTGAGGGAACAATCGCGATTGTGACCGACGAAACAATGTACACTTCGCCTCCAGATTCCGCGATTGCCAGCGAAGGTTCCATAATCGCGATGTATGATGGCGAAGTCATCCGATCTCCACCCGATCATGTCACATTCTATGCATTCGATTGTCTCATGATTGGCGGAGATGCAGTCACCGATGAACCATTCGAAAGTCGTATCGCACTTGTGCAACCGCGCGAAACTCCGGCGATCACAATCGAAGTCAAGGAGTTTCTCCCAGTCGAGGACGGAAACATTCGCAAAGTCGCGGAGACCATCGCGGCTTGGAAAAGACCATACAAGACAGACGGTATGATCTTAACGCAAGCAGGGCATAACTACCGCGAGACTCGCAACTGGAAATGGAAGAGTTACGAAGATACAACAATAGACTTTCTTTGCCTGCAATGTCCAGAGCGTATGTATGGCAGCGGACAGTTCACACTTCCGCGCGAAGCCGCGCAAAGTGATGTCGGATCCGCGCGACGCAGCGACTTTCGCATTTACATTTTGATGTGCACTTGCGATATGCGTCAGCGCGCATCACTCTGCATCCAGCCACTCGCGATTCACAACGACTTGATCGCGGAAGTGCGCATGCGCGAATCGCTCATACATTTCGTGTGTCAATTCGAACCACTCGCGTACGTGCTAATAGTTCGCGCCAGCGACATGAAACCCTTTGGTGGTGATCTGCATGGAAAGGTTATTGAAATGCGTTGGCGTCTACAACCCGACGCTGAGTCATGGCGCAAGTGGGACTTGATACGCGCGCGCGAAGATCGCAAGGTTGGAAACAATATCGCCGTTGCTAATAATGTATTCGCGAATTACATCGACCCTTTCCCGCTTGATGCGCTTTGGAAACCGGCCCAAGGATACTTCGAGAAAGAGTCAAGCGATGCTCTCGTTGCATCAAACAAGTTTCGCCGTTTCATCATCACTGTCATCTTGTATCACAAACTCAAAGACTCGCGCGATCTCACGATACTCGATCTTGGAGGCGGTCGTGCGCAAGATTACACGCGCTATGCCGCGGCAGGCGCGCGACTTGTCGTGACATATGACATTGACTCAATGGCAATCGCCGAGGGCGTTATGCGCGTCGAAGCAAACTCGCGCGATATCACGAAGTCCGCGCCATTCGCGTGGATCGCGCGCGTTGACCAAACAGCCGCGCGCATTCGCGCGGATCGCGCGATTCCCGGATGTTCTGCACCGGCATACGTCGGGCGCGTTGCTGATATCACGAAACTTACATCGGATACATTCAAAGCAGATCTTACATCGATTGGCATTGCGCAACGATCATTCGGCGCGGTGGTATCGACATTCGCGTTTCATTACTTCTGCAAATCGCGCGAAACCGTTGAGTCTGTCTTCCGTCTCATTGATCTCGCGCTCGCCCCAGCAGGTCTCGTGATAATCACAACAATGAACGGCGCGCGCGTTCATGATAAATTACGCACCTCGGGCGGCGCGTGGGCTCTTATGGAGCCAACCGCGGAACATGCCGCGCCTAAATATCGCATCTCTGCATCTTATAAGCGTGATGAATCACTGCTCGATTTCGGCCAGATGATCAAGGTATCGGTTCCATTCTCCGATAAAATGTACGATGAACCTCTCTGCAACTTTGAGGCACTCGCGCAAGTCGCGGATGCGCTTGGATTCGCGCGCGTTGAAACGATAAGTCATGAGACCGCGTATCTCACATTGTTCGAAGTTGCCGATGCGAAACTTGCGCATGCCGTGACTGCTGCGGATCGCGAGTATACCGCGCTGTTTGACACCATCGTGTTTCGGCGCAAGACCGCACCGCGAGCTCCTCGCTCCGCTCCCGCAGGCGCGCGCATACCTCGCGCGAAGAAGTGATGCGCGAATATGGTTCTTTTTTGTTCGACAACAATTTGAATTCGCCTTCACTAAGTATCATTAACCATAGCGCAGCATCATGGAACGCAAGCCTGCAACCGAACTTTTCCAGAAAACGTGCCGAGGATCGCTGACTGTCGCATCATTCATGGAGGAAATGATATTGCGCGGTCACTGCATGGTATTGGATGTAAAGAAACCGACGCGGGTTGTGATCGCCGAGAAGAGACCCGACCGCTTTCGCCCAGTCGGTCCAGTGTACGCACTTTCGCAAACGCGACACTGTTGATTTTTTGCGCGAATTGCGCAAGTAAATTGAAATGCGCGCATCGGCATATAGAGATGTATCGCAAGTCAACAAGCGATTCTGTGGTTATCAAGGACTGGACCGCGGATATTCCCGGCGGCCTCTCTGATGATCGCAAGACTTACATGTTCCCGGTTGTCAAAAGTCAGATGCGCACGGGCAAAGTCGCGCTTTGGCTGGTAACTGTGCGCATCTACCCTTCTGTCGAAGCAGCAACAAGAGATCCCGATAACCCCTTGGAAATTCCAGAAGATATCGCATCGAATGTCAACAAGCGCGACGGGTATATCGCGCGCGTTCTCGTCTACTCGCGCATTGGCGTGGAAGCAGGCAGTGAGTGTCATGTGAAGGAGCCAACATACATCACCGAAGGCAAATATGTAGGTCGCGCGAATGCAACGAATGTTTATTGTCAAGCGATTCGTTACGCGCTTGGTCTCTATAACAAGCAATGTCGCCGCGCAGATATCGACGCTGCACAGGCTGCACCGGGCGCATCCGACCCATGCGAACAACTTGATGCAGAAGCGCGCGTGTCCACGACCCAACCGATGGATGTCGACGCGTATTCGCAAGTTGCAATGCCGCGCCCGATGCTCGCGTCATACTACAATGACATATTCGCGCCGGAAGACAACCCATCACCGCTCTTCGTTCAGCGCAAATATAACGGAGTTCGCGCGGTTGGAACGTGTCGCGCCGACTCAGAACCGATACTCTACAGTCGCACCGGGTTATTGTATGGCGGATTCGCGGCTCTCAAAGAGGATATTCGCGCAATATGCGATGCATGGCGCGCGGGTGAGATTGGGGAGAAGCACGGTCTGCGCGGAATTCATCCGGCGGGTGATATCTTCATTGATGGTGAATTGTATTATCATGGCGCACCATTGCAGATTATCTCAGGTGTTGTGCGTCGCGCGAAAGCCCACGGCACCAGCGAACAGCCCATAGATCGCGCGCGCATTCCCATTTCGCCAGACTTCAAGAATCTCACGCAACATGATTTGTGTTTCATCATGTATGACTTGTTCGTCGTAAACAAGGGATCAACCGCGAGCAATGGTCTGACATTCGATGAAAGATACGCGATTATGCGCGCGATCTCGCGTTGGAACGAAGCGCAACCCGACCCAGACGCGCGCTTGCGCAAGATACATTTCGCGGAAACATTCTCATATGTATCAAAAACCGGTGTCGGTGAGCGCGCGATTGACTATGCGCATGAACTATACGCGCGGTTCTTGAGCGAAAAGTTCGAAGGCGCGATTGTGCGTCTGAATACTCCGTACGAACATTCAGTTAATGGGCGACATTCTAAGGGCTTGCTCAAACTCAAACCTGTGCATGATGCGGAATTCGCAATTGTCGGATTCACTCTTGGTGAACATGGACGCGCTGCGGGCGCATTGCTCTTCTCGTGCGAAGTCTCGCCGGGAGGCGCGCGATTCAACGTAACGCCCACTGGCGCGGTCGCAGCTCGTGTTAAGCTCGCGCGCGAGTTCGCGCGAATCACTGAGAATGGAAAAACTGTGTTCGATAATGAGTGGCTCGGCAAGCCGCTGATCGTTTACTTCGATGAACTCTCCCCCGCGGGTGTTCCGCAACGCGCGCGCACTGATGGAATCTTGCGCACGTATGAGTGATAGAGATACGAATGTTGGTTTTCGCAATAAAGTGCGTGTCACTTCTTCGTTTTTTGTATGGTTGTCATGTTATTTATTAAACGGATCAATAATGGCATTTATGAGTCTGCACACTGATTTAAAGAGAATCTGTGTAGTTACAACAATGGCAGAGAAATCAAAGTCAGTTCTGGATACGCGCGCGATATATTCCGCAACCGCTGAGACGGTCGTGAAAGATATCAAGGGAACTTCAGTTGAAGGAACTCAACCGAATTGGATTGAGTACATGCGAAAACTTACCGGTGAATCTAAATTTGTTTGTGCGGTACCTGATTGCAGAAGCGAAGGTGGAAATGGAGCGCATGTTTTAATAAGGTGTGATACGTGTCTCAAAGTTGGATACGATCAAAGTCACCGCGAAGATGCAACCGCGGATGTTAAAAAAGATGAGGGTCGGTATTTTATCGTTCCAGTATGCAGCGATCATCATTCTCGCGAGAAAACATTCACAATAAGGGGAGGATGTCCGATCATGAGAGGGGAGAGAGAATTGATCGAGATGGAAATAAGGCGAAAGGAAGCGAAAGCCGATAAAGTGCGTTCGAGAGATTCCAAAAAATCAAGCGCGCCAAAAGCGCAGTAATACAAACAAATGAACATTTCTTGTTACTCTCGTGATGTAACAGATGAGAGAACATTCCTTTTTGCGCGCATCGGATAAATTTAAGCGATGTGTAATTCGGCATATTTTCAATGCGAAACAGTTTGGTTTCGCCGCGATCTCAATTAAAGATTCGTATGTGCTTTTTTATCATCCGCGCGTCCTCGTGTAAAATTCGCACGTTTTAGAGGTAAAATTGAAAGAATATACCAGGCTTAATAGAAGGAGTGAATATACGCACGTATGGATCGCGAACGCAAAATCCTGCCAGTAAGCACCGCGACAATTCGCGCGATGCAATACATGCCAGCATCCGATGAGATGACAGTGCGCGAAAGCCAATGCGTCGTTGATTCGCCCGGAACATTCGAGCTTGGAAAGCCTCGTCGCGGTGGCGTCTTTGATGACCATCTCGGCGTGACTTCGAGCAGTTACAAATGCGGAACATGCGGTCTTGACAAAGAAAGGTGTCACGGACATTCCGGTGATATCAACCTCGGCATTCGCATATGTAATCCGGTGATGATTCAGGAAGTCATCAAGTGGCTCAAAATCATCTGCTTCAACTGCGGACACCATCTTGCAAACGCCGCGGAAACCGCAGCGATGCGCGGAATGTCTGCATCGAAGCGTCTCGATTACTTATCAAAGCGCGTATCTGGAAAGACGCATCGCATTTGCGCGCAATGCAACGCACAGCACCCTGCAATTACGCGTCCGGATCGCGCGAAGTATTCGTTCCTCGCGAAGACCATCGGCGCTGATGGTGCGTCTATCGATACACCGTTGTATGGTCACAATATCGGCGAAGTGTTCGACAAGGTCACACCAACAACAGTCGAATTCTTTGGTCGTCGCGCAGTCGCGCATCCACGCTCGTTCATCATCTCGCGCGTGTACGTGCCATCGGTGAATATCCGCCCGGATACCAAGAAGCAAGCGGGACGCGGTAGCAGTCACAACTCGATAACATCCTATCTCAAAGACATTATCACGCATATGACGCGCAGTCTCAAACAGCAACCCGCGGAAATCACGCCGAAGT
>Ga0172380_10007712_pt1 | contig 12017 bp, 10 predicted proteins | sample Leawe162metaG_FD_119747 | JGI IMG/M metagenome (GOLD analysis project Ga0172380, IMG submission 119747) | Leachate microbial communities from a municipal landfill in Southern Ontario, Canada - Leachate well 162 metaG | ecosystem: Engineered > Solid waste > Landfill > Unclassified | place... | reverse complement strand
TCGACCTCGTGTTTTCCGTGCAGAAAGATTTCACCGCGAACGATCAGCCGTTCCTTCTTTATCTCAGCGGACTGGAGTGTTTTTAATTGTCTCCACGGTTGAGGTGCTGGAGGGCGCGGTTCCACCCGCGCCGTTTCTAATTTACGGCCGGCGTGGAAGCCGTCCCTCCATTTTTTACCGGACGGAACTGGCCCCGCGGCTATATAGCCGTAAGAAATCATATGGTCGATTTTTGGAGGGTCGCCGGCCTGTCCTGAGTGAAGTCGAAGGGCCTCGGCGACCGTGGACAGCGAGGCCGCTGTCCCTCCAGCATGAATATAACGGCTGCAGTTTTCTGAATTTGCTCTAACGAGATAGCGGCAAGAAACAGGGTGAATGTGGCTTCCAGCCTCGCGGCCTAGCGGCAGGATGCGGCTCGACTGAGCTCGCCGAAGTCCGCTTCCGCATTAAAATTCCCTAAAAGGTGGAGCACGACCGCCGGGCGTGCTCAAAACGCGCCCGGCGGTCGCGTTCCACCAAAAGAGCGTGGCTTTGTCATACCGCCGCCGAAATCCCGGAAATCTTCTGCTACTCTTTCTTTTCCTTTGATAGCATCGCCCGCGTTGGCTGGAATTGATATGTAATATGGCTCGAAGGAGAAGATGAAAGAAAACATCGCAATTAGAAGCTTTTCATCGCAGGACGAGGCGAGAGATGTTGCGCTTAAGCTTGAGATAGCGGGCATACCTTGTCGTGTTACGACAGAAGTGGGCGGCATCTGCACCACGTTGTTTGTAAACCCTGACCATTTTGATATCGCAGCTCGAATAATAGGAGATGATGGTTTCGATCTTGCTCCGTTGTTAGAAGAGCCCGACGAGAGTACCGCTGAAACGGAACAGAACTCAAATACAGAGGATCTTCTTACACAGGTTTCAGGAGAACTGGATGCGATTGCAGAGAAGGAAAAAACGCCGTGGCAAAATTTAGGAGTGCTGGCGGTATCCCTGATCTTATTCATGAGTTTGGGGCTCTTCAGAGCTTCAATTTCCAGCGTAGCGCTGCTCCTTGGTGTTATCTTTGTGCACGAATGCGGCCACTTCATCGGCATGAAGCTTCTGCGATACAAAGACATTAAAATGTTCTTCATACCGCTGTTCGGGGCTGCTGTTTCCGGCACCGAAACCGCGCCTAGTGATTTGAAAAAGGCCGTCGTTTCACTTCTTGGCCCTGTTCCAGGGATTATCATCGGTGTTGCTACGGGGATTGCTTATTTAAGAACCGGACAGCCATTGCTTGCGGATGCCACGCGAATATTTCTGTTTTTGAACACCTTTAATCTGCTTCCCCTTCATCCCCTTGATGGCGGACGATTTTTTGACGCCGTGCTTTTTTCCCGGCATCCGAAACTCGAAATCGGTTTTAAAATTATCACAGCGCTTGTTCTCGGCTGGCTGGCGGTGGTGTTTAAAGACATATTTTTCGGAGTGTTTGCATTTGTATCGCTCCTATCTCTGCACAGCACCCGCATTTCGGCCTACGTTGCGCGAGCGGTCGGAAAGCAACTGAGTGAATGCGAAAACACCTCTTCCTGCACGGTTCCATCACAATGCCTACCGTTGATGGTTACCTTGCTTCGGGATAAACTCCCCTCAGAACAGGTTAAGCCGAAACTCATTGCTAGATATGTTACCGAGATATGGCAAAGGGTTCGGAATAAGCGATGTTCGACGGGCTCTGCAATAGGGCTGCTTCTGTGTTATGGATTTTTCATCCTGTTAGGAATTAGCTCGGCGTTTATATTTGAGGCGGCCGCTGTTATCAAAGGGAGTAGCACAGAGGTTGTTTTGCGTACTTTGCCAACCGGGGATACAACGCGTATTCAGATGACATCCATACGCGGACAGAAGGTTTCTGAAACGCAAATCAACGACGATGGCCTATTCCACGGAACACAAACCGCTTGGTCTCTGGGCACGACCAACAAGAGCAAAGAAGGGCATTGGAAAGACGGCTATTGGCACGGCCAATGGAAATTCTGGGATGCGAAGGGCGAGCTGATTGAGATGATGGAATATGATATGGGCAATCCTGTTCGATACCAGAAATTGATTAATGGTGAGATGCAAGATATTCCACGCAACGAGTGGCCTCGGCTTAGGCTGGTAAAACAAAACAAGCCTCGCGGCATCAATGAAAACAAGTAGTCCGGGATCTGCTGTTCTGAGTTCAATGTTTGGATTTGCAACCATAGACGCGACGTTCTCGTCGCGTCTGCGATTTACCGCTTCATGGCTTCGGCGACGACGTCGCAGACGAAGCCCATGTTGCCGGGGGTTAGTCCGGCGACGTTGATGCGGCCGGAGCCGACGATGTAGACAGCTTTTTCTTCACGCAGGAATTTAACCTGGTCTTTGTTCAGTCCGCTGAAGGAGAACATCCCTTTCTGCTTTGTCATGAACGAGCAGTCCATCGGTACGCCGCGTTCGGTGAGTCCGCTCGCCAGCGCCGCGCGGGCCTGGGCGATCCGGTCGCGCATGGCGTCGAGTTCGCTTCTCCAGAGTTTGGAAAGTTCCTTATCCTTCAGAATCGTGGTGACGATCATGCCGCCGTGCGCGGGCGGATTGGAATAAAGCACGCGGGCCGTGGCCATCAGGTGGCTCATGGCGGTTTCGGCGTCGGCCGGTGTAGCGGTGACGGCAGTCAGTGCGCCGGTGCGGTCGCGGTAGAGGCCGAAGTTTTTGGAGAAGGAGCTGGCGACAAAAAATTCAATGCCGCTGGCCAGCAGGGTTTCGACGCCGACGCGGTCGGCTTCAAGGCCGTCGCCTAATCCCTGATAGGCGAAGTCCACCAGCGCGGACCAGCCGTTTTTCTGCGCGATGGCCGCAACCTGTTTCCACTGTTCGGCGGAAATATCCACGCCGCTCGGATTGTGACAGCAGGCGTGGAGAAGAACGCAGTCGCCTGCCGGAATTTTTTCGAGCGCGGCGAAAAAGCCGTTAGCGTCAAGGTCTTTGGTGGTCGCGTTGTAATAGGGATAGGTTTTGACGGTCAGACCGGCCGCTTCGAAAATATTGTTGTGGTTGGCCCAGGTCGGGTTGCTGACCCAGACGGTTTTGCTGCTGAACTTGGCCAGCAGGTCGGCGGCGACGCGCAGCGCGCCGGTTCCGCCCGGCGTGTGGATGGTGACGGAACGGTTGCAGAGCGCACCGAAGATCATTTTCTGCACTTCGTCGCCGTAGGTTTTTTCCCCGGCGATCGGCATGTAGGATTTGGTGTTTTCTTTTTCGAAAATCAATCTTTCCGCCGCCCGGACGGAGTCGAGGATCGGAGTGTGGCCTTCTTCGTCTTTATAAACGCCGACGCCGAGGTTGATCTTGGCGAAGCGCGGATCTTTTTTGAAGGCTTCGGTCAGTCCAAGAATGGCATCTTCAGGGGCAGATTTAATTCCGTTCCACATAAACGTTTCTCCGTTAGGCGTAATATTTTTCGAACCAGGTTTTGAGCAGGTTGCGCTCGGGCTTGATGATGCCCATTTCACGCTGGGCGTTTTCGGCTGAGTCCGAAGCGTGCGCGGCGTTGACCATGATGTCGCTGCCGTATTCTTTACGGACGGAGCCGGGCTGCGCTTTGCTCGGATCGGTCGGGCCGAGAATGTTGCGGATCTTGTTCACGGCGTCTTTACCGGCGTAGATCAGCACCAGGCAGCGCACTTTCCCGTCGGCGGTCATATCTTTTTCCGATACGTCGGGCAGCCACAGGCCGGTCATGAATTTCATGATTTCGAAAAACTGCTGGTCGCCGTAGTACGGGCCGAGGGTTTTGCTGAGCGCCTCGTTGACTTCGGCGGGCATCGGGAACTCGAAAGCTTCTTCGAGCGCGGCGCAGGCTTTTTCGGTGGTGCGGCCGCAGAGTTTTTCGCGCAGTACCGCCTGAACCGGGCCGTAGAATTCTTTGGCTTCCGCCATGCTGATGCGGTGCACCTGCGCGCCGATGATGCGCAGTCCGGAGCGCGAGAAAAGGTCGATGATGTTGCCGGGGCGCGAGCTGGGGAAGCGGAAGTTGTCCGGTTTGATGATGACGAGCGTTTTCTCGACGTCGGCGTCCGGCAGGCTGAGGGCGTTTTTGACGATGCCGCCGTCACGTTCAGCATATTTCATCCAGAGGGCGAGGGTTTGTTTGGCCGAAGCCGCCGTGGGAGCCACCAGTACGGAAGGTTCAAAATAAATCACTTTACCGGCGGAATCGCGGATGCAATCGCCGTAGGTGCCGCGCACGGTGTCGGAAGATTCCTGAGTGTCGTCGAATCCGCCGGCGGCGGCGTAGATTTTTTTGATCGCATCTTCGCCTTCGAAAAACAGCACCATGACGCGGTGGGGGCGGCCGGTATCGGTTTCCGGTCCGAAGGCGCGCAGGACGTAGTCGGCAAGAATATCCCGGTTGGCCGGTTTAATATCGGGGTTGGCGCGCAGCAGATCGGCATAGCGGTTGACCAGCTCCTGGCTGGGGCCGAACATGCGCGAGGCAACAAACTCAATGCCTTCAATGCGGCTGAAGCGGCCGATAATTCCGCCGGTGCGCGATTTGCGCAAGGAGTGGGGCGTGATCATCACGAATCCGAGTTCTTTTGCCATAACAGTTGCCTTTCGTCCTCTTTTACCTGCAATCTCTAGTTCTTCTGGTTGGGGCACGGATTATGTCCAACTTTTAAAACAAAAAAACAAAAATCTGCAAGGAACCCCCGTGAAAAATCTGAACGAAAAAATCATTAACCAGCAAACCCGGCTCGCCGCCGAAATTCTCGAAACGCTCACGCCGCATGTGCTGGAACACCGCCATCCGGCCGACCGCGTGCTGCTGCGTTTCTTCAAAAACCGCCGTGAACTCGGCTCCCGCGACCGCCGCTTTCTCTCCGAATGCTTCTTTTCCTGGTTCCGCTGGCTCGGCTGGACGAAGGCAGTACAGCTTCAACCGCTTGAAGCCGCCGCCCTCAGCTGGCTGCTCGACCAGACCGATCTGCATCCCGCGCTGGTCGCGGCGGCCAAGCCCGGCTGGACGCCGCTCGGCGGCAAAACGCTCGAAGAAAAACGCGCCGCGCTGGCCGGCTGGTTTCCTGAGTTCCAAACGTTGGATAAAGCCGACCTCGTTTTTCCACTGTTCGGAAAGTCGGTGAATTTACCGGCGGGCTGCGAAGACAGTTTCTACGAAACACTCCAGCAGCGCCCGCCGACCTGGTTGCGTCTGCGCAATGAAGAATTCAAGCAGACGCTTACCGAGGCGGGTATTGTTTATAAGGAACACGCGCAGCTTTCCGGCGCGATTTCGGTCGGAGCCGGTACGTCGCTCGGCAAACTCGGCCACGGCGGGCAGTATGAAATTCAGGATATTGCCTCGCAGGCGGTTACGCAAATTGCCGCGCCCGCCGCCGGCTCCGACTGGTGGGATGCCTGTGCCGGCGCGGGCGGTAAAGCCGTCCGGCTGGCCGACGCCGTCGGGCACGACGGCAAGGTGCTGGCGACCGACTTGCGAACCGAGGCGCTGCACGAGTGTAAAAAGCGCGCCCACGCCGGCGGAATTTCCAATATCCGGATGCAGATGCACGACCTCGCCAAAGACAAACCGTTTACCAAGGAGTTCGACGGCGTATTGGTGGATGCGCCCTGTTCCGGCTGGGGAACCTGGAGCCGCAACCCCGACGCCCGCTGGCGCAGCGATCCGCGCGATCCGGCCCAAAAGCGCAATTTGCAGGTGCGGATGCTTAACAATGCCGCGCAGTGCGTGAAGTCCGGCGGCGTGCTGGTTTATTCCGTCTGCACCTTTACCCGCGAGGAAACGGCTGAAGTGATCGAACGGTTTCTGCCGGAGCATCCGGGATTTAAACCGGAACCGTTTGCCCACCCGCTGACCGGCAAACCGGCAAACGGTGCGGTGCAGCTCTGGCCGTGGGAAGGGCCCGGCGACGGCATGTTTATCGCGCGTTTACGGAAAAGCTGACGGCTCGGCTTTCCCGTTGACCGTGGGGAAGGGCATGGCTATGCTGTGCCCCTGTTTTTTAGTGCAAAACCAAGGGGTCTGTTATGGCTATGTTGATCACACGCTTTCACAAACTGATTCAGTCCAAGGTGCTCTGGTATTTCATCCTCGGAATTATCGTCATTTCATTCGTCGGATTTTTTATGCCGACGAACCGCTCGGAAACCCGGCAGCATGTAAGCCGGCCCGCCGGTGAACTGTACGGCAAAAAGGTGTCGCAGGATGAATACCGCCGTGCCTATCACAACACCTATACCTGGTACATCCTTTCTTCGGGCCGGATGATTCCGATGACCGACGAGCTGACGACCGCGCTTCGCAAAGAAGCCTGGCAGCGTGTGGCGGTTTTGCATAAAGCGCAGGCCGACAAGATTGTTGTCGCCGACCAGGAAGTGATCCAGCAGTTGCAGGCGATGCCTCTTTTCCACGCAAAAAACGGCGCTTTCGACAGCAATGTCTATAAAGCGGTTTTGAAGCAGCTCGATTTTACACCCCGGCAGGCCGAAGAACTTTTCCGCGAACAGATCGCCATTTATAAACTGATGTACCGTCCGGCGCAGGCCGCGCTGATTTCGCCCTATGAGCTGAAACACGCTTACCATCTTTATACCGACCGCTTCGTGCTCGACTATGTCGTTGTGCCGCGGTCCCAGATCGAAAAGACGGTTGCGGTTTCTAAAGAAGCGGCTCAGGCGCTTTTTGCCGGAAATCCCGAAGCGTTCCGCATGCCGGCCAAAGTGCGCGTTTCCTACGTCGAATTCGCGGTCAGCAACTTTCTGGTCAAAGCCGAAATCCCGGAAGGTGCCGCCCTGCAGGTTTACAACCGCAACATCGAGAACTACCGCATTGAGAACACGAATGAAAATGCCGTCGTAGAATATAAGCCGTTCGAAAAGGTGGAAGGCGAGATCACCAAACAGCTGCGGCAGGCGGCCGCCCGCAAGCTGGCTGCCGAAAAAGCCACGGAATTTGTGGTGGAGGTTTCGCCCAAAACCGAAGGCGGCCGGCCCGACTTCGCCGGAGCCGCCGCCGCAGCCAAACTGAAGATTAAAACCCTGCCGCCGTTCGGCATCAAAGATGACCTCAAGGGCATTGATGACACAGCTCCCTTCCGCCAGACGGCCTTCAGTTTGGAAAACGACGCTTACACCTCTTTCAGCGATGCCGTGGTCGGCAAAGACTCCGTCTATGTCCTGTCACTGGATCAGCGCTACCCTTCGTTTGTTCCGACCTTTGATGCCGTTGAAAAAGAAGTGATGGCGGCAGCGCGCGAACAGGCGGTTGTCAAAGTGCTGGCCGAACATGCGATCGAAATAGAAAAAACGATCGCCACGGCGATGGCCTCCGGCACCGGCTTTAAAGAAGCCGTCAAGCCGCTCGGACTCAAGGTGCAGACCACGCCGGAGTTTGATCTCTCGACCGAGCTCAAAGACAAATATTCCGATACTCTCATTGCAGGCTGTCTCAACGTGCCGCAGGGCAAACTCTGCAAACCGGCGCCGGTCGACGGCGGCGTGCTTATCGCTTTTGTAAACGCGCGCAAATCCACTGATGAAGCTTCCGGTCTGCCCGCTCTCCGGCAGGAACTGACAGCCGGTTTGTCCCGCAGCCGCGCCCAGCGCCTGGCTTCGTCCTGGCAGGAATCGCTCCTGAGCGAAGCCAACTTTAAAGACCTGACGCACAAGCCGGCCGAATAGAACGGCAAAAGGAAGCTTCATGGTAAAGCCGACGGCCCGGCAGCTTGCCGGGATGATTGATCATACGCTGCTCAAACCGGACACCACGCCGGCGCAGATCAATCAGCTTTGCCTCGAAGCGCGCGAAAACTGTTTCGCCGCCGTCTGTGTGAATCCATTTTACATCGCGCAGGTTCACACTCTGCTCCAGAGTTCCGGCGTGAAAACCTGTTCCGTCATCGGCTTTCCGCTGGGAGCCTCCCGCAGTCCGGATAAAACGGCCGAAGCGTACAGCGTGCTCGCCGCCGGCGCGGAAGAAGTCGATATGGTCATCAATATCGGCGCGCTGAAAGACGGCGACGATGACTTTGTTCTGCACGACATTTCCGGTGCGGCCGGAGCCTGCCATGCGCACGGCGCCATTCTCAAAGTTATTCTCGAAACCGGCCTGCTCACGCAGGAAGAAAAAGCGCGCGCCTGCCGTCTTTGCGTCGAAGCGAAAGCCGACTTTGTAAAAACTTCCACCGGTTTCGGCTTTGGCGGCGCAACCGTTGAAGATATCCGCCTGATGTCTGCCGCAGTCAAAGAAGCGGGGCTCGGCGTCAAAGCGTCCGGCGGCGTACGTACTTATGCCGATGCCTGCGCGATGATTGACGTCGGCGCCACACGCATTGGAACCAGCGCCGGGCTTTCCATTATCAAAGAAGCCCTTGCCGGAGCATCAGCCGTATAAAAGCTGGATGGCAAGGCCCGCGGCGGTGCTGATGATAACCAGCAGAGCCACGATCCGGAGCGTATCTTTGAAGTCGCGGTTTTCTCTCAGCAATACCAGCAGGCCGAGTCCGCCGCTGCAGCACAGTCCGGACACGGCGGAACCGTAGCTGAGTCCGCCTTTTAAAAACATTTCGGCGATAGCCACCGATGCGGCGCAGTTGGGAATCAGCCCGACCAGCGCGGCGAGAAACGGCTGGAGCAGGGAATGGCGCAGCAGCACGCGGCCGAGGTTTTCTTCGCCGACCAAAGCGATCAGGCCGTTGATACCAAGCGTCACCGCAAAAACGAAAGCAAAAATTTTCGCCGTATGAATCAGCGGATGTTTTAGCAGCTGCCACCGGCTGGTCTTGCCGGAAAGCCGGTGATTGCAGCAGCCCAGCTCGTGATGTTCTTCGTCGTGACCGTCGTGAGTGACGACGGCAGGTCTGCGCCGGCGCATAAAAAAGTCGATCAGATATCCGGCGGTTATGCCGATGATCAGCTTGGTGATCAGCAGGGTGATGACGATTCCGCTCCGGCCCGGTTGCGCCAGCATCACCGGAATCGCTTCGTCTGAAGTGGAGAGAATAACGGCCAGCAGTGTGCCGGTGGTAATCAGGCGGCGCGAATAGAACGAAGCCGCCACGACGGAAAATCCGCACTGCGGAACACAGCCGAACAGCGCGCCCAGCGCCGGCCCGGCCTTGTCGGATTTTTTCAGCCGGTGTTCGATGGTTCCCTCAAATTTCCGCTCAAACCATTCCACCAGAAAATAAATCACCAGCAGGAAGGGGATCATCTTCGCGCTGTCCGTCAAAGCATCCAGAAAAAGTTCGTTCATAGCGGCGGCAATCTAGCACACGGGTTCCCGCCTGCGCAATTTTCCAGACATTGGAAACTCGCCGGAGTTAGCGCAGCGCATCCATGTAGCGGCGGAAGGTTTCGTCGAAGGCGCTGAAGCGGCTGAATTCTTCGAGGCCGGAAAGCGATTTCAGCTCGCAGGGAATTCCGGCTTCAACTACCGCCGCCACAGGATTGAGTCCGCCGACGACGATAAAGCCGGTACGGCCTTCGGCCACCGGAATATCCAGCAGCGGCTGGCCGGGCCGGCCGATCATTAATACACCGCCCATTCCGGCGCGCTGCAGCCGGTCGAAGACGCGCCGCGCATCGTCGAGCGCGACCGACGGAATTTCGCGGAAGCTGGCGGTGACGACGCCGTGACCGCTTTTTGCACTTTCGCGCACGTCGGTCATGCCGGCGCGGATAAATGTTTCGAGCGGATCGACGGTGGTGGCGGAGTAGTCCATCAATTCGACGAACCGCACCGGACGTCCCTGCCGCATTTCAATCAGTCCGCCGTAGCGCGAAGTGACCGGAATGCCTTCCGACATCAGGACGCCGTTGACGGTGACGCTGCAAACGGTTCCGAGCGCGGCGTAACCGCCGGGAACGGCGCGTCCGGCGAGCATTTCGTTGGCGCGGATCAGGCAGAGCCGGTCGCCGAGGCCGAGGCGGCGCGCGTAGACCGGTTTGATTTCGGCGAAGACCCGCGAGAGGTCGCGCGACGGAACCAGCGCGAAGTTGGCAATGACCGTGCCTTCGTTTGTGTCACCGCGAAAGGTCATCCGGTAACCGAGCGTATCAATCCGTCCGCGGACAAACCCCACTTTAGCGACGACGTCGGAATGCTCCAGTTCGGCGCGGCCCAGCTCGGTGAGGACGCGGCCTTTGCGGCGGCTGTTCAGTGCGGTCAGTCCGTCGCGGTCGAGTTCGGTCAGGTATAAACGGATCGTGCGCGGCTGGAGCCGGACGCCCATGCCGGGCAGCCGCTCGGCAATTCGCGCCGCGCCGGCCGGTCCGTCGAGTTCGCTGAGCGCCCGCAAAACCGCGGCGCGTGCTTTATCGTTCCGGACATTCATTGTTTTTGACCTCCGTTTGACCAAAAAAAAGGCGTTCTAAAAACCGCCGTATAACCTGACATCGCGCGGCACGGGACTTTGCCGAATTACAAGGCTTTGGCGGGTGCCATTTTAAATCATACGGCAATAATGCCGCATAGATTTTTTAATGCAACTTTGGCTTAAAAAATAACCGTTGACTAAGCAGGGTTTTTAAATGAAATGGCGCTGTTGTTGTTGAATTTATACGCCTAACGAATGCCGTATAGAATCAGATCGTAAACCTGAACAGGGAGAGAAAAATGAGTGTGATCAAAGAAGTGCTGGAGATTGTCGAACGCCGCAACGCGGGCGAGCCGGAATTCTTGCAGGCTGTGCGCGAAGTGCTCGAATCGCTGGAGCCGGTGATGGCCCGCCGCAAAGATCTGTGCGATGCAAAGATCCTGCACCGCCTCGTCGAACCGGAACGCCAGATCATTTTCCGCGTGCCGTGGCAGGATGATAAAGGTCAGGTTCAGGTCAACCGCGGTTTCCGCTTCGAATTCAACAGCGCCATCGGCCCGTATAAAGGCGGACTGCGCTTCCATCCCAGCGTCAACGCCAGCATCCTGAAGTTTCTCGGCTTTGAACAGATTTTCAAAAACGCGCTGACCACACTTCCGATGGGCGGCGGCAAGGGCGGCTCGGATTTTGATCCGAAGGGTAAATCCGACAGCGAAGTCATGCGCTTCTGCCAGTCGTTCATGACGGAGCTTCAGCGTCACATCGGCCCCGATACGGACGTACCGGCCGGCGACATCGGTGTCGGCGGACGTGAAATCGGTTTCATGTTCGGCCAGTACCGCCGCATCCGCAACGAGTTCACCGGCGTATTCACCGGTAAAGGACTGAAGTGGGGCGGTTCATTGATCCGTCCGGAAGCCACCGGTTACGGCGCAACCTACTTCGCGCAGGAAATGCTGAAGACCCGCCGCACCAGCCTCGAAGGCAAAGTGTGTACGGTTTCCGGATCCGGCAACGTCGCCCAGTCACCGTTGAAAAAATCAACCAGCTCGGCGGCAAAGCCGTTACGCTGTCTGACTCCGCCGGAACCATCGTCGATCCGGACGGCATCAACGAAGAAAAACTGGCTTGGGTCATGGATCTCAAAAACGTGCAGCGCGGCCGCATCAGCGAGTACACCAAAAAGTTCAGCAAGGCGCAGTATCTGGAAGGCAAACGCCCGTGGGGTGTCAAATGCGACTGCGCTTTTCCAAGCGCCACGCAGAACGAAATCGACGGCAACGACGCCAAGACCCTGCTTGATAACGGATGCTTTCTCGTCAGCGAAGGCGCCAACATGCCGAGCACGCCGGAAGCCGTCGAACGGTTCCTGGCCAAGAAAATTCTGTACGGACCGGGCAAAGCGGCCAACGCCGGCGGCGTGGCCACCTCCGGACTCGAAATGAGTCAGAACTCAATGCGCATGAGCTGGAGCCGCGAAGAAGTGGACGAAAAGCTCAACGCCATCATGGTCAACATCCACAAAAACTGCTTCGAAACAGCCGCCGAATACGGCTGCGCGGGCAACTATGTGGCCGGTGCCAACATCGCCGTATTCACCAAAGTGGCCGACGCCATGCTCGCTCAGGGTCTGATCTAAGCCCCCGCGACATTGTATCGCATGAAAGGGGGC
>Ga0172380_10007711_pt1 | contig 12017 bp, 29 predicted proteins | sample Leawe162metaG_FD_119747 | JGI IMG/M metagenome (GOLD analysis project Ga0172380, IMG submission 119747) | Leachate microbial communities from a municipal landfill in Southern Ontario, Canada - Leachate well 162 metaG | ecosystem: Engineered > Solid waste > Landfill > Unclassified | place... | reverse complement strand
TATATAATTCTTGCATCCGCCCTTCCCCCAAGAGGGGAAACAATCGCTTGCCGCACCACAATTTATGCAAATAAATGGCCCTTGTGTTATAGGATTATATTTTTTGCTTGTGTCTACTATCCAAGAATGAGAACGTTGCTTATTTTTCATTTTTGTCTTTTTGCTTTTCACTGTATCTTTCCTTCCCTTTGTCATAACTGCCTCCTGTATGTAGTTCAAAACTCCCAGTAATGCGCACTTATTTTCCGAGATTTGTGCTCTATCCTCTGAATAACACGCGTCATAGGCCCCTGCCCGCCCGGGAAAGAAATTATTGCGTCTATCCATCCGACGTAAGTCTTGTCCTTTAAGGTCTTTGTGGAAAACCCGTCCATCCTGTCCCAATCAAATATCAATGCATCGTATGTCCTGAAAAGGTCATCGTCAAAATATGTGTGTACCTTTACTGCATAACCAAATGTTTCCTGCTCTATTTTCATAACTGCTTCCCGTGATTGAGGATGGAGGAGAAGATACTATCGTTTTTCCCAGTATATATACCCCCGGGGCCATGGGGGGACCCCCGTGTCTGGGTGCCGGGGATCACTTCTTCTCAGCAAGGCCAGTAATCCTCTTGACAAGCTCCATCATGCTATCCTTGCAGCATTGCGGCTTACCCTCTGTTAGCTCATCTACCGCTGCCGCAACAACTTGTGATGCTTTATCCCGCGTCTCCTTCGGAATCTCATCATCGGATTGTCGTGACTTAATTATCTCCCAATATAATCTAGCTGCTGGTATGTCTCCCTTGCGTGCTCGATCCCTAAGGTCATCAATGAGGATGCTAACATCGTCCCCCCGCACGCTTTCCCCTTGTTCTCCACTTGAATCTCTAGTATTTCTATAGTGATTGTCATGTTTGCGACATATACGGATAATATGCGCGAGCAGTACTCTATGCCACTTGTGCGAGGGGAGGTATCCTTGTGATATGATATATGGGAGGAGTTGTGCCTTACTAGTGTATCCGGCGGCCATAGCAGCTGAAGCGATCCGCTGCACTGCTTCCCGGAATGTTTCGGCAATAGGTTCCCCCGCGCTCTGCTCCTCTGGTATGCTATCCCGCTCCGTCATAGTCCCGCCTCCGTCTTGCACTTGCACTTATGAGGATACAACGACGAGTACCCGCTGGAGCCGTGCCCGCAGCAGCCGAAGTGCATCTCACTGATAATGTACCCGCAGATATTGCATCTCTCGCGCACTATATTGTGTGCCTTACCATTCGGGCCTGTCCACGGGCCGCGGTATGTCGTGGTATTCTCTATAATATCATCCATAATCCCCCCTTGTCTTTGTACAGCTCCCCCCGCGTTCGTGCATCCTGCGCCATCCTCGCAAGCCGTTTTCCCTTGCGCAATACAATAAGCATTGTTTCCGCGGGAATATACCATAATCCCCGCGGTCGTGTCAATAGGTCATCGGGCACGCATTGCCACCCGGCGCGCTGCGCATCCAAATGTGCTTGATAAATGTTATCATCTAGCTGGTATGTTGTTATGTCATAGAAAAGTGAAAAAAGTGAAAATAAACGTTGACCCGCCTGCGGCACTATGCTATAGTAGTACCAGAAAATGGGAGAGGGACAAAGGCCCGCAGGGGCCGGAAAGGGGGGGGAGATGGCAAAGTACACAATAGACCATATATGCGGGCATAGTCGTGAGATACAGCTCTACGGCCCAGGCCGGGAGCGGACCCGCAAGCTGGAGTGGATGGCCGGGCAGGACTGCCCGCAATGCTGGGGCGCCAAACAGCGCGAGATCGAGGCGGCCAAGCCGATCACCATGGAGATACGCTGCAACGGGATGGATGAGGATGAGCATGGCAATATCCTCGCCGAGATAGTGCTCGCCGGGGGCACGCAGCCCCGTAAGGAGGAGATCAAGTCCCTCGGCTACCGTTGGGGCGAGGTGCGGGGCGGAGTGCTCGATATGCTGAGCACCCGCCGAGCACCTATGGCATGGATCAAGCGCGTGCCGATTATCGAGTTGGCCAAGGGGCACGCCATAGCTCTGAGGTTGCAAGCAGACGCCAAGGCGCTCGGAGCATCGATCACCGCACAGCTCAATCCCCTCGATATTGAGATGGCACGCCGACGGGCGGCCGACAAGTGCGAGCAGGATGCTAAGATCGCCGCAATCCCAAAGCCCATCCGTCCCCCCTGCCATCCGCTTGAGGCGCACCCCGAGGGGAGGTGGAATAAGAAGTATTACGGTATCGGCAAATCAGGTTGCCGATATTATGTGTCCGGAATCGAGTATGTGTTATCAGCAGAAGAATATCATCAGTGTGCGGCATACCGCAAGGCGATGGAGGATTACAGGGCCAAGGCCGAGCTCGCCAAGGCCGGAAAGGAGGTACAGTGATACTCTCGTATAGAGATGATCTCATGGGCGATGGCAAGTGGCATCGGATAAGAGCAACCATCACCACGGACCACCCCGCATCATCCTACGGGCAACCCGTTATCGTCCTCGCGGATGGCAATGGGCTCAGCTGGGAGAGCATGATGCTCTTGCAGTATCGTGTAGTCAAGGCCACAGCGCGTGAGTTGGAGCTGCTCGGCGGGATTATCCCGATAATTGCGGCGGCAACTGGATATACATTATCGTTGCCGGACGGCCGCTAACAGCCCCGCGAGGGGCGGAAAGGGGGAGGAGATGGCAAAATACAACATCAATTATAGTTGTGGGCACAGCCGCGTAGTGCAACTCTATGGCCCCGGCGCGGAAGGGGGGAGGAGATGAAGAAAAGTGAAATGATCAATCGCCCGTGTGTGGCATCGGCAAATGGCGACTGGCACCCTATCGAGGGCGTCATCGAATCCATCGGCGCGCACAAAATAGTTACTGTGCGATACCACGTCGCCACGCGTCGCGACGGGAGAAGGATCTTCAGTAAAGAGGGCTTTGTCGGGCGATTCAGCAGGGGCCAGGTAAGGATTATCTGATAATGCCCGCAGAGGGCCGGAAAGGAGGAGGGGATGAAGAGAAGCGCGAAAGCATATATGGCAATAGATCAGTATGGAAAAACGGAACACTTGGGGTGGACAAAATACCCGCGCCAAGCACTTATGGACAAGTGCTACTCGAAGCACGCGCAGCGAATGTTCCAAGACGGCAAAGACGGGAAAACGTACCACACCGGATATATTATTTCCGGGCGCTGGTTCAACTTGTATGAAGTGGTCCCGGTTAGAAAGGAAATCTAACAGCCCCGCGACAGGGAAAGGGGGAGGGGATGAATAGGAACGAGAATGGATACAACGGATGGAAGAACCGCGAAACGTGGAATGTAGCGTTGTGGATAGGGAACGACGAAGGATTGTACACCATGGCCCGAGAGTGCAAGACATACGAGGAGTTTAAGAACAATCTGCGCGAGGGTGCAGAAGGATCGGCCATAGCATACGAGACCCCGGACGGCGTAGCGTGGAATGATTCCGGGCTGGACATTGAACAGCTGGATGAAATGATCACAGAGTTTCACAACTAACCCGCGCCGCATGGCGCAGAGAGGGGGGGAACAATGAGCGGACATACGCCGGGACCGTGGCATATAAACAAAATGAGATACGTTGAAACAGGAAAACCGCCTACAGGAAGAGAACTCCGCCTCACGTCCGGGAAGCCGGAGCGATGGACTATCAACGCTGCACACTGGCAGGTATGCGAGGGGACGAATTGCGAAGCAGACGCCGCCCTCATCGCCGCTGCGCCGGAGATGTTTGAGGCGCTACGGGAACTTGTCAAGTGGATGGATGATAGCGGCTTGTCTGCTACCAGCCCCGGAGGTGTTGGCCCATTGCATTACGGAACAACAGAATACAGTGTAGTAACTGCCGCCCGTGCCGCAATCGCAAAGGCCGAAGGCCGCTAACAGCCCCGCAGAGGGCCGGAAAGGAGGAGGGGATGAAGGCGCCTAAAGTGCCGGATGAAATGGATATGACGACAGAGGATTGGGCCTATTGTCTCGATTGCGACAGGACAATCAACGCCGACATATACGGCTATCCATCCGTATGTCCGCACTGCGGGTCAATTAACGTAGACTAACAGCCCCACCAGGGGCGGAAGGAGGGCCGCAATGCTCGAAATACTGATAGTGGCAACGTGTATCGGCACCGTCGCGCTCATTGCAATGGAGGTGTTCTCGTGAAACCGGACCAGAAACGGATCACCGTGGACCTGCCCGCCGAGCTGTGGGCGGAGGTAAAAAAGATGGCAATCGACCAGAGGCGCACGGCTTCCCGGCTTGTTCGGGAAATGCTTGTGCAGTATACCGAGGGGAAGAAGGAAAGCTAACAGCCCCGCGCAGGGGCAGAGAGGATTGAGATATGAAGATCGTAACACAAATTGAATTGAAACGCAGGGGTAAAAGATTCTATTCAGGATGTAAAACCATCCTTCCCAAAGGGACAGAGGCAGTTATAACCTATGGCGTTTTACGCTGCCATAAATGCGCCGATCAGAATAACAAACCAGGCGGAAAGATGCCATGTATCATCAGCATCATGGGGACACTTAAGGAACCGTATATATGCGGGTACGGCGTATAGTCCAAAGATAACAGCCCCGCGACGGGAAACTAACAGCCCCCGACGGTAGCCAGCCGCCGGGGGCATTCTCTTGGCTAACAGCCCCGCGCATCCGAATGTGCTTGATAATAGTTATCGGCTAACAGCCCTCCTCTTTCCCTACGCCCTCCCGAACGCCTTTATCATCCTTGCCACGATCCCACGGCGAAGTTGGTCAAGTTTCGGCCTCACGCGCTTCTGATACGGAACGTGCCCTCCTTTCGGATTCCCATTCAAGTCAAGCGGCTGCTCTCCTGAAAGACACCCTCCGAGCAACGTTTCATACGCCGCGCACCCCTTTCTTCTAGCGAGCTTCGCCGCTGCGCCAAGTTTCTTCTCGTCGAGCGGATACCATCCGTCATCCGAGAGATATGCCCCCGGCCTTCCGTGACGGTGTATGTCCTCAAGCGAATGGACGTGAGGGGAATGCACAACACCTAGCGCTCCCTTTACACTATTCGACACGATGATAAGGTGGTTCGACAGCCCGCATTTTTTCGCCCACTCGTAGCACCATCCCTCGAATGGACCGGACTTTGTGCCCTCCAGCACGAACAGCACAGCCCCGAAGTTCAGACTATTTACTATCGGCACCACACGCCGGATATACTCACGACAGATCACAGCCCACGATCCCGACGGAACCCTTCGCACAAGTCCTGGATCAGCGGACGGGTAATTGAGCGGGTTTCCGTGGCGCAGGGATGGTTCGTTGAATAGATCGACTTGTAGCCCCAGTCCAATCTCGTTGCACCACGCCACTAAGGATTCAAAACGCGAAAAGAACGAATCGTTCACCCTGCTCCCTTGCCACGGATACTCACAAAAGGGCCGGGTGATAGTGAGAACGGTAGAGATAAAGTTCATCCCCGCATCGCGCAAGCCCTCTAACACCGCCTGCGAATACACCGCGTCCACATCAGCAACCCGCGTGCTGTCCATTATGCCCTTGAGCATTACTTCCTCTCCTTCCCGTGCGCATCGTCTTCGGCTATTTTGTTCATTATGCAATGCCAATGACTCCACCCTCCTTCGTCTGGATAGCGGAGGATAGTTCCGAAAGGTTTGTTGCATATATGACATAGCGCATAATCCTTCGGATATGCCTGTGATTCTATCGCCGCCCCTCCGTCTTTCGCGGTCATATCTCCTCCACGGTCACGCGCACCTTGCGCGGGGGCCAATCGTTATCTCCCCAATCATATTGTTCGCCCCGGACAAAACTAACACCAATATCATAATCACCGTTCATTGCGTATGTTATGCGAGAGCATAGCTATCCTCTTGTTCACTCCTTCAAGTTCCAGCTCCATTCTCCGACGGAGTTCGTTCATAAAAATAAACTCGTCCTTCCACACACCGATACGCGCCAGCGATTCATGGCGTTCAATTCGCAGATTATTCTTGGTCATTTCCGCACCCCTGCCTTCCCTTGCCATACTTGCTCAACGACACCCTTGAGTCCTTTCGTTTCAATGGTGCGACCTATTTGTATTGTAATACATACAACTAGTGCGGCTACAATAAGTGAACAGACAGCAGAAAGTACAATCGCTATTATTGCCGCAATCTCAATACCTTCGAGTTTCATAACCCCTCCTTCCCGTGCGCCGCGTCCTCGGCCTTCGGCCCTTCATTCTCGCGCAGACGGGCGAGTGTCGCTTCTGCTCCATTGAAAATAAGGTTGCCGACATAAGTTCTTATATCCGGATAGGTCATTAGACTATGCAGGGCTTTCTCTGCCTCCCGTATCAGCTCGTCCTTATCCGCGAGTTCGGTGCGGAGGCGATCTACCTCACGAGCCATCCTCTGCGCCAACTCCGCAGCGTTCGCGGCCATCCTCTCCCCTCGCGCACACTTCCCCTCTTTATCAACGGTACACTGCGTGGACTCCAAGTAGTTTACCCTCGCAGTAAGATGGCCGTTTTCAGTGCGGCGGCGGCCGATTTCTATACACAAAGAGACAATCTCTTCGTTGTGCGCGTCGCAAATCGACCCCGCTCCAAACTTACGAATTTCCTCATCGAGATCAAGCGGTTTCCACGGCCTATCGAAGTCCATCCTATCGCCCTCCCTTCGCTCCCGTGCATAGGAGATTGTGTGTATCTACTTGTTGGAACTACGCGCCGCGTTCAGCGCATCGTCGAACGCGACAAGCCATTCCTCGAACCTTCCGCCCGTGCGAAGCTCGCTCCACGGCGCGAAATCACCGTTGAGATGCAAGCCTCCGACGCCGTGGCTTTCGTCCATCAGCGAGGCGACGGCTTCCAGTCCCTTTCTGGAAACGGAAAGCTCGCGTTCAAGCGTCCGCGCAAGCTCTAGGCTCAAGTAGTGCGCGTGTCCGCCCACTTCCATTTCATCGCTTCTAGGTGTGTCGCTCATTTATTCCTCCTGTTTCGGTTTTAATTAAGAGTTCCAACAACGCCGTGCAGCCCTACCCGCGCTAAGGCGCGGGAGGCTGACGGCTGGTGTACGGAAAACCGGCTAATATTCTTTTACTATTTTTATTTCCTTTGATAACTTAGTCCATGCTTTATAATCTTCGCCGGTTTCCGTATAACATTGAGTTCGGCATCACGTACTTGTCGGCTTGTGAGTACGAATACAAGGCATAAATCTCTCCGCACCCTTGACAATACACTCCCGAGATATATATTCCAACGCCTCCATCGCCTCCCGTATCAGCTCGTCCTTCGCCGCGAGTTCTCGTTCGAGGACCCTAGAAAAGTTACTCAAACGATGGGCCAATGCGCGGTAGTATTCTTCCGACTCAAGATGCGGAGTTATGCTTCTTACATTCCCAATTTCACAATCTGTCCTCGGTGTATCACTCACTCCCCCCTCCCTTCGCTCCCGTGCATAGGAGATTGTGTATAATCACTTGTTCGATTTATCCAGAATTAGCCGGGAGGCTAATACCTGCTTATTCCATGCGTCTTTCGCTTCAGCCTCTCTTTTGTGGAAATCGGTTTCGTATTGGCACATATCGGTATTGCACCGCACCCAATGCTCGCCCATGCAAGTGATATACACCGGACGGCCACCGCAATATGGGCAATCGAACAACTCGTTCGACGCTACGACTGGGGCTTGTGGTTCGTTCATGGCTTTTCCTCGCTTCGGACGCTGGCGCTGGGTGCGTCGAGCGTCAACTTTGGGTTGGCGTGACGGTCATTCCACGTTTTGGCGGCGGACTTCTCGGTCTTGCGCCACGTCGTAGCCTTGCCGCAGTACGGGCATTCTACGGCCCAAGCGAACACAGCGCCGGGGCGATGATTGAACAGCATTTGAGGAATCGCGCACGGCTCGCATAAGCACGCCAACAAGGGCGTGGAGAGCGACGGACTACCCGCGCCGACTACGAGTTTTTTGCGAGATGTCATGCGTCCTCCCCGGCGCGGGCACTCCGCGCCTCAACACTGGCGTCCCCCTCGTCCTCCCTTTCCCTTCTCTCATCGTCCCTGCGATCCAGGTATTCCCGCGTGTCCCTGTCGATCTTGTCATCCAAGGCGCGTGCCACGGCTGCGTAGTCCGTGCATCTCATTTTAGTAACCTTTCCTAGACGCATCCGAATGTGCGACAATCACCGTGCGCTCGGGCTTTCCCGCCGACACCTTGACTTGCCGGTGCGCGACGCTTTGGATGTACCGGGCCGAATCATCTTTGAATACGCCGCAAGAGACGAGCGAATCGAGAACATATTTCCCGCAGAGTCCGTCCGGGTCAGCGAGTCGGTGGCGGTACGAACGAAATACGATACCAAGCCGTCCGTAAGGTCGCGCAACTTCTTCCTTTGCCAATGGCTCATTGCCAGCACCCGGTTCCACGTCGGGAGCGGGAACGGCAGTTCCAACGACCATTCGACGTTGTTTTTCATTCATCTCCTCCCACTTGAACCGGGCAGCTTTCACTTATCCTCCCGCGCCGACTCTAAAAGATCAGGGTTCTCGTAGATGTTGCCTATTACTTCTACTCCATTTGGAGAAACCATACAGTGATATTCTTTTTCCCCTTCCTTTACGCTGTAAGAGTATCCAGTCCAGTGTTGTACATCGTGCGATATTCCCATCCCTGTGTATTGGTTGTGAAAAATATACCTACTTCCTTCATGTTCAACCGATATTATCGTACTCCAAGAAAGAATCGCGTGCTTGTTTACATCTGGTTGAAGCCATACATCAACATTGCAAATATCCCCCTCGTAAATCTCCTTTCCGTTCTTGTCCTTGAGGCCGGTGTATTGCATTATGAAAATATCTTGACCACTCACAGTCATATACTTATACATTGGACGGTTTATGCGATCTAATAAATGTAATCTAATATCTACTGATCTATCATTATTAACACCAACGCAATCAAGCCATTTTCCAAGCCCTTTATCCCACGCCCTAAACTTTATATCTCTCATTTCACTCCCCCCTCCTCCGCTTCTTCATCGTTGCCCCGTCACAGTTCTATAAACTACTTCACTCAACTCACTCTTGATACAATTAATGTTAAAACTCATCTCTGAAAGGCGTTGTTCATTCCTTCCAATCCTGTCAAGTATATTCACCTTGATAAGGGAAAACAAAAGAACCAAAACCAACGCAGACAATACTCCCACGAAAAACATAAAAACCGCAATCTCTTTAGTTGAATCATCCTCTTTCATCGCTCGCCTCCCCTTCTTGTCCGCTTCGCCTTCTCCTCTATCTTGGCCCACTTCATTTTCCTGTATTCCCGTCGCGCCTCCCGCTCGTGCAGATCAACCGTATCGCACGGCTTCCCGCACTTCTCGCACATACAGCACGCCGTCACGCCTTCCCCCTCCTTATCGCCCACGAAATCCGGCGACGATCCTGTTTCAACATTCGCCCCGCAACACACTGACACGACCCCGATGATTCTCATACTAGCATACCTCCCCGGTCACGTCAACAGCTATTTCACAATTATTTTCAGGGTTACGGATCACCCGCGCCGACCCTCCTTTTTCGGCTACTTCACCGACGACCTGTTCGCACCAGCGGGCGGGCGACACGCGCCCGAGCTTGAACGAGTCGATAAACTCTCCGTGTTCCCGCAGCCAGATAGTTACCCTCATTCTTTCCCCTCCTTCCTTACGAACCGTATCTTGCCCGGCCCGAGCCATTCGATCCCCGCCTGCTCATCGTGAAAGAGCCGGTGGCACTTGGCGCACAGCGTCACGCAATCCTCAACCCGCGCGTCCGAATGCGCTTTCAGGTGACTATGGCGATGCAGACTATGGCGCACCCCGCAGCCCTGACACTGCCACCCGTCCCGCTCGAACGTCGCCTTCGTCACCGGGTCAAGCCGCTCGTTCTCGTATGCCATCTGCTCCCATCCTACCCGGACATCCTGACACATCGCTACAAGTACAGCGTGGATGCTATCCGCGCCGACAACCTTTTTGCCGAGATCAATAACTTCCTGAACCGTCCGGGCATCCTCGGGATCAGCAAAAGACGCTGCAATGCGATAGAGCACGGGTCGGGTTCCTTCCCCTCCTCCGATCCGCTCCCGCAGCTCTGCAACGGTCTCGCACGATGCCAGCCGCACGTCGTCATTGACCGTCTCCTTTGTTATGCGGCCCGCGAGGAGCCGCGCCTTCGAGTATTCCAGTTCCCGCGTTTCCGGGAACTCGTCGTACAGCCGCCCGACGCGCAGATATTCCTGCGTCGAGCGCATCCGCCGGGCAAACCGTTTCTCTACATACTCTTGCATCGTTTCGTACAAGGGCTTGTACGCTTGTGACTTGTGGACCTCATAGACCGCCCGGACGAACTGACGGTAATCAGTGTCAAGCTGCTCATAGGCGGCGTCTGCATAAGCGAGTATCGCCGCCGGGTCAATAGGCGCATCCGTGTGCGTTATGCTAGTCATTACTACCTCCTGAACTTCGGCCCGGGTGTTCCGTGCTGTTTCCCCGCGAAATACGTCCCCTCCATCATATCCAAGTCAGCGCAATGATCGCATATCGTCGGCCTGATTGTCAAGCCATTATGACACGACATAAATACCTCCCATATCTCCTTTGGCACCGTCGCGTCCCTTGTCTGCCGAATGTGGCATACCCGGCATTCCGTGCCGGGGATGGTGACTGTTTCAGGTTCCGGCTCCTTGGGCGGCTCCTCCTCTAGCGCCAGTGCCTCTATCTCCCACTCCTCCATCGTCTATCCTCCTTGCAGCCCGCCCACGGGCTAGTATGGATTCTAACTCCGGCTTGTTCTCCCGTCGCGGACCCTTTGCCTTTGGCTTCTCAACTTCAACCCAATCCCGCCAGTCCTTCAACCACGAAGAAGGATACTTGACAAACTTCAGATCAGTACGCTTTACTTCGCACTGGTGGGCGTAGTTCTTTGCAGCCACTACCACCGATTCCATTTCCTCCGGCGTCCTTACGTTCGCCACGTAAGACTTGAACGACTGGTTTTTGAGGATAGGGTTAGGATATACCGCCCAAAACTTGTCAAACGCGTCCCTTATTTGTTCTCCCCCTAAGAACCCCCTAGAACCTGTAACCTTTGTAACCATACCTGTAACTACGTCTGTAACCTTTGGGGCGTTCCGGTAGTACTTCTGGCGCTGGTACTCGTTGTCGTAACCTTGGTAATGCGTCCACTTTACGATACGGATGATGCCCGTCGGAAGCATCTCGATCTTCTTCACTTCCACCAATCTCTTTATAGCACGGCGTATAACCTCCTTGTCTATGTGCAGGATTTCCGACATTTGGGCCTCTGTCATAGGAACCGTTCCTTGAAATGCGCTGATATATCCTTCCGGGTCGTTCATCCCGGCCAGAGGGAGGAGGGAGAACCATACCCCCCTCGTTTCAGCGTCAAGTTCTTGGAACGTGGAGCCGGTAACGGTCTCCTTTGTCCATATCCTTACCCATCTCACTCATCAACCTCCTCTGCACCGAGTTCATCCTCCATCATCGCTTTGGCCTTCTCAACGAGCCGGGCCGGAGTAGCAGACTTCTCCTGCGGGATGGGATTGGGCGCGAAGATTTCAGGGTGGCAATACAGGTCCAGCTTGCTGTCAGTGTACTTCCCGGCGATCACGTCGAAGAATGTGCAGATAGTGTCTGCATCTTTTGCTATGTCCTTCATAACGAGGCACTTGACGAGTTCGTGTGCCTTCTCCGCCGCCCACGGGATGACGTCAACCCGCGTAGGGATAGGTTGCTTGATCTGCTCCCGAAGCACTTGCGTCCCTGTCTTGAGCGGTGCGGGTTTTGTCTGCGATGCCGGGGCAGGAGAGGGGGCCTCGCCTGCCGGCGCCGCCTGCTCGTGCTCCCACTTCTGGTCAGGCCGGAAGAGTCTGGAGGTATAGGGTGTCCCGTCCTTCAGCGTCTTCTCCTCGGACGTGACTATCCCGATAACCTCTTTCCCGG
>Ga0172380_10007710_pt1 | contig 12018 bp, 12 predicted proteins | sample Leawe162metaG_FD_119747 | JGI IMG/M metagenome (GOLD analysis project Ga0172380, IMG submission 119747) | Leachate microbial communities from a municipal landfill in Southern Ontario, Canada - Leachate well 162 metaG | ecosystem: Engineered > Solid waste > Landfill > Unclassified | place... | reverse complement strand
TCCAACAGTCCCTGCCGCTATTCAGGGAAGGCGATCATGCTGGGCTATTCGGAAACGCCCGTAGCCGGCTTAGTTTGCCGCAGCCAAAATAACGGGCCTGCACAAAAAGTAAGCGAAATTCCGCCGCTCGAATTCGGCAGACTCCTTAGGTTCGGAAGCACGAATTCGCGAGGTCGAGAATCGGCCATTCTGAATCATGTTCGTCTGAGTGTCAGCTTACGTTTAGGGTTGTGGGACGCCTGCCCTGGCTGCGGACGTAGCAGATCACTGAGGGCAGGTGTCGCACAACCCTAAACGATACATGCCGCTTGGTCCATTCAAACAACTCGGCCGAAGCTGACGCTCAGTGGACTGCTAACGTTAGTCGGCACTTTGGCCCGAAGCTGTCGTTCATCGGCCGTTAAGGCTCAATGCCTACGCACTGGCTCTAGTGCTTCGTCGGCAAAGTCACGGAACCCCCCGCAGAAAATTGTGCGCTTGCACCTATTACCTTAGCCATATTTACTAAGCAATACGCTGAAGTCATAATCTGAGTATCGGGCGATAAAGGAGGAAACTGCGCGCCCAAGCCCGCACTGTGGCTCAATACATGCCGATTTGATGAAATCATAGGAGTCGCTGATGGCTACCAATAAAGCAAGCGAAAAGATCACCCTGAAAATCATCGCATCCGGAAACGAAGTCGTGCTCCAGGCAAATGTGCATCAGCCTCTCAAGAGCCTGATCGGCCACGCGCTTGAGAAGGCCGGTATTGTGATGGGCGATCCCGGCAACTGGTATTTCACCGATACAGCCGGCAAGGAGCTGAACATCGAAAGCCCGATTGGCGAATCAGGCTTGGTCACCAATCAGACTATCCTGCTGAACCAGCGCGCGGGTGCCGCCGGTTGATTCTTGACCCAGCCGTCTCGAGGCGTAAGTTCGCCCGCGAGGTCGAAATTGCCCTGTCGCTTAAGCACTGGCATCAGCAGGGTATCTGGGTCATGCGCGCCGAATACCCGGTCGTTTTTGTCATCGTCGTGACCCCATCTGGCACGCCCGTTTTCCCCGGTGTCCTGGCCGCTGTACACATTGACTTCACAGACTACGATGTGCGCCCTCCGTCGGTGCGCTTTGTGGATCCGTTCACGGAAAAAATGCTGGGTCACCCCGAGCTGCGTTGGCATTTTCCAAAAAGTAAGGTGGTCATGCGCCATCCGACAACCAATGAGCCTGTGTCCGTTGAACCGGTCCCCTTTGTTCAGAGCTTCGATCCGGCGCGGCCGTTTATCTGCAAGGCTGGCATACGTGAATACCACGAATGCTCTGCCCATAGCGGCGATGCTTGGTTACTGCATCGCCGGCGCAAAACGAATCTGCTGGTAGAACTGCTCACTATGTTTCAGCGCTATGGAGCCGGCGCTTGTAAAGGCATCAATTACCAGATCCAGCCCATCCCCATTTCGGCTGCAATCGAATGATGGGCTTTGCTGGGGTCGATGTGGTGTTGGTTCCACGCCGCGTGCTGGACGAGGGCCAGCTCTTCCTGCGGGCCGCCGGCGCTCAAAAATGCGAGGGCATGGTGCTGTGGGCGGGTCATCATGAAGGAGCGACATTTACCGTTACCGAATTGATCATTCCGCAGCAGCGGGGCATCAGGACGAATGATGGTGTGTGCGTGGTCGTCGACAGCAATGAACTGCGTCGGCTCAATCTTGCGCTCTACCATAGCCGCCTGCAGCTGATCGCACAGGTTCACAGTCATCCGGGCCTCGCCTACCATTCCCCGACCGACGACGAATTCGCGGTGGCGCGCACCATTGGCTGCCTGTCGCTGGTGGTACCGGATTTCGCCATACGGCCGTTTTCGATCGACGGCAGCGCCATCTATCGTCTTACCGCTACGGGGGCGTGGCAGGAAGTGGCAGGCGCAGCCGCCACGCGTCTTATTCGAATTGCGGGCGAGGGCTACCATGGCGCGTGCTGACTATTTCGACAGGGCCTTGCAGGCGGCGCGTGATGTCCTTGAGAGATTCAATCCTGAGGCATTCCTCCAGGCAATCGATAATCACTGCGTTGGGATAGCATTCGACGGCAGCATCGCCCAGCCCGAGGGCGCCGCTGCCGTTGATTTGTCCATCCGCCTCATAGCGCGCTTCTACCCATCGATTGCCCTCATAGCGATGGACGCAACCGCAAAGCGTCATTTGCGACGACTGGCCGGCTTGGCAAAGGCAATTAATCCGCTTATCGACATTTCCCATGAATCTGACCTAGCCAGCGATATAGTCGTCATAGGGCGTCGGGTGCTTCCCGTAAGATCAGACCAGCGCGTGCTCTACGCCGGGTCGGAAGGCTGGATCGCGCGTCTGTCGCGCCACGGCCCCGTTGGCAGCGGCACTTCGGGCAATCCGCTGGGCGCCGGCGCTGCCGCATGCTTGGCCACCGCAAACATCTTTCGAGGTGTATTCACAGGCGCCTCGCTCGATGATTACATCGAATTTTCAGTCCTGAACCTTGATCCATCCAGGCTTCCCGAGGAAAACCCATCTCTCGAGAAAACCCAGATCGGACAGGTGTTCCTCGTTGGCGCTGGCGCGATCGGCAATGGTTTTCTTTGGGCGCTCGCCCGTGCCCCCGTGCACGGCGAACTCGCCGTCGTCGATCACGACAGTCTCGATTTGGGCAACCTGCAACGCTACGTGCTCTCATTGCGCGCCGAGGTTGGGCAGCCCAAGGCGCAGCTTGCGCAGGCGTTATTCAAGCGGCATCCCAGCGTAGCGGTGTATCCGGTGCCATGCACCTGGGAGGATTTCGTCACCGCACAACCAGAGCAGCGGTGGCGCTTCGAACGCGTCGTTGTTGCGCTCGACACGGCTAACGATCGCATCGGCGTCCAGGCATCCCTGCCGCGCTGGATCGTCAATGGCTGGACGCGGGATAGCAGCTTGGGCGTGTCACGCCATGCCTTTCTTGGCGAGGACGCATGCATGGCTTGCCTATATGTTCCTCGGCGAGAAGTTCCCCATGAAGACGAAATCATCGCGCAGGCGCTCGGCTTCCCACCCGAGCAGCTGCGTCTGGTACGGGAACTCATCGAGACCGGCCGGCCTCTCGATCGTCATCTGCTCGACCAGATCTCTGCTGCCAGACAGGTGCCGCCGGAGCAATTGCAGCCCTTCGAAGGCAGGGGAATTCGCGAGCTCTACACGAAAGCGGTGTGCAGTGGCACCGTCATGAAACTCGCACTCGGCCCCGCCACGGCGCACGCTGACGTACCGATGCCCTTCCAATCTGCGCTGGCGGGCATCCTGCAGGCCGCGGCGCTATTCATCCATGCCGGCGGTCTACCGCCCAATCCGACCATCACCGAGATTGATCTGATGCGCTCATTCCCGCCAACGAGCCATTTCAGCCGTCCTGAGCGCAAGGCTACTGACCACTGCTTTTGTGTTGACCCCGTCTTTCAGGAAGCATACCAAGCCAAGTACCTGTCTTAGCTATACGTCTGGTGCGTCTACCGCTTAAGCGGCCACCCGCTGGTCCTACCTGAATGAAAACTTAATGCGGGAGAACTGTCGTTCACAACCGAGCTGCCCAACACCCGCTGTGGCCGAGGTCTTTACTTTGGCGATACGGAAGGTCTATTAGGTAAAGCGGCCCTTGTGACCGGCGCGGACAAGGGAGCCTCACGTTGGCGACGGGGGTCAAGCCCGGCAAGGCAAATAACGCTATGATTCCGCTTGCGTGATAGTGCCATGCGAAGCTGCGAACAAATTGATGAACGAATCGCATCCCCATCCTAGTCTGGCGACTTACCGTCGGCGAGATCTGCTCGCGCTACCATCCCTCGACCGCAAGAGCGGCGAGCATTCCCGAGGTTACGATTCAATGATCGTGGTACCGAAAGCGATGAAGCCGACAAAAGGTAGCGAATATCCGCTGATGGCGGTCATTGGGATGCGCGAAAGATTTCCGGTCGGAATTGTTGCCTATGCCGACGACATCCAATGGCGCGTTACCGCCGGCGTCACGTTGCGCACTGAGAACCTCAGCCGATCGAAATGCTTGCATTTCTGGAGCGAAGACCACGCGCGCTTCTATCCCGGTGGTAGGGGTACAGGACTAATGATTGAAGTCCGGACCGCCGGCCGTAAGGCTCGCGATTAATTCGACTCCTGAATCGCAGCAATTAGATTGCCGCTTCATCTGAAGACCTGCCTTACGGTCGATGCGAACACCTCGGCCTTTGCCGCCGTTGGAGGTGAGTCAATCGAATGGCCGGTCTAGCGCAGGTTGCTGTCGTTGATAGTTTGGTGGGATCTCAGTGCGTATTCCGCCGACGTAACGTGAGCGCCGATTCCAAAATAGTGTAATGGGATGGTCGCCCCCTCCTAAAACGGCATCGCGGTGCCAAAGTGGCGATGTAATTTCGACCACTTGAATGAAGGGAGCGACCGAGGTGAAGCTTACGACGATTGGAATGGATTTGGCAAAGAGCGTGTTCCAGGTGCATGGCTCGGACAGCAAGGGGAAGGCCGTGCTGAAGAAACAATTCAAGCGTGCTCAGGTGCTGCCCTTTTTCGCCAACCTTGAGCCGTGCAAGATCGGCATGGAAGCTTGCGGTAGCGCGCACTACTGGGCGCGCAAGTTGCAGGAGCTGGGCCACACGGTGCAACTGATCGCGCCGCAGTATGTGAAGCCATTCGTCAAGCGCAACAAGAACGACGCGGCGGACGCCGAAGCGATCTGCGAGGCAGTAATGCGGCCGAACATGCCGGCAGTGCCAATCAAGAACGCGAGCCAACAGGCGATCCTGAGCGTGCATCGGGCGCGGCAAGGCTTCGTCAAGGCACGGACGGCCCAGGGGAACCAGATTCGCGGGCTGCTGGCGGAATTCGGCATCGTCATACCGCAAGGAATCACCCACATTGCCAAGCGCGTACCCGAGATCATTGAGGACGGCGCGAACGATTTACCGGGGAGCTTTAGGCAATTGATCCAGCGCTTGGTAGATCACATGAAGGTCTTGGATAAGCAGGTCGGCGAACTCGAGGAGGAAATTAAGCAGTGGCACAAGGAGAATGAGCAGAGCCAACGGATCGCCAAGATTCGCGGTATTGGCCCCATGACCGCCAGCGCTATGGTGGCAACGGTGGGTGACGCCAGGAACTTCAAGACCGGGCGCCAGCTGGCGGCCTGGCTGGGGATTGTGCCGCGGCAACACTCGACGGGCGGCAAGGCGAGACTCTTGGGAATCAGCAAACGCGGAGACGTTTATTTGCGAACATTGCTGATCCACGGTGCCCGAGCCGCCATCCGGGTGACAGAGGGAAGGCCGCACAGCGATTGGCTGGGCAAACTGCTTGCTCGGCGCAACAAGAATGTGGCTGCGGTGGCCTTGGCGAATAAGAATGCGCGGACCATCTGGGCGCTGTTGGCGCATGATCGTAAGTACGATCTGAATTACGTGCGGCCCAAGGCGGCATGAACTCGGGTTACCGCGGTGCCGCGCGCCTCTGGTTATAAAGGGACCGCCGGCGCGCGGCACCGCGGCCTCTGTCGGTCACTGCGCTTCGAGCGCGTTAGTGTGATAAGGCATCGACCAGCGTATTCCATCAGGGACAGGGGCTTGTGGCCTCGATCAAAGTCCGGATCTATGGCTGCAATCTCCACCTTACTCATCGTCATCGATTGATGGCTTGGCAAACCGGGGGCGACCATCTATGACTGAGGGTTCCGAGGGCGTGACCGGCGATTCCGAAATACCCGTGACCGATTTTTGCTGTTTGTCGGAATGAGCGGGGTTATGATGTCCTGACGCTTGGCTTAGCAGGCACCGCCATTTTGAAGCAAAATCGACTGTCTATCTCGTACCTGATCCTGTTCAGTCTCGCTACGGTGCTGTTGGTCGCGTGGCTTGCCGTTGCGCGAGATCCGTATGCCGGCAAATTGGCGACCTACCTTCCGTTTCATATGCTTGCCGAGACGGTCTCCATCGTCATCGCGATAATGATCTTCGGCGTAATGTGGAATGCCTATAGTTCTGAGCGACCCGGCGGACTAGTCGTTCTGTCATGTGCGATGGTGGCGGCCGGAATAATAGATTTTGGCCATATGCTCTCGGTCAGCGACATGCCCGACTTCGTCACGCCATCGGGTCCCGAAAAGGGTATCGCGTTCTGGCTGGTCGCACGCATGGTCGTTGCATTGGGGTTCGCGGCCGCAGCATGGTACGGCCACGCCCCGTTGCGCGCGCCACGATCGCGATATCTGCTGCTCGGGGCATTCCTCGGAATAACGGCACTGACCTATTGGTTGGTGCTGTTCTACATTGATGTGCTGCCTCACACGTTCGAAGCTGGCAAGGGGCTCACTGCCGTCAAAATTGACGCCGAGTATTTGGTCATCGCCGTGCTGATCGTGGCCGTAATCGTTCTTTATCGGCGTGCTCGCCGCACTCAAACAGCGATGAATGTCGGCTTGTTCGAGGCCGCGTCGGTAGCCGTGCTTTGCGAGATGTATTTCGCAATTTATGCCTCGGCGCACGATTTGTTCCAAGTCCTCGGCCATGCCTACAAGATTATTGCCTACCTCTTGCTCTGGCGTGCGGTCTTCGTGGTTACCGTGCGCGATCCGTTCACCAGGCTAAAAGAGCTTTCGCGCAGCATGGTGGCGACGCTGGAAAGCCGCGTGGACGAGCGTACCGCCGAGTTAGCGGCGGCCAATCTTTCCTTGCGGGAATCGCAAGAAACTTCCCGGAAACTGCTGAAGAATGCTGAATCGGCACGCACGGCGTTGGAGTAATCCAACGCCAAACTCCATACCAGCGAGGAGCGATTTCGCATCATTGCGGATGCTATAGGCGACGTGATCTGGCTGCTGGACGCAAAGACGGGAGAGTTCCTCTACGTTAGTCCGGCCTTCGAGCAAGTGTTGGGTTTGCCCTGTTCGGGCCTCTACCAGAATAAGCGCCTTTGGCTGGAACATATCGATCCCCAGGATGGGGAAAAGGTGGCACGCGCGAACGCCGGCTTACGCCGTGGCATAGGTTACGACGTCGAATTCCGAATCTTGAGGCCTGACGGCTGCATGCGCTGGATCCATAATCGCGGCTACCCCGTGCGGAATTCCGGTGGCGATGTGGCGATGGTTTGTGGCGTGGCTGAAGACGTTACCGAGCGCAAAGCCATGGAAGAAACACTGGCGAGCGCAAAGCAGCAGGCCGAAGCTGGCAACCTGGCCAAGGGGGCGTTCCTCGCCCACATGAGCCACGAAATGCGCACGCCGCTGCACGTCATCATCGGCTTGAGCGAGATGTTGCGCCGTGAAGTCCGGCCCGCCCAGCAAGAGCGGATCGATCAAATTTGCGCGACGTCCGACCATCTTCTGGCCATCATCAACGACGTTCTCGATATTTCCAAGGTCGAAGCTGCGCAATTGCTCATCGATGACACCGATTTTCATCTTGCCAGCGTGGTGGACAAAGTATTGGGCATGGTTGCGACGCGCGCCCGCGAGAAGGGACTCGATCTCATTGCGGAGTTGCCGCCGACAGTCAATGAACTCGCACTGTCCGGCGATCCTTTGCGCCTGGCGCAAGTGCTGATCAATCTGTGTGCCAACGCGGTCAAATTCACCGATGCCGGCTGGGTGCGCCTGAAAATCGAACTGCTCGCTGAAGACGCAAAAAGCATCAAGCTCAAATTTCTCGTCGCCGACAGCGGCATCGGCATTGCCGCCGAGGACCAGCTGGGTCTATTTCAACCTTTCGCGCAAGGCGCCGCGACGGACCGCGGCGGCACCGGCCTGGGGCTCGCCATTAGCCGTCGGCTGGTCGCCTTGATGGGCGGTGAACTTCGTCTCACCAGTCGCCTGGGGGAAGGCAGCAGTTTTAGTTTCGAATTGAATTTGGCGCGGGCGACGACCCATCCGGTCGTCGAGGCGGTGGCTTCGCCGTTTGAGTATTTCATTGGTACGCGCATTCTCTGTGCCGACGATCATCCTCTCAGCCAAGAGATCATTGTCGATATGCTCGAAAGCCTCGGCTGCGATGCCGAGGTCGCCGCCGATGGCGAAGAAGCGATCAGTTGCGCGCGCGCCCATCACTACGACCTCATCCTGATGGATATGCGCCTGCCGAAGGTCGACGGCCTGGCCGCAACACGAGCCATTCGGCAAATTCCGCAGCACCAAAGCACGCCGATCATCGCGTTGACCGCCAATGCCTACGCCGAGGATCGCAATCGTTGTCTTGCCGCCGGCATGAACGGACACTTGGGTAAACCGGTGACCGCGGCGGTGCTCGCCGCAACACTCAGCCAATGGTTGCCGCAGTTCGTCGGCGAGCCCATCGTGGCCGCAACGTACGATTCGCCATTGCATCGGGAACTGGTGACCGTTTGCGGACTCGATGCAAAAAAGGTCTCGGAAAAAGCGCCGGAGCAATTGGCTGACTTTCAAGCGCTTCTGCAGCGCTTCCTCGCAATGCACGGCAATGACATCGCTCGGATTGGCCAGCACTACGCCGACCATGAGCGCGAGCTGGCCATCGACGTAGCCCATAAACTGGTCGGCATGGCCGGCTTTCTCGGTGCGCGCAGGATCGAAACGGCAGCCCTCGATATTGAACAAGCCATAAAGGCTGGTGCCGATTCAGCGCGTATTACTGAGCTGCTGGCCATTTGTGAGCGGCGCCTCGAGACGCTGCGCAACGGCATCAGGCTCTAGCTCTGCCCAGCGTCTGACGCTGATGCGTGTGGTGCAGCTTTTGCGCGGTCTCAACTATACGCAAGAGCAACGTGGCAAATCAGCATGGCTCGCAATGGGGCGCGAAGGAAGATCACCGGGACAGCCCAATTTGGCTCTCATCATCAATGCAGGCCAACTTTTTGCGCTCCCGCCGTGTGAGCCCCGGGACCGCGACCGGCATGGATCAATTTCCGCTCGGCACGGCTACGGAGTTTGGCCAGAGAGCGCCTCGCGCGCGACAGTGTCGGCCTTGACGGCCTGCGTCCAAGCTAACGCCGAATTTTGTCTGGCAGAACGAGGCGATTTTCGTTTCGTCGCCGAGTTTTTGGCCGCCCAATTGATTGCACGGAAGTCCGCAGGGTCACCATGCCTCTATCCTTGTACTTTTCATTAGAGGTTTTGTAGCCCCGCATACTGTGGCGCGAAGCCACATTCGCTCGCAGTGTTGCCCACCAGTACAACAATGCCGGCAAACTCTTGCAGCCTTATTTCACGGCCATCGAAGGCCTTAGCGGTGAATTGATGAAATGTCGCCATGCTGCTACCCGGCATTCATATCACATTGCGATACTTCTAAGATAGCTCGCGAACCCAGGGCTTTGAAACGATTTACGACAACAAGAGGAGTGCGAAAGCGAGCCGCTGGGCCTATGCTGGGATCTGCCTTCTGAAGGGACTGTCAGCCTTGGATAGCGTCAAGCAGGATGGCCGGCTTACCGACAATCATCTTGGCCGGCCAAGATGATGATTGTCGCTGACTACAGCCTCGTCTGCATGCCAATTCAGGAAGCCTCTGAGACCGATGACCATCGTAGGAGGAACAAACATGACAACCACGAATACCGACCGCTATCTGAAAAATAACGAACACTATGCGGGCGGCCAGACACTGCACCAATCGGCCTATCCGGGAAAGCTGGCGATCAACCCGGCGAAGCACGTTGCGGTGTTGGCCTGCATGGACGCTCGGCTCGATATCGAAGATATGCTGGGCCTGCAAACCGGGGACGCGCACATCATCCGCAATGCTGGCGGCGTGGTGGATGACGACGCGATCCGCAGCCTGATTATTTCGCATCACTTGCTCGACACAAAGGAAATCATTCTGATTCACCATACTCGCTGTGGGATGTTGGCTTTTACGGACGACTTACTGAAAGCTGGCTTGGAGGGAGACCCAGCAGCCGAAAAGCTACTGGTGCAGGCGACCGGACGGGAGTTTACAAGTTGTAAAAGAAGCGCGGTGACGCCGTCGCAATTTCATGCTTTCCGCGGACCATTGGAGCCGCTTGATGCTGCCCGCAACATGACTCAGACCGAGCGTCTTGAATGGGACGTGCGCCGAGGCGTTTCAGCGATTCTTAACCATCCGTGGATCCCGACCAGCGGCTCGGATGCCGTGTCGGTGCGAGGTTTCATCTACGACGTGGATACGGGCAGGCTTGAAGAAGTAAGTTACCCAGGTCCGATAAGCTCGAACGGCTAGCATTTGCTTGACGTCAATTACTTTGGCCGGTCGGCTCGCAACGGCCGCTTCCTCGTCTTCAAGAGGGCAGACCGCATCGAGTTTGGCGGATGCCAGGGAGCACGGTCCGGCCGTACGCCAATAACCTTAACCTATCTTTGTACCCGGTATTCCGGTATGAAGCGACCCTGTTCGGCCCGCGAAGAACGGGCGAATCACGCCTTCCTGCTCAAACTCGTCGCCGCGAAATCAGTCGAGGTTCAATACCGCGCCAGCCGACTAGGAAAGATAGGAACCCGATGTCCCTTGGCGTACATGCATTGGATGTAGGCCATGCCCGCCCCCGCTATGCGCAGCGCAGACAGGATGCTGCGGAAAGCGGTCAAACAACGGACGATGTACGGCCGCCACTTATGACTCGGTTCTTGTTTTCTCAGAGATTTCCGAGGCATCTGCTGACCTGCTTCAGTGCCAAGCCGAAAAGGCTCCAAAGCCGCAATGGCAGTGCATCCGATTTTTGGCTCCTGCGATCAACTATAAACCGGGCTCTTCGTCATGTGCCGGCGGCGCCATCGTTGATGCACATCCACCCGCGACCGACGCGGCACCACAGATCCGGAAGGCTTCACAGAGCGCCTTGCTTGAACTGCGGGCCCAAGCACCGCGGCTAGAGGCCTACGCATTCACCTTCGGCTAAGCCCAGCAGCACCATTCCGCTCTTTAGGCAAGCTGCCCGCAACGCACTTATCCAGATAACGGCGCTGAATGATCGTTGTAGAGGCTACCGAACCCACGGGCTTAAAGCCGGCTGTCGAGGCCAACCCCTACGTCAGTAAGTCATGCAACTCCGCCAGAGACTTTAGGCTGTGCTCGGGGTCGGCGCCGAGGTTGTCCACCGGGGCACCGGTACGATTGATCCAGAACGTCTGGAATCCGAACGACTGCGCTCCGCAGGCATCCCAGCAATTGGCCGACACGAAACCGATCCGGTCTACCGCAACACCAAGTGCATCGACGGCGATTTGATAGACCCTTGGATCCGGTTTGTAGATTCTCAGTTGATCGACACTTAAGACAGCGTCTAGGTCCTGAGCGATCCCGGCATTTTGTACGACGGCGTCAAGCATGTCAGGAGAACCGTTGGATAGGATGGCTCGCTTGTACTTTCGCAAACTAGCGAGCATCGAAGTTACCTCGGGAAACGTTTTGAGCTTCTTGTATTCCTCCATCAGTTGTTCGACATGATGGTCCTCGCATGGCACCACGAGGGATTCGCAAGCATAGCGTAATGCTTTTGCTGTAACCGCTTCAAAATCTTCATAGCGGCCCATCAGGCTTCGCTGCCATGTGTATTCGAGCTGCTTCGTGCGCCACAGGAGGCTAATGGTTGCGCCTTTGCCAGCCCACAAAGATTCGCACCGCTCGATGACCGAATGCACATCGAACAACGTACCGTAAGCATCAAAAACCAATGCATCAAGTCGCATATGTATTCCTCCTGACCGCCCAAGCCCACCTTACATCGCCTGGGATCACTGCACAACGTTGGAGAATCTTATTCGGTGGCGGCAATAATTTTTAACCGGCGCTTTGGGAGAGTTACGATGAGGCGACGAGGCGGGCGGTGATTTCGATGCCAACTGAATGACAAATATATGCGCGGCTGCTGCCGTCCAGAATTATCGGCCGGATGACCGCAATGGTTTAGGGTTGTAGGATGCCTACCCCACTAACGGCGCCAAAGAACGCGAAGGGGTAGGCGTCGTACAAGCCTCCAGGGAAGAAACCGCGGAATGATGCGAGGAACTCAGACGAGTGCGCCG
>Ga0172380_10007709_pt1 | contig 12019 bp, 11 predicted proteins | sample Leawe162metaG_FD_119747 | JGI IMG/M metagenome (GOLD analysis project Ga0172380, IMG submission 119747) | Leachate microbial communities from a municipal landfill in Southern Ontario, Canada - Leachate well 162 metaG | ecosystem: Engineered > Solid waste > Landfill > Unclassified | place... | reverse complement strand
TGCCGCGACCAGTGGTGGAACGAGCGCCCTCTGCCCGAAATGGCGCGCTACCGCGTCCCCGGAGTCGATGCACTGTATATGGTACACCAGTCGGCCGCACACCCCGGAGGCCTTTGCCTGATGGCCTGCGGCTACAACCTGATGCATATGCTCATCGAGGACGGGATCGCCGAGCCAGGCGACTGGTGGTACCCGGCACCGTATTACATCCCTGAGAAGGGCAAGATATCAGCGGTGCCAAGACAGGGAAGGATCCCTAAATAGGAAAGATAGGCGGAGAATAGAAGGAGGCACAATGGAAAACAAGAAATTTGACCACCCGTTGTTACTCGGCGATACGTTTCCTGAATATCCTTTCGAGAGCAATTACGATGTAGTCATCATCGGCGGTGGCCCCAACGGACTCATGACAGCCGCCTATCTTGCCAAGGCAGGGTTGAAGGTGTGCGTCATCGAGCGCCGCTACGAGATCGGCGGCGGGCTATCCACAGACGAGATACTCTGGCCATGCTACTATTCAAATGACCATGTAATCTACCATATGATGGTAGATTACATGCCCGTGATAAAGGACTTCGATCTGGACGTGCACGGCATGTCCTGGGTGAAACCAAATATGCAGGCCGCCATGGTCTTTGAAGACGGCCAATCCCTGTTGCTCACACGCATGATTGAGGACACACGCGATTCCTTCATGCGCTATTCCCACAAGGACGCTGAGAAATTCGGCGTTATTATGCGAGACTATCGGCGCATGGTCGATGAACTCATCGCACCCATGACGTACATACCCGCGATGTCCACTATGGACCTGATGATGCTGCTGGAGAAGAGCGAGATCGGCAAGAAACTGTCGGAGATAGCCGAGATGAGCCCGCTGGAGATTATCACCAGCAACTTTGAGAACGACAGGATCCGAGCTTTCCTGCTCTATATAACCTGCATGTGGGGCATCGATCCGAACGAGACCGGCACCGGACTGTTCGTCCCGCTGCTGTTATGCCGCGGCATGAACAAATGCTACTGCTTCGGCGGCTCGCACAAGTTCGCCGGCGCTCTGGGACGCGAGATCGTCAAGGCAGGCGGCACTATATTAGATAGGTGCGAAGTAACCAAGATAATCATGGAGGGCGGCAAGGCCGTCGGCGTGGAAACACTCGAAGGCCGCACGATCAAGGCTAAGGCCATCGTCTCCACCCTGGACCCGCAGACAACATTCCTGCAAATGGTAGGGGCTAAGAACCTGCCGGGAACATTAAAGGAATCGACAGAGGGTTGGGTCTACGACAAGTGGAGCTTCTACACCCTGCACCTGGCAACCCAGGAGCAGCCGATATATAAGGCCGAGGAGCCGTGGGCCAGCGAGTCATTCATGACGATCTTTGGCTTCGAGAGCATGGATCAACTCTTGGAGCACTTTAAGACCGTCATCGGCGGCAAGTTAAATACGAAGATCATGGGCGGTCATGCCACATGCGAGAGCTTCTGGGATCCACACTTGGTTCGCGCCCCGTGGGGCGGCGAGGTTTCGTTCTTCCAGATGCATGCGCCGTATGACATCGACGGTAATAAAGCAAACTGGGATAAACGAGGCCCCGAAATCAAGGAAGCCGTGCTGAAGAAGTGGCAGAAGGTTGCCCCTAACTTCACAAAGGACAAGATTATTAACTCACTTGCCGAGACGCCTGTTGACATCGAGATACGTTTCCCCAACATGAAGCGCGGCGCGATCAAGCATGGAGACTATCGCCCGACACAGCTGGCTTCGATGCGACCTAACTTGGATTGTTCCAACCATCGCACGCCAATAAAAGGCCTGTATGTTGGCGGCGTCTCCTCCTATCCCGGCGGTCTGGTTCTGGGAGGCTCCGGATACTTGGCAGCTAATAGAGTTGCCGAGGATCTTGGTGCCAAGAAGTGGTGGAAACCAACTAAAGAGATGGAGAAATTCTACCAGACATATACGAAATAAAGAATAAATCCAGAGTTGTCCGTCCAATATTAAGCCTGCCTAACGGCAGGCTTAATATTTTAGCCTTAGAAAATAACCGGTTCTTAGTGCTATAATTAGGCCACTTAAATAAGAAATATAGGAGCAATTGTGATCTGGTTAGGTTATATCGCGGGGGCATTAACGACTTTCAGCTTCGTCCCACAAATCATTCGTGTATTAAAAACCAAGAGTGCCCACGACATAAGTTTGACATTCAACGCAATGCTCTTTACGGGTATCCTTCTCTGGCTAGCATACGGTATACTTTCTAAAGATAAACCAATTATCATATGGAATGCTATAGCAGCTGTATTTACCTGCACCCTTCTTTACGCGAAAATCAGATACGGAAGATAGGAGACTCTAAATGAAAGTTTTAGTCACCGGCGCATTTGGTAATATCGGCAGCAACGCTGTGAAAAGCCTGCTGGAACAGCGTCAGAAGGTACGATGCTTCGACGTAAAAACAGAGGCAAATGAAGCAGCGGCGCAGAAATTCCAAGGGAAAATAGAAGTGTGCTGGGGAGACATTCGCAATGCCCAGGACGTAGCCGCCGCAGTAAAAGGGCAGGATGTCGTCGTTCATCTGGCAGCGATCATCCCTATCGACAGCGAGATAAAGCCGGAGTGGGCTAAAGAAATCAACGTAGGCGGCACAAAGAACATCATCGACGAGATGAAAAAGCTCTCGCCGTCGCCTAAGATTATTTTTGCATCCTCCACAACCATCTTCGGTAACACGCAGGACAAAAAGCCGCCGGTTAAGGTAACCGACCCGATAAATCCATCGAGCAACTACACCAAACATAAGGCGGAAGGAGAGAAGATGGTACAGGAATCCGGCTTGACGTGGTGCATAATGCGCTTCGCCGCGGTCACATCGGTAGAATTCAAAGCAAATCCGATGGCTTTCTATATTGCGCTGGACTCGCGCATGGAGTTCACCCATACCAAGGATGCAGGACTGGCTTTAGCCAACGCCGCAAAGTCGGACAAGGTATGGGGCAAGATACTACTCATCGGCGGCGGAGCCAGGAATCAGATCAGATACCGCGACTATATACACCGCTCAATGGAGGCAACCGGCATCGGTGCGTTCCCCGAGGAAGCCTTCGGCAATCTACCCGCCACCCCGGACTGGATCGACACCAGCGAGAGCCAGGCCCTTCTTAAATATCAGAAACATACCTTGGATGACTGGCTCAAGGACAGGATAGCCTCCCTGGGGCCGAAAAAAGCTGAGATCATAGCTCAGCGTGAGCAGATAAGGAAGGAATGGCTGGACCAATCGCCGTACTACAAAGCATTCCTCGAGAGTAAACAAAAAAAGGGGTGAGATTATGAAAGTACTGCTGACAGGCGCATTCGGCAACGTCGGATCAAACGCCCTGGAATCCCTTATTGAACAAGGACACCAGGTTACCTGTTTCGATATTAAAACAAAGGCGAATACCAAAGCGTCTAAGCGCTTCCAGGACAAGGTCAAAATCATCTGGGGCGACCTGAGGCATGCGGACGACGTAAAAAACGCTGTTAAAGACCATGACGTGGTTGTTCACCTGGCATATATCATCCCCCCAGCAAGCGAGAAGAACCCCGACTGGGCTAAAGCGATCAATGTCGGCGGTACACAGAACCTGGTGAACGCGCTAAAGTCGTTGCCCCAGCCGCCGAAGCTGATATTCTCTTCATCGATCAGCATCTACGGCCCGACTGCTGACAAAGAACCGCCGCGTCGTGCCAGCGACCCGGTCTGCCCCACCGATAACTATACCCATCACAAAGCGGAATGCGAGCGCATGGTACGCGAATCCGGACTGAGCTGGTCAATACTCAGATTCGCCGCCGTGCCGCTTCTGGGACAGGTAGACCCGATGATGTTCGAAGTGCCGCTCAATACCCGTATCGAGTATGTACACCCGAAAGATGTCGGGCTGGCGGTAGCCAACGCTGCGGGATCGGACAAGGTATGGGGCAAGATATTGCTCATCGGCGGCGGTACTACTGGACAGTTCCGGTATAAAGAATACCTCACCGGTCTGATGGACGGTGCCGGCATCGGTATGCCGCCTGACGAAGCCTTCACCACCAAGCCCTTCTACACCGACTGGATGGACACAGAGGAAAGCCAGCGGCTGTTACAATACCAGCGGTATCCGTTTGAACAGTATGTAAAAGAAATGCCCTCGGCGCTCGGATACAAATATCACATGTCCAAGATGCTCAGGCCGCTTATCAGAAAGTTTGTACTGAGTAAATCTCCGTATTACAAGTCGAAGAAAGCAACTGTATAATATCCATACGAACGTCGTCGAAAACGGCAAGGGAGATAAAGATGAGAGTACTGATCACCGGCGCATTGGGAAATCTCGGCGGCAACGCTACCAAGAGGTTGATGGAGCAGGGCCATCAGGTGAGATGCTTCGATATCAAGACCAAGGCCAACGAAAAAAGGGCCGCCAAGCTGCGCGACAAAGCAGAAGTTATATGGGGCGATATCAGAAAGCCCGATGATCTGGCCGCCGCGGTGAAAGATATCGACGTCGTCATACACCTCGCTTTCCTCCTTCCTCCGCTGACCGACACAAAACCGGAAATGGCCCGCGATATCAATGTGGGCGGGACGCAGAAACTTATCGAATCCATGAAAAAAGTCTCGCCGAAATCGAAGATAATATTTTCCTCTTCATTCACCGTATTCGGCAATACGCAGCACATCGAACCTCCCAGAAAAGCCACCGACCCGGTGCAGGCAACCGATAACTACACGCAGCATAAGATCGAATGTGAGAAGCTCTGCGCCGAATCCGGCCTTGGCTGGTGCGTCATGCGCTTCGCCGTGGTGCCGCCGATATCGCTAGGCGGCGTGACACCCAAGATGTTCGCCTTCCCCTTCAAGACGCGTATAGAGTTCCTCGACCCCAGAGATGCGGGGCTGGCCCTGGCCAACGCAGCCGCATCTAACGACGTATGGGGCAAGACACTGCTCATAGGAGGCGGCAAGGAGAGTCAGATTAATTACGGCTATTTTGTCGGCCACATGATGGAAACGATGGGCGTCGGCAAGCTGCCCGAGGAGGCCTTCGGAGCGGACGCCTCCTATACCGATTGGCTCGACACAACGGAAAGCCAGAAGCTTTTAAACTATCAGCAACATTCTTTCGAGACGTTTGCGAAGGAACTGCCCAAGATGATGGGGCCGGTAAGGTTTGTAGTGCCCTTGGTGCGCCCGATTGCTATGTGGTATGTGCTGAGGCAATCGCCATATCTGAAGGCCAACAAAGCAGCTAAGAAAGCCAAATCTTAAGCTTTATACACACGGCAGCGTTGCCCGCGGAAGATGAAATTGCCTGACACGGCGTCGCAGTAATGGGGATCGTCATCAAGTATTGCATTGACATTAGACCGCCATATGCTGTCGGCCGACTCATCCTCGGGATACCACCAGCCATGTTCCGCCTGAACGACATCCGGCGCGATGCCGTCGAAGTATCTGCACCTGAACGTGGCTCTGCCCAGCGACGTCTCGATCCACAGCCAGTCGCCGTCGGCGATGCCCAGTTCAGCGCCCTTCTGCGGATTAAGCTGCGCTATAGGCTCGGGGTCACGTTTGCGAATTGAATTAATCTGGCGGCCCTGTGAATGATAGAAACGGCGGTTGCGCGCGCCGGCAAGCAGCGTTATAGGATATTTCTCATCAAGCTCCGCTTTGCCCATCTTGCTGACCACCGGCTCGCGCCAGTAAGGAAGAGGATCGTACCCCATCTTTTCTAATATGGTGCTGTACAGCTCGAACTTGCCGGTGGGCGTGCCGAAGCCTTTTAACTCGTACTTGCGATCGCGGGGCACCGGATTGTCATAGCCCTTGGCAGACATCAACTGTTTGAACGTAACACCCATCGGCTCCAGGCGATAATCGAAGAACTCCTCCAAGGTGCGCCAAGGCCAGTGCTGCGCCTGCCCCAATCGAATCCCCAAATCACGCCAGAAGTAGAACTCGGCCCTGCGCTCATACAGCGGCGGGACCGCCGCTTCACTACCCTGTAGGTAGAGCGTATAGTTGCCGCCCTGCAAGCTCTCCTTCTCAAAACAGGATGCGGCCGGTAGAACGTAATCAGCGATGCGACACGTAGGCGTCATGAAGGTGTCCATCTGAACATGCAGATCAAGCTTCATCAGAGCATCATATATCAGCCTGGCGTTGGGCATGGTCAACAGCTGGTTCTTGGCCAGGGTGATCATAGCCTTCACGGGATATGGCTTGCCGGTAATCATGGCGCGATAGACCATCGGGGCGTGAGCCAGACCGGTGACCCACGGCGTCGAAAGCGGCTTCTCCCGCACCCGGTTGATATTTTCCTCAACCATATCGAACATCGGCCAGGAATACAGCTTGAAGCGCCCACCCCCCATCAGCTTGGCCTTCTGCTCCGGCGCAAGCATCACGCTCCGCTCCATCTCGGCGTCGAGCCGATATGCGGGATGCGGCTCCATCATCACATCACCACCCGGCACATCGATATTGCCGGTTATCGCCGCCAGTATATATCGCGATTGCAGGACCGGGGTGCAGTTGGCCTGCTCCTCAAGGCCGTTGGTATGGAATATCTGGCTTGGCTTGACGGTGGCGTACATGCGCGCCGCCTCGCGTATCTTCTCGGCGGGAACGCCCGTTATCGACTGCGCCTTCTCAGGAGTGAAATCCTTCACTCTCTCAGCCACCTTATCAAAACCGTAGCACCATTTCTCGACGAACTCTCGATCGAAAAGCCCTTCCGAGATGATGACCTGTATCATGGCCATGAGCAGGGCCCCATCGGTCCCGGGCTTTGGCTGGAGCCAGAGGTTGGCCTCCTCGGCGACAACGGTGCGCCTCGGGTCGATCACGATGAGCTTGAGCCAGACCTTCCTGGCATCACGAATGACATTCCACAGCATGGGGCCGGCCTGATGCGGATTAGCTCCTATAAGCATCAGGCACTTGGTCTCCGGGCGCAGGGCGGGCATGTATATCATCCAGCCTGATAATAAATGGCTCAGCACCATGCCGATGCCGCAGCTGTGCGGGCCCAGAAAGTTAGGACTGCCGAACAGGTACTGAAAACGGGTGCGAAATTCCTCTTGTGTATTCTGCTCGCCGGACGACGTTATCGCCAGCGCCTCAGCCCCGTATTTCGCGCGAATCTTGCCCAGCTTATCGGCTATCTCGTCAAGCGCCTGGTCCCAGCTTACGCGCTCCCACTTCCCCTCGCCCCGTTTGCCGACGCGCTTCAAAGGATAGTTCAAACGATCGGGGTGATAGACGTACTCAGCGGCGGCGTTGGCGCGTGGGCATCCGCCGACAACATTGGCCCACATCCTGGCCATCATGGAGTCTTTCTTCACAGCGCTGCGGTCATACCCGATAAGCTGTCCGTCCTCCACTTTCACCTTGTAACGACAGTGGCTGGCGCAAAAGCCGCAGACGATCTTCTTTGTCTCCGTAACCATCTCACTCCTCCGATTTATGCGAATGCCCTATGCCATCGTACATTCGCGCTGCTACCATTGCGAAACCATAAAGATGTGGCGGTTTTGATATCTTAAGCAACTATAGACTAGCACAAAGTCTTAATAGAAAACAGTAGAATCGATTGTGATATAATAGCAACTCCAACGTCGATTGATTAATAATTAACCATACCTAATGAGCCACCGGGAAACCGCAAATGATATATAATATTTGCATAGTCAGTACAAAAGCCCGCGGAGGTCAGCAATGTTGAAATGGATAACACTCATAACAGGTCTCATCATCCTGGCGCTGGGAATCGTGGTCTTACTTGAAGGCAGCCAGGAGATAGTCGGGATAGTGATAATATCCGTCTCAGCTCTTGTTATCTTAGTGGACATTGTTCTGCTACTGCTGAAAAAGAAGGCGAAACCTGAGAAGACCGCACCAGCAACACCGTCAACAACTGAACCAGACGAGGAACCGCCCGTATTCTAAAATGGTCAAGCAAAGCCTGATTAAACACGTAATAATCGATACAGCCCTCGGACAAATTCTCATCGTCGGTTCCGAAAAAGGCCTGCGCAAAATCTCGATCCACAAATCTCGAAATTCGGCTTCTGCAAGCATCGCACAACAGTTCCCTCAGTCGATAGAATCACCCGACGAATTCGGAGACCTGCCGCAGCGACTGGAACGATACGCACGCGGCGAACGAATCATTTTCAACGACACAATTGATTTCGACAACACCACACCATTCCAGCGAGCGGTATGGGAGGCAACACGCGCTATACCACACAGCGAAACTCGCAGCTACGAATGGATAGCTCAACGCATCGGCAGACCCAAAGCGGCCCGCGCCGTTGGGCAGGCACTCAAAAGCAACCCTTTCCCTATCGTTGTGCCCTGCCACCGCGTCATCGGCAAAGACAGCAGCCTCACCGGCTTCAGCTGCGGCATTGATATTAAAAAACATCTGCTCGACCTGGAAGCTTCACCTCACGCGAAAAACAGGGCGCATTAAATACGAAGCAGAACTATGCCGTTGCATGGCATTTTACCTTGTGCTATACTCTCTACCTGTGAGCGCAGAAAACCAGCGGCAAGTCAATGCGCTCTAGAGCAGGCTCAAGCCTGCGAATTTTATTCATAGGAGGAAGGCTAAATGCGAAAGTACCTTAAGTTATCCTTATTCGTCCTCATGGCCGTAGCACTTGTTTCAACGTTTGCTATCGGCTGCGGCGGCGGAACCGATGAGGAGAAAGAGGCCTACAAGATCGGCGCGCTGTTCTCCACCACAGGATCCCAGTCCAACCTGGGCGTCCCGGAAGAGAACACTGTTGAAATGTTAGTAGAAAAAATAAATGATGCCGGCGGTATCAATGGACATCCGCTGGAAGTGATCATTTATAACGATGAGACCGACTCAACCAAATGCGCCACACTGGCAAACACTCTAATAGAGCAGGATGAGGTTCTAGCCATAATGGGCTCAACCGGCACTGGAAACACGATGGCCATCCTAGATACAGTAACATCTGCGGAGATACCGCTGGTATCCTGCGCTGCAGGTTTAAGCATTATATCGCCAGTAGCGGAAAGATACTGGATATTCAAGACCCCGCAAACGGATAAGCAGGTAGTAACTGAAATTTACGTATATCTTCAGGAACTTGGTATCACCAAGGTCGCCATAATAACCTCAACCTCCGGATTCGGCCAAGGCGGCAAGACCTACCTGGAGTCCGAAGCGGCCGCGTACGGAATCACCCTTGTGGACAACCAGACCTTCGGCTCTGAAGACACAAGCATGATATCTCAGCTGACCCATATCAAAGGCACGGATGCAGAAGCAGTTGTCTGCTGGGAGACCGACAAAGGATCCGCGGTAGTAGCCAAAGATATGCAGACACTGCAGTTCGAGATACCGCTCTTCTGCAGCCATGGAATCGCCAACCAGGCATTCATCGATGCTGCGGGAGACGCCGCCAACGGCGTTATCTTCCCCGCCGGCAAGCTGCTGGTCGTCGACGAGGTTCCGGCAAGCGATCTGCAGAAGAACGTGCTTACAACCTACAGAGACGAGTATTTAGCTGCCTATCCCGGTGAAAGCGTCAGCACCTTCGGAGGACATGCTTACGACGCACTGTATATGATTGTTGAGGCGCTTGAGGATATGGATGAGGGCTTAAGCCTCACCGACTCAAGGTCTGCTATACGAGACAACCTGGAGCAGATAACGAACTTCATCGGCATAAGCGGTATATTCACGATGTCACCGACCGACCACCTTGGCATGCAGCCGGGTTCACTGGCCCTTATAGAGATCGTCGATGGGACCTGGACTGTAGCCCAGTAAAAATTGACTGTACGTTAGACTATTGCTATGATGAGGGGGGAAAGCTGAGCTTTCCCCCCTTTTTTTAGCCACACGGCTTTGGGAATTTTTTGAATGTCGGCAGATCAATTTTTTCAATATCTCATGTCCGGCCTGACCCAGGGCAGCATCTATGCCCTGATAGGGCTTGGTTTCACCATCATATATGCCGTCACACAGATAATTAACTTCGCTCAGGGCGAGTTCGTCATGCTGGGCGGAATGCTCTCTTATGTCCTTGCAGTTGAAGCAGGCCTTCCCATGCCCCTAGCTCTAATAATTGCGATAGTGGTCGCAGCAGTCGTCGGCGCCGCAATGTACCTGCTGGCGATACGGACTGCGAGACGGGCCTCGGTAATAAGCCTCATCATAATCACCATAGGCGCCGCAATCTTCATAAGGGGAATAGCCGGCAACAGGTTCGGCGTTGACACGGTCAGCCCGCCTGCTTTTACCGGCAGCGGATCGATAAAGTTCCTGGGCGCTTACATAGAACCGCAGGCGCTGTGGATAATCGGCATAACGTTCCTGGTGACTATACTGCTTTATCTGTTTCTTTCGCATACGATGGTCGGTAAGGCGCTGAGGGCTTGCGCCGTGAATCCCGGTGCCGCAAGCCTTGTCGGAATTAACACTAAAGCCATGGCGCTGATCGCCTTTATCATCGCAGGTGCAATAGGCGGCATCGGCGGGATAGTAATAGCCCCAATGGCAATGGCCAGCTATAACATGGGCGTTATGCTGGGACTGAAAGGCTTTGTCGCCGCGGCCGTAGGCGGATTCATGAGTCCTATCACTACAGTTATCGGCGGTATAGTCCTGGGAATTGTCGAAAATTTGGCCATAGGGCTTGATTGGGGCCCATTCACATCCGCTTATAAAGATGTCATAGCCCTGGTAGCGCTCCTGCTGATACTCCTGATCCGGTCGGGAAAACTGGCGGCAGCGGAGAGGGCCGGATGATGCTAGCGTGGGTAAGGGAAAAATGGAACTACTTTGCCATTGCGGCACTGCTGATTTTTCTTATACTGATTCCATTCAAATGGTTCCTCGGCCAGTACACCAGCATAATGATATTCATCGGCATCAGCACGATGATCACAGTGGGACTGTGCCTCCTCATGGGTTACACAGGACAGGTCTCGCTGGGGCAGGCCGCTTTCTATGGCCTCGGCGCCTATTTCTCCGCTGTCCTCAGCAAGACTTATAGTTTAAACCCATGGCTGGCGATGCTCATCGCCGCGATAGCAACCGGAACCTTTGCTTACGTAATAGGCTACCCCATATTTAGGTTGCGCGGAAACTACCTGGCTATGGCCACGCTCGGCATAGGCCTGATAATGTGGGTGCTCTTCAATCAGCTGAGCCAGTACACCGGCGGACCGGACGGCATGTCCGGCATCCCATATCTATCCATAGGCGGATTTTCCTTCGATACGAATTTTAAACGTTTCTACCTGGTCTGGTTCTTCTGCCTGGCCATACTGTTCCTCTCCCAGAATATAGTAAGATCACGGACCGGCAGGGCTCTGAGGGCCATTCACGGCAATGAGGCCGCCGCTGAATCACTGGGCATAAATGTGACCCAGTTCAAAGTGAAGATATTTGTATTGAGCTCCGTCTACGCCTCCCTTGCCGGCAGTCTCTTCGCGCATCATCTGAGGCACGTAAGCCCCCAGCCATTCGATTTCTTGGGCTCCGTGAAGCTGGTGGTGATGGCGGTGATAGGAGGCCTGGCCAGTGTATGGGGCGCCATATTCGGCGCCGGGACAACCCGCTTCTTAAGCGACGAGATACTTCTCGGATTCAACCAGTTTCCTCAACTGGATATCATCATCTACGGTCTGATACTGATGCTGGTAATGATTTTCACACCGGAAGGCCTGTTTATTGCTTTAAAGTCCGCCGTCAAATGGCTGCAGATCAACTGGCGAAACCTGCCTGCCATAATGAAAACCAAGCGGGAAGAGTTCCCCTCCCGAACTAAAAACTTCTTCGGTCGGCTGTCTCCGACACGTTTGTGGAGGAAATCCGAGCCATGAGCCAGCCGATACTTGAAACCAAGAACCTGAGCAAGGCCTTCGGGGGCCTGATCGCTGTCGATAAAGTCAATCTGTCGATAGAGACCGGTAAAATCACCGCGATAATAGGCCCC
>Ga0172380_10007708_pt1 | contig 12021 bp, 8 predicted proteins | sample Leawe162metaG_FD_119747 | JGI IMG/M metagenome (GOLD analysis project Ga0172380, IMG submission 119747) | Leachate microbial communities from a municipal landfill in Southern Ontario, Canada - Leachate well 162 metaG | ecosystem: Engineered > Solid waste > Landfill > Unclassified | place... | reverse complement strand
GTGTGCGGTTTTCCGGGTGCAGGGCAAGGCGCAACGACGAAGAATGGTTGTTCCATTCTGAGGAGTTGCAACGCCGCCATGCGCCCGGAAAACCGTGCAATCCAGCCCGTAGCGCTCTCACCATACGGGTACACGCAAAATAGATGATAAAGTTGTTTAGAACCACCATGTTATACATATCGGAAAGCGGTCAACGGAGGTTTCTAGGTTAAAAATCCGGTTTTATTTTCGGGTGACGACACGAAAGCCTAATCCGCTGCCGCGCACGGTGGGCAAATTCCAGTCGCGCGCGGCCGCGCGGATCAACTCGGGCGAGTATTTCCAACCCGCGCTACGCACTACTCGCAGCACATCCTTGCGCAGACGGTCTTCGCGGCCATCATCGGCTCGATAAGGGTAGATGAATTCCGGGCTGTTTTTTTCGACGCCCCATACCGTGCCGGTCCACTCCCAAACATTGCCCGCCATGTCGTGCAGCCCATAATAGCTGCACCCCAAGGGATAGCGATCAACCGGCGTGGTGTCGCCGACCAGCAGGCCGAAATTTGCCAAGGCAAGCGACGGCGCGTGATTGCCCCAGGGATAAAGGCGCGCATCCGTCCCGCGGGCGGCTTTTTCCCACTCGGCTTCACTGGGCAAGTCTACGCCCGCCCAAGTGCAAAAAGCCATGGCGTCGAACCACGTCACCCAGACCACCGGATGGGTCCGCTTGGCCGGCGGCAAGCCGTCTTGCCACAGCTTATCCCGGTCGGCCCAGGGGTAGCCGGTCTCGCTCAAGAAGCATCCCCATTGTTCGTTGGTGACCAATGTACGGGTGATCCGATATTCCGCCAGCTCGACCTCATGCTGCGGCAATTCCGTTTTGCCGGCCCAATCGCTGTGGGCGGCGATTGGGTCTTGGGTTAAGTCCGTGCCCATCCGAAATGGGCCGCTCGGAATCGCGACCCAGTCAAAGGTAATTCTCATGGGAGATATTCTATCTGCAATTTTCGGCGGGACGCATATCCCATAGTCGTTTTGAGGAGGAGGCCGGGGCAAGATAAGGGTGGAACAAGGTAAAATCCTGGGTTTTATTGTACTGCTTCAGCGCGTCCCGGATATTCTCGTCGTAATCGTGGTGGACAGTGTAGTCGCCACTCCCTATCTCATTGTCTTCGGACCACAAACCGGTGTAGATAGGGACGTTGAGAGACCGGGTCATGGCGATAACCTGAAGCACGCTCTGGATGCGCGGCGGCTGGTAATGATGCAAGAGAAAAGCTTTGGCCAAAGGCGTATTCTTGGCCGCATAAACCGGGTTCAGGTAAATAATCAGGTCGGTATTGAATTTCCGACAAATCCCGACCAGATACTCGATGGTCGAAACCGCTTCCCGAATGCCTTCTTCCTCGGTCATGGTGTGACTGGGTTTCAATAAAACATAGCTGGTAAGCCGGATGCCCATTTCACCCAACAACTTGATTCTGGACTCGAACGTCGTCCGCCGGATGCTTTTGTTGAGCACAACCTCGCGCAAATGATCGTCTTGCGTTTCGAAGCCCACCGTGACGTCGATTATCGGCGCCTTGGTTTTTCGTCGGATATCCTCCAGGACTGTGGACGAGATGTATTCCGGGCGGGTTTCCAGCGACAGCACTTTAAGTGCGGTCATATCTTGTATCCGCGCCATCAAATAATCCATCGCCTCTTTCGGAAAGCGTCGTTGATCCAGAATCGAGCTTTCATTGCCTACCGACAACTGCTGGAAAGTGCCGAGATCGGCTGCGTGTTGGTCCAATATCCAATCCACCTGCTTAATGATCGAATCAACAGGCAAAGGCTCAGGATGGGAATTGATCGGAAGATTGCAATAGGTGCATTGAAACTGGCATTTCTGTGCATAAAACGCTACGACCAGGTCCTTCAATCCTAAAAAAGTTCGTTTTTCGACATAAATGGGGCGATAAGCTTTGGTATTTACTGCAAATTTCTCGGTTTGCATTGTAGGTAATCTCCAAGAGTCCGGCGGAGTTAGGTCATAAAGTCACGAGAGCTTCAAAAGCATGGATTGTAAAGCAGTGTGCCATATGTCGAACAGTATCAAACGCAAGTATTTCATCCTAGATTCCTCTGTTGAACGGGCTGGAGTGTGCGGTTTTCCGGGTGCAGGGCAAGGCGCAACGACGCGGAATGGTAGTTCCATTCCCTTCTCTTGTAGTTGCAACGCCGCCATGCGCCCGGAAAACCGTGCAATCCAGCCTGTAGCGCTCTCACCAAACGAGTGAACGCAAAACAGATGACAAAGTTATTTAGAACCATCATGTTATACATATTGGCAAGTGGTCAACGGAGGTTTCTAGGATTATCGTCGAGAGACCCGGATTGCTGGCCGGCACCGGGCTTTCCGATGAAAAGCGCGGAAAGAAGCGGCCTGCAAATCCCTATGCCAACGATGCAGGCGGGTTTCATCACAAGGCAAGGTAGAGTCTGTTTATCGAATGGTTTCAATAGAACAAATAGCCGTCGACTTGACTTTTATGAGCGAAAGTTTGAGGCATACTGTCCCCGAACAGGTTGCGCTGGAAAGTAGACCGCCGAAGAAGTTGAGCGAACCCCTTTAAGGAAAATCTCATGCCTGAAAAGAATAGACCCGCCTTCACCTCTTGGCGCAGCCTGCCGTCTTTGCTCGCTCTTTGCCTGATGGTTTCCCCTGCCTTTGCCGGCGTAGCCGAAATCGTCAGTCTTAGCGGCAAGGGCGAATATCGCGGGCAAAGCGAATCCACTTGGCGCGAGGTCAAAATCAAGCAATCTCTTGACCCCGGCCAGTTCGTGCGCACCGGCGAGTTGAGCGCGATGGCGCTCCTGTTTGCCGACAAGACGCAGATGCGGTTGTCGCAGAACAGCCTGTTTCAGGTGAAAGAAGTTGACCCCAAATCCGGGGATGCGACGGTCAGCCTGCGCCGGGGGCGCGCCTGGATGCAGTCGAAAAGCCTGCCGGGCAGCCTGAAGGTGGAAACGCCTTCCGCTATTGCCGCGATTCACGGCACCGACTGGGAGATGGAGGTGGACGACGAAGGCCGTGCGCGGCTGATTGTGTTGCATGGCGTGGTCGAACTCTATAACGGCCACGGCAGCGTGACGGTGGGCAACAACGAGCAGGCGGTCGCCGAGGAAGGCAAGGCGCCGGTCAAGATGCTGCTGCAAAACTCCGCCGAGCGGGTGCAGTGGGTGACTTCCTACACGGTGGATGTGACGCGCTACCGCGAATTGAACGCGGTGGCGCTTGCCGGGGCAGGCGCAGAAGTTGCCGCGCTACGCGACATCGCCGCGCTGATTCGTTCCCGGAACATGGCGCAGGCGCGGAAGCGCTTGCGCGAATTGGTGCAATCGCCGCAACTCGCCTCGTCGGTGATTTTCCTGTTGCTGGCGGATTTCGCCATTTACAGCGGCGACCTGCGTCAAGCGGATGAAATTCTCAAGCAAGGCAAGCTGCGCTTTTCCGCCGATCCGCGCTTGGATGCGCAATTGGCGCGGGTGGCGCTCTATCGCGACGACGCTCCCGCCGCACGGCAAATCCTGCAAGCCGCCGTGGCGCGTCACCCGGATGCGGTTGAACTGAAGCTGGCGCAAGGCGAAATCGCCCGCTTCGACGGCGACGCCAAGGAAGCCGGCGCCGCCTACCGCGCCGCCATTGCACTCGCGCCGCAAGATGCGCGCGGCTGGCACGGCTTGGGGGCGGTGGACGGCGAAAAAGAGGAAATCAAACAAGCCCGCCCCAATCTGATCAAAGCGCTGGAACTGGATGAAAAAGCCCCAGCCACGCGCGGCGAACTGGCGACGCTGGAAACCTTCGCCAACAACCTGGACGCAGCGCGCGACCATTACGACCTCGCGCTGCAAGCGCACCCCGACGACTATGTGGCGCTGACCGGCCTGGGGCTGCTGCAACTCAAGTCCGGCGATACCGAAAGCGCACTGGAAACCCTGCTCAAGGCCAGCGTGATTGAGCCGAAATACGCCCGCGCCGTGGTATATGCCGCAATAGCCTATTACCAGTTGGGGCGCCACCGCGTCGCGCTGGAAACCCTGGCACGCGCCAGTGAGCTGGATAAACGCGACCCGCTGCCGCACCAGCTTGCCGGCCTGATCCACACCGATCTGGTGGAGCCAAATGAGGCGCTGATTGAAGTACGCGAGGCGCTACGCCTGATGCCTTACCTCAAATCGCTCAACCAGCTCGCCAACGACCAGAAGGGCGCTGCCAACCTGGGCAATGCGCTGGCACAATTCGGGCTGGAGGACTGGGCGCGTAGCTACGCAATGCAGTCGTATGACCCGCTGTGGGCGGGTAGCCATTTCTTCCTCGCGGAAAGGCTGACCGGCCAGTACAGCCGCAATTCGGAATTGCTGCAAGGCTATCTGGCCGACCCCACCGCCATCGGCGCTTCCAACCGCTTCCAGACGCTGTTGCCCCGCCCCGGCCAATACGCCGATGTCAGCCTGCGCGCCAACCGCAGCGACGATTTCACCAGCCGGGAACCCGGCATCGTCGCCAACGGCTATACGCTGGCGCCGGGTTTTCCGATGACGTATTTTTTCGAGGGGCTGCGTCTGGACGTTGCGCCCGGCAACGCGCGTTTCGATGCCGGCGCCAACACCTACACCGCCGCGCTGGGGCTGGCGCCACGCCATGACTGGAACGTATTCCTGTTCGCCAACGGGACGCAGCCCGATGTACACGATAAAACCAATCCGTCCCGTGAAATCCACACCGACGGCAGCGCGAACCGCGTGGAAGCGGGTGTCACCTATCGCCCGCGCGCACGGGAAAGCTGGTGGCTCAAGACCGGCTTTACCGATTACGACGCCGACGTGGACAGAGTTGACCAGAAAGGCGGCGCGTGGCGTCCCTATTCCAGCGCTAAAACCAGCATCAATCGTCGCGACTTGCAGTTGCGCCACACTTTCGATCTGGGAAGCGATGTCGATCTGACTTGGGGCGCGGAACAGGCCCGCGCCGCGAAACCGGTGGATACGCTGATTTTCGGAACCACCCCATCCATCATGCGCGTCAAGGACGACGACGAATCCGCGACGCTTTACGCCTCCCTGGTTCATCGTCCCGTTTCAGGACTGTTGTTGCAAGCCGACCTGGGCTGGCAGGAATACGACAAGCAGCGGAGCACCACCTATTCTCCAATCAATTTCAAGTCGCCTGGGTTCGATTTTCACCAGAGCGATTTCAACCCCCGCTTAGGCCTCGCCTGGCAGCCTGATCCGGGCAAAGTGGTGCGGCTGGCTTGGCAGCAATGGCGGCGTCCGGCCTCCTACACCACGCTGTCGCCGCTGTCCACTGCCGGCATTGTCCTCGACGACCAGACCGTGCTGCCCGGCGGCGAACTCTCCAGGCTGCGCGGCCAAGTGGAGTGGGAGGCCAATGCCGACACCTTCTTCAACGCCTTTGCGGACTACAAGGAAATCGCCAACCTGGGCGCTCCCGGCAACGCGCTCAACGGCGGGGAAGACATCGCCGACCTGAACCGCCTGCGCAGCCGCGATGTGCTGCTCAACCTCGCCAACCCCGAGATTCTGGAAACCGCTCCGGTATTTTATCAAGGGCGCATCGTCACCTCGGGCATCGGCATCAGTCGCCGTATCACCGGTCGTTTGGCCGGCTATGCCAACTACCTGTATACTCAGAGCGAAAACACCAGCGCGGGGTATTCCGATTTCAAACTACCCTATCTACCGCGCCACCGGGTAGGGATGGGCGTCACCTGGACCACCGACGAACGCCTGAGCCTCGGCAGCCATTGGGTCTATCGCAGCTTGCGCTACATCGACGAAATGCACACCGGCTCGTTGCCCGGCGGCTGGGACATGACCCTCAAGGCCGGCTGGCATAGCGCCGACAAGCACTTGCAGGTGGACGCCTACGCCGCCAATCTGCTGAAAAAGGATAGTGCGAATATCGTGGGGATAAATGTAGAGTGGCGGTTTTGAGACCCGCCGGCGAGGAAATGGAAACAATGAGCAGATTATCCTAGAAAGCTCGGTTGACCGCTTGCCAGGATGCGTAACATGGTGGTTCTAAATAACTTTATTATATATTTTGCATGTACCTGTATGGTGAGAACGCTGCACCCGGAAAACCGTACACTCCAGCCCGTTCAACTGAGCTTTCTAGGATTATTGCGTTGGGCGTTGCTGCTTTGCGGTTTCGCCTTGTTGGCGCTGGATGCCCATGCTGTCACTCCCATGGTGGCGGGGGGATACAGCCATGCTCTCGCAGTGGGTGACGATGGCGTGGTGCGGAGCTGGGGCGCGGACGACTATGGGCAACTTGGCTTGGGTCGCCAGATGCTAAGGCCGCCGTCAACCATCGGCGTTTTGTCGGGGGTGAGCAAGCTGGTCGCCGGTTCGGATTTCACGGTGGCGGTCAAAAGCGATGGCACGGTCTGGGGGATGGGGAATAACCAAAGCGGCCAACTTGGCGACGGCGGCGCCACCGACCGCTCCGTCCCCGTGCAGGCGCGCGGCGTTACCAATGTGACGGCGGTAGCTGCGGGGCAGTCTCACGTGCTCGCCCTCAAATCGGATCGCAGCGTGTGGGCGTGGGGGTTTAACGCGGGTGGCGAACTTGGGGTCAGCACATCCACCGACAATCGCCCGATGCCGGGGCAAGTGCCTGGAATCAGCGATGTGGTGGCGGTGGCGGCGGGGGAGCATCATAGTGTTGCGCTCAAATCCGATGGCACCGTCTGGGTATGGGGAAAGAACAACTTTGGGCAAATCGGCGACGGCGCCACCACCGACAGCACAGCGCCGGTAATGGTGCTGAGCGACGTGAAGGCCGTGGCGGCAGGCGGCATGAGCACTTTCGCGATCAAGTCGAATGGCAGCGTATGGGCGTGGGGGCGTAACACTTCCGGCCAACTCGGTGACGGCACGACCGTCAACCGTAAAAAACCGGTGCAAATATCCGCGCTTAAGGATGTGACGTCCATCTTGACCGGGGAAAGCCACAGCATTGCGCTCAAGTCCGATGGCGCCGTCTGGGCGTGGGGGGGCAATAGCCACGGGCAGCTCGGCGACGGCAGCGTCACCGATCGCGCCACGCCCGCGCAAGTGGCCGGACTCAGCGGCGTAAGCGCGATTGTTGCCGGATATTTTCACAACTTTGCCATCAAACCCGATGGCGACGTGTGGGCGTGGGGGGGCAATGATTATGGACAACTCGGCAATGGTAAAAGCGCAGACATTTTGACTCCGGTGCAGTTAGCCGGATTTTCCGGCGTGCTGGCGATGGCGGGGGGAAATTATCATAGCCTCGGCATCCGCTCCGACGGCAGCGTATGGGGGTGGGGGCTTAACGGCAACGGGCAACTCAGCAACACTTCGACCACCAAGCACGCGCTGCCGACGCAAGTGCCTGAGCTGAGCGGCATAGTGGCGGTGGCGGCGGATAACACGCATAGCGTGGCGCTCAAGGCTGACGGTAGCGTGTGGACTTGGGGATGGAACAGTTGGGGGCAACTTGGCGACGGCGCCAGCTATTATCATTCCAGCCCTAAGCAGGTGCCCGGATTGACCGGCATGGTGGCGGTGGCGGCGGGCGGATACCTGGACAAATCCCATAGCGTTGCCGTGAAATCCGACGGCAGCGTGTGGGCATGGGGGATTAATGACGGCGGCCAACTGGGTGACGGCACAACGACCACCCGTTATTCACCGGTTCAGTTATCGGGAATAGACAGCGTGGTGGCGGTGGCGGCAAGCCCGTATCACACCATTGTCGCCAAAAAAGACGGCAGCGTCTGGGCATGGGGAACGAACAACTATGGACAACTCGGCGACGGCGCCACGACCCGCCGCCTGACGCCGGTGCAGGTGAGCGGAATCGGCGGCATAAGCGCGGTGGCGGCAGGTTTTAACCACAGCATCGCCCTCAAATCCGACGGTAGCGTCTGGACATGGGGGGACAACAGCAGCGGCCAACTCGGCGACGGCGCCACCACCCAGCACCTGGTTCCGGTGCGTCTAAATGGGATCGATAGCGTAATCGCAGTGGCCGCGGGGCGGTTTCACAGCGTTGCGCTCAAATCCGACGGCAGCGTCTGGGCGTGGGGGCGAAACACTTCCGCCCAACTGGGCGACGGCACGACCACCCAACGCTTGACACCGGTGCAGCTAAGCGGGATTGACAGCGTGGTCGCGCTGGCGGTCGGCGCGGCCTTTACCGTTGCCGTCAGGAAAGACGGCAGCGTATGGGCCTGGGGATTGAACACCGAGGGACAACTGGGCAACGGCACGCAAGCAAACCGCCGGACGCCGACGCTGGTAGTGAACGAAACCATGAACGGCCCCCTTGATCTTATCCCCGGCGTTGCCAACACCATTCCCGCCGGCAAAACACCGCCTTTCCTGCTTGCCGCTTCCAAATCGTTCGGGACAAAGGGAATCAATCTTTCCGCCCAGGTGCGTCTCGCGCCATTCAACTCCAGTGGCGGCAGCCTGGCACAAGTTAACCGTTTCGCCGCCAATTGCGGCTCCGGCGGAACTTGCCAGGTCTACGTCGCCGCCCTTGCGCCTGCTGGAGTCAAGACGCCGGTGTGTGCGCCTGCTTCAGCATCCGCAGCCGATTCCTGGTGGTCGCCCGACACCCGGCAAAACTGGGGCGGACTGGCGTGGCCGTTGGCGGCATTCATGAGCAACGTCGCTTCCGGCCAGGATCAAACGGTGCAAGTGGATATCCTCAGCAATTGCGATGTCACCGACCAAGCAGGGACAGAGTTCTATCTTGGCTATGGCGAGGATGCCGACGAAATGCTTAGCGCCGGACGCTACCAGACTGTCCTCACGGTTTCAGAGGAATAGCCGCCTTGCCATCGGAATCGAAGTTCGGTAAATCGGTGCGTAGGTAGCAGTGGAGCAACTTTTCGCAAAAAAACAATGACCGGATGAACAGGATTGACAGGATGGGTTTTCTATCCTGTTCATCCCGTAAATCCTCTCTCAAACGTCTGTTGGGTTCCGGCAATTGTCCGGCTTAGGGAGAAATTAAGACATGACAGAACAAGCCTTGATCGGCCTAGTAACCATCAGCGACCGCGCCAGCCAGGGCGTTTACGAAGACCAGGGCATTCCGGCGCTGCAACAATGGCTGGAAAGCGCGCTCACTACGCCATGGCAGGCGGCTACGCGCCTGATTCCCGACGAGCAGGCGCAGATTGAGGCGACTTTGCGCGAGCTGGCGGACGAGCTGGGATGCTGCTTGGTGCTGACCACCGGCGGCACCGGCCCGGCGCTACGCGATGTGACGCCGGAGGCCACGCTGGCGGTGGCCGACAAGGTATTGCCGGGTTTCGGCGAACAGATGCGGGCGGTGAGTTTGAAATACGTGCCGACGGCGATGCTCTCGCGCCAAGTCGGGGTAGTGCGCGGAACATGCCTGATCTTGAATTTGCCGGGTCAGCCCAAGGCGATCAAGGAAACGCTGGACGGCGTTTTTGCCGCCGTGCCCTACTGCATCGACCTGATCGGCGGACCTTATCTGGAAACCAACGAGGAAACGGTCAAGGCGTTTCGCCCGAAATCCGCTATCCGTATGAAAAATCCCGATTAGCAAGATTCTGGTAGCGTTGTCAATAGGAGACCTAACCCGGACCAGGGTAAATTTGTTCTCAGAAATTCATGATGAAAATCAATGATGAAAACGTTCGTGAATCCCGGACAATCTTAGCGCAACTTTGCTCGACTCTGCTCGACTCATGGCGGCAACCCATAAAAACAAAACCTTTTTCACCGCGGAGGACGCAGAGGAAGAGCATGAGGGTTTTCCTCTGCGTCCTCCGCGTCCTCTGCGGTGAATCGGTTTTTTCCGTGCCGAGAACAAATTTACCCTGCGCCAATCAGGCTATCCTTCATAAAAAAGTCGCCGGCGAGACGGCGAACCGCTCTGCCAAGGCGCGTATCTGACGGATATTGAGTTCCCGCTTGCCCGACAGCAACTCGGAAACGATGCCCTGGCTACCAATTTCCGGCAGGTCGCCTTGCTTTAGGCCGTGCTGTTCCATCAGGAAATTTAAGGCTTGTACACCGGTGGTGCAGGGCAACGGATGGTGTTCGGACTCATAGTCATGGATCAAGTCGCCAACAATATCGATCAGCCCCATTGCCGGATGGCTTTCATCGCCACCAGCCTCATCGAGCAAGGCATCAAGCATTTCAACCATCCGCTGGTAATGCGCTTCATCGCGGATAGGGCTAATGTGCGTCGCGCTACGGAAGGTTTCCCAAGCGGGAAGCAGATGGTGTACTTGGATACGGGCATTCATGGTTTCCAGGCTCCTTTGTCGCAGTCCCGATGGGTAAGCACAGCCTTGATGTAGACGATTTGCTTCTCGAACCGGATTTAGCATTGATTAATTACGTATTATCATTAAAATAACAGTGTTAAAGACATCTTCAGCACAAATATTGTTAACATTATTTGTAATGCAAAAAACGGCGTAACTACTCAGGTAGGTAGAAACATCAAAACATTGTAACATCATGAATTTAAAGGAATTTCATATTTTACATTGCCAAAAAATACATAAAATTGGCAATTTTTGATCATTTTTCAGGCATTGAAACACTAGATGCTGTGCAGACAGATAAACAAAACCACATTATGTTGTACCTAAGTAGTTACAAAAACGGCATAAATACCGGCGACCACGACGATTTATGCCCGAATTGACCTTTATCATATCATGGCGTCAGTGAACGCTGAGACGGCGGCCGTGATGAAGGCGGCGGGCATGAAGCAAACCGCCGAAGTTGTACCGCTCAAGAAAGTAAATCATGCCTGAACTCTCCCGTTTCTTCGGCATTATCATCTACATGAATTGGCGCGAGCACCCGCCTGTGCATTTCCACGCTGTCTATGGCGAACACGAAGCGTCGATAACTCTTGACGGGCAAATCTACGCGGGCGACCTGCCAAGACGGGCGCTATCGCTGGTGCGCGAATGGCTGGCGCTGCACCGTGACGAACTCGCCGACGATTGGCAACGCGCTGTTGCGAAACAACCCCTCAACCCGATTGATCCTTTGGAGTAATCGCCATGATTTTGCATACCACCGAAGTAACCCCGCTGCCCGGCTATCGCCTTTTCCTTGGCTTCAACAACGGTGCGCATGGAGAGGTGGATTTGTCGAATGAATTGACCGGCGAAGTTTTCGCTCCACTGCGCGATCCGGCGCTATTCGCCACGGCGCACCAGCACCCGGTTATGCGCACGGTGGCATGGGCTAATGGCGCCGACCTCGCCCCGGAATTCTTGCTTGACCTGCTGCACCGGAAGGAACAGCAGCCAGACAGAGTGGGTTCGGCATTATCGTGACCACGCGGATCAACGCGATAAATTCCGCGTGGGCACAAAAAGCGTGCCCACCCTACTTGGCTGATTTTATGTGATTGATTATGAGGTAGGCTCGGCGCTCTAGATTCCCGCCTGCGCGGGAATGACGGTGCAACGGTTCTTGCCTGACCGGTTTTGGCAGACGCTCTTCTCAAGGTCGCGCGTTCGTCATTCCCGCGAAGGCGGGAATCCAGCAGCGGTGGTAGGCTCGGCGTTCTGGATTCCCGCCTACGCGGGAATGACGGCGCAACGGTTCTTGCCTGACCGGTTTTGGCAGACGCTCTTTTCAAGGTCGCACGTTCGTCATTCCCGCGAAGGCGGGAATCCAGCAGTGGAGGTTAACAGCAACCCGTTGTTTACATTAAACCGTCTCAATTAAAATCCGCGAGATCAGGTGCTCTGAACTTATCGGCCAAGTCTTCGGTAGCGTAGAATTTGGGAAACCTACGCAGGGCGAGACTGAGCAAATAGCTCTCGCAGCCCATACCCAGCGAGCGCGGGTAATGACGCTCTATATCGCAGGTCTCCTGTTGAGAGCGCTACCAAGTCTTTGGCGGACGAGCTGGGATGCTGCTTGGTGCTGACCACCGGCGGCACCGGCCCGGCGCTACGCGATGTGACGCCGGAGGCCACG
>Ga0172380_10007707_pt1 | contig 12021 bp, 13 predicted proteins | sample Leawe162metaG_FD_119747 | JGI IMG/M metagenome (GOLD analysis project Ga0172380, IMG submission 119747) | Leachate microbial communities from a municipal landfill in Southern Ontario, Canada - Leachate well 162 metaG | ecosystem: Engineered > Solid waste > Landfill > Unclassified | place... | reverse complement strand
TTATAGAAATAAACGCCCAAAAAATAAAAAAAATCATCCGGGAAATACCCCCGGAATCAAGAGAGGAAATAGAGAAAGCCAAAAAGATAGAAAAAATTTACGACACTTTTTTGATTACCAACGGAAACAAAAAAGATTTGGAAGAAGAGCTTGAAGAGTAGATTGGAGCGGTAGATGGGATTTGAACCCACGACCTTCTCCTTGGGAAGGAGACGTTCTGCCACTGAACTACTACCGCGCGACAAAGGCCATCTATTGATTATAAACCACAGGTTAAATAACGCCAACGTCCGTACTGGTCTTTAAAAACCCGGCAAGTTTTATAACCGCAATCTTTAATTAGTTTTTCTATCGCTTTTTTTTGAAAAGAATCAAATTCTAAATAAATTTTTCCAGTTGGCTGAAGAAAGTTTTTAGCTTCCTTGAGAAATTTTTTAATATAAAACAAACCATCTTTGCCCCCAAAAATCGCCTGAGCTGGCTCCCATTTTAAAACCGACCGTTCCACTTTGCTTTTTCTTCTGACAGAAACATAAGGAGGATTGGCAAAAATATAATCGTATTTTCTTTTTTTATCCAACCGGGAAAAAACATTTGATTTAATCACTCTGTATCTTTTGGCGTTTATCCCATTGATTTTTAAATTGACTTTAATTTGTTTTAAAAAATCACCATTTTTTTCTGTAAAATCCGCCTTCAATCCCGGAAAATTTTTTAAAAGAGAAACTCCTATACAACCTGAGCCGGCAAACATATCCAAACAAACAATTTCTTTCTGGGGCAAAACTCCCTCTATTTCCTTTTTAATTTCATCAAAGGCTTTTTCTACCCAATATTCTGTCTCCGCTCTCGGAATTAAAGGCCGAAAAGAAAGATTAATTTTACAATCCAAAAAATAACAAAAACCAATAAGATAATCAAGGGGTTCGCCTTGCTTTAATCTCGCAAGGTCTTTTTTAAAATTAGAAGAAACTTGATTATTATATTTTTCTTCTAATAACCATTTTTGGGCTTTTTTAAAATAATCTTTATTCATCAAAGTAGATTAATAAAAAATGATAAACCTTTATGGCGAGTAAATTAAAAAATAGGCCCCTGCCCTTAAAGCTTTAGGGACGGAGGCCTATCCAAGGAGGGAAAAAGGGAAAAAAAGTGAAAAATCGTTTTATCAACTAATTAGCCCGGCTCTCGGGAAAAATTTAAAAATTTGATTTTTTTAAATAAATTAAACATAAATTTTATCATTTTTCCCATAAAATCTTTCTCACCTCCCTTTATGGCAAGAAGGCAAAGGCAATTGCTGCCAAATATGCATCTTTTGCTTACCTGAATTCTCCTGATTGGTCTTTAAAGCTTTAAATAATTCGGTGCCCCTGCCTTCTAATTTTCAAAAAATTAATTTTAAAGTTCTAAGATAAATATACCAAATAAAACAATTTTGTCAATATTTTGAAAAGAAACTAAATAAAAAACCGCCAAGAAATTCTTTGTTCCTTGGCGGTTTTGAAAACAGATTTTTTGGCTTTTAAATTAAAAAGTTATGTCTACGCCGGATTTCTCCTGATTGTTAAGCCAAAAAGTAAAAACCCATGATGCTCCTGTTTTCATCATTGTCATTCCTTTACCGGAAGCTTCAGCGGTTCTAAATCCTTCTTCTACCAAGGCTGCTTCTACAGCTGCCATATCTGCTTCTATTACCGGTCGGTTAAAAACATAAGTTAACATCGAGCCAAATTCTTCTTTTAACTTCACCTGTTCCTTTGTCTCCCCATTAACTTCTACATCAAAAATCTTCTTGAAAATTGGAAGTAAAACAGCATGAACGCTTTTGGATTTTTCGCTTATCGGCTCTACTGGCTTAGTGTTATCAAAATATATTTCTATCGGAGATTTCGTCTTAGTGGTGGTGGTTATCTGAGCTTCGCCCGGATAGGTTGTTTCTGGCCCTCCGGCATAAGGCAAATTCTCTTCGGGGATGGTATTTTCTTTGTTAATGAAAAAAACGACCAAATAAGCCAACACGGCAATAATAACAATTCCAATTATAATCTTGAAAAAACTTTGATTCTTCATTTTTTTATGTTTATTTTTTATTTTATCGACCTTTAAATTAACCTTAAATTTATTTTTAAGGATTCAAGGTTACACAATAGTCCTTTTCTATTTTATCTTGAACCGCTTTAATTGTTTCTTTTCCCATTTCTTTATCAACGCCAAAAAAATGCCCAACCGTATCCTCGCTTATCATTTCAAAAGGAGTATTACAATCTAAAGAAGGGCCTAAAAGGCCGCCGTTAGAATCATAAATAGCCGTTTTGTAGCGGCATTTTCCGTTTTCTAATCCTAAAACGGCAATTGTAAAATTGCCTACATCAAAAGGAACAACAAATTCCGCGGGACTGCATTTAATAAATTCCCTGCTCAAGCACTCTGTATCGCTTCCACAAGAAGTAAAGTTATTTGCGACTTCCGGCGTTCCTTCCGATTCAGGAAACGAAACGGGTTTTTTATTCAAAAAAAAATAACCGCCAGTCGCTAAAACAGCTAAAACTATAACCCAAATCATTATTCTTTTATTCATTTTTTAGATTATTTAGATTACCTAACCTGATTATTAATTTATGTTTTCATTATAACACTTTTTGATTTCAACAACAAAAACCTATTTTCTAATTAAAAAAATTAATAAAAGAATATAAATAAAAAGCCCTAAGTTCTCTTAGGGCTTTTAGGGCTTTAAAAATTATTTATTAATTGCTTTAATTGTTTTTAGCTTTTTTAAATTCTGGCGAGCGGCAAGTCTTATATCAAAATTATTTTCTTTTAAAATAATCTGCCGAAGAATTGCTTCAGAAAAAATCTTTTTTGTGGCTTCAAACCTAACAAGAACGCACTCATCTTCTAAAGCCAACCCTTGAAGCGCCTCAAAATAATTTTGAGGATTAAGTTTCCTAACAGCTTCAATCCTAAAATTATTTTCAATTGTTGCGTCACAAGCAATGCTTGCAAAAAACTCTCCCTCTTTTATCATTTTAAAGGCAACTTTTCTTACTTCTATAAAACACCTGCTTTTAAAAATTTTATAGAGTAAGCTTTGGGAAAATTCTGGAGAATCTTCATTTAATTCATTTTCCGGATAAAGGAAATATGCTTCAGCCCTAACTTTCCCCAAAAAATCGTTGGGGATAACAATATTCCTTATGTTCTCAAAAGGTATTTTGAAAAAACGCGGTTTATCAACAGAAGCAAGCCAGTGAATCATAAATGGATGGCCAACAATGAAATGCAATCCTTTGCCGCACAGAATTTTAGAATCAGGATTCCAATCAGGAGCTTTTATTTCTACGCCAAAAGGATTAGAGAATCTTCCTAAATGAGAATTAAGCGTAGAACCTAAAACACGATACAAGCCATCGTAAAATAATTCCTCTCTTCTTAAACCCACAATATCAATAAAATAATTTTCAACTTCCTTCTCGTCAAACCTTTTTTTTATTAATTCTATCATTTCTCCCACCTCTTTTTATAAAGATTTTCTAAAATTAATTTTAAAGCAACAAAAATTTTCAAAGAACAAAAAACAATTTTTAATCTTTTTATATTATAGCATTTATTTAATTTTTAGTCAATTTTAATTCCTTCTTTTTGTATTATTCCTGCCCTATTTTGTTAAAAAAACTATCCCCAAGTTATCCACAATCTCTGTTTGACAAAAAATCTCTCCTTGCTATAATGATAATGCTATCGCTTGGATAATTTAAATAGCTTGCTATTTATCTTTGAAAAGCGATAGCATTTTTTATTATTATTTAAAAATATAAAAATAAAAAATAAATATAAAAGCCGTGGTTTTATCCCACGGCTTAATTTTTCTAAATAAACATAATTTCGATTGCTGGGGCATTTTTAGGCACGCAAATAATAAGTTTCTCGTTTTTTTTGTTGATACTCAAATTGTTCTGAGCCATCAATTGCTTAATCCATTCTTTTATCTCCCATTCTATAAACAATACTTCGTCACCAAAATCATTTTCCTCCCTATAATCCAACGAAAGAATGAAATAATCTTTAAAAGGAGAAAATTTTTTTAATTCTTGGTATAAAACCTTATTTTCATCAAGGACAAGGTTTTGATAACAATGCCGCATTGCTAACAAAAAAATCAGCCATTCTCTTTCATCTCCCAATTTTAACATCGCCAATCTTTCTGTTAAACCTTGACTAAGACGTGCTTGACCGGGAAGATAATTTTCTTCTAATTCCTCAACCGCCTTTGCTGTCTCTAAAACTTTTTGCAACCTGTTCTCGTCATTCCGCTTCTTCATTAAATATTTCCTCAGCCACCAGAAGAAATCAAGGCATTTCTTTTTCTTTTCTCTATCTAAACAAAAATCAGATAAAACATTCCTCATTGTTTTTCCTCCTTTATAAAAATTTAAAGGGCTAATCCAAGAATAACACATCCTTCCCGTCTAATCAATCCCATCCGGTCAATTAAACGATAGGTTTGAAAAAACGCCATTAACTTTTTAGCGGATTTCCGCATTCCCCGCAAAATCTCGTGCCAGCCGGATTTTTTGCTCCGCATTTCGGACAAGCAACTAAACTTAAAGGAGCGCCGCAATTAACACAGAATTTGCCTGTGCCAGCCGGCTTGCCGCAAACCGGACAAATAGTTTGTTTTTGTTCTATTTCGCCGGTAAAAACCTGCGTCGCCGCCGCTTTACCAGCTATATCCTCAGCTTTCTTTTTAGCTCTGGCAGCAGCTACTTCTACTGCCTCTCTGGGAGCGCAGTCAACGCAAAGATCCTCCTGTTCATTCCAGCAGTTTTCACAAACCCAGTTAGTGCATTTTGGACAACGATAAAAATGGGCCTTTGCCTCGGTTTGAGCTAATTCAAAAGCTAAATCATGCTCTTTGCGCCATTCAGGCGACATTTCACCAAATTTCCCGCCAAGAATATCAGTAGCTCTTTCTACTCCATAACCTACACTATATTTTCCTAACATTTGGGCTGCAGCTCCAAAGAGACCGCCAATTGTTTTTGTTGTCTTTCCTTTTTTGTAAGATTTTGAAGAAATAAACTTTGTTTGATAACCTTCCCCGCAAATATGGCAGTTAAAAGTAAATTGGAATCCTGCCTCGGTGCTGTCATCAACAAAATTATCTGTAAAAGGTTGCAAGGCCATAGTTTTGATTTTTTTATTTATTTTTTATTTTCCAGCGGCTTATCGCATTTAATACATTTACCTCCTAACGGCGGCTGTTCTTGACCGCAATGAGGACAAGTGACCAGTAAACGATTGCCGCAATCTTCACAATAGTCGCCGAAAAATGTTATTTTACCGCATTTCGGGCACACAATGCGAAGATTTTGACCGCAGTGACTGCAAGTTTGCCAGTCTTTTTCAATTGGCTCATGACATTTAGGACAACGATAAGGCCCTAAAGGATTTGATTTTCCGCAAAAAGGACAAACTGTAGAATTGGGAGGAATAAATTTTCCGCAATATTGACAAGGATGTTTATAGCCAACTGTTGGTTTATTTGCTTCTTCTGTTCCGGTTGACGTATATGGTGGAATAGGTTCACTTTTTTTCTCTCCGGAAAATGCCAGATAACCGGGAATGGCAATACCAACAACCGGAACAATCGTTAAAACTCCCAGCCAACTTGGTTTTTCTCTTCTTTCAGCAATTTTCATCCAGATAATAATACCTATAACAATATTGACAATTGGAATTAAAAACAATAAAAACCACCATAAAGGTTTCTGAGCAATTTGAATCATCAAGAAAACATTGGCAATAGGAATCCAAGTTAACCACTTGTTGGGAGTATTGGTTTTTTCAGCTAAAACCTGTAAAGAGAGAGCTAAATAAATATACAAAGCAAGCCCTAAAATTAAATAAAGCCAAAAATACCAGCCGATAAATAACCCTCCCGGAGCTATCAAAGAAAGCCATCCCCCCCAACTTCCCTCTTTTTCAATACATTCCCCTCTTTGGCATAAAAATCCTTTTGAACAATCAGAATTTTTAATGCAGGCGGGTATGACTTTACAAGTTTCATCAGCCACGCATTGTTCTTCTTTATCGCAATTTTCCGGCTCGCAAGTTCTTATTTGATGCATTTCATTTTCTTGACAATCATTCCCGGCACATTCTTCATTTACCCAAGCTGAACATTGACAAGCTTTTGGCGGGACTGAAACACATTTTCCCTTTTCACATTTATTGCCTTCTCCGCAATAAACTGGTGATGACCATTCTAAATATGCATCATCATCATAATTACCGCATTTTTGATAATTAAAATTATCAAAGCATTTAGTTTGATTAACCGTGCATTCATTTTGAGACGAGGTTGTTGGAGGAACTATTGTTGTTGACGTAGGAAACGCTCCGCATTGATCATCACAATTCTCAGATGAATAGCAAGTTTTGGCTGTCGCCTTTTGGCAATCTGCTTTAGACGCAAACTCTCCCGCCAATTCGCAATAATCATTCTTACAGACATAAAATTCTATCAGAGGAACAAAAGATTTAACTTCTAACTGGTAATTAGCCAAAGCATCTTGATAAGGATTCTTGGAGTTTGCAACAGAAACAAAGATATTAGTATCGGCCGAGGGAGTTAAAGATAAAGACACAATCGCTCCTCCATTAGCTGAATCTTCTTCTTTTAATAATTGCCTATTTGAATTATAGAGGCTCAAAGTTAATAATGTTTTTGATGGAGGGATAGCTTTAAATTCATAAGGGATTCCTTTTTTAAGTTCAATTTTATAAATATCCTGCCAATCATCACCTACATCGTTCATAATACCAGAATAACCGGTTAAATACCCATTATAAGTTCCGGGAGTAATAGTTAGAGCTTTATCAAAAGTATCGCCAGCATCAGTATCGCTATTAGCATCATAATAATTTTTCAGAGAAACTTCTAAGGAAAAAGATTCTGCTGCCGATGCATCATTGACAATTTTAAGATAATACTTTTGCGAACTTTTATTGGCATTAGCCAACCAGTTGACTTCAGGACTTATATCATAATCGGAAATTAATTCTTCTTGAGCTTCGTTATAAAGAATTATTGTGTACCCTCTTTCAGGAAAACATTGAGTTTTAATATTAATTTCCTGCCCTGCTTTTACTTGAATGGAGTAATAAATCGGGCTTTGCCATTCCTGAAAAGGGCCGCCTTGGTATTGCCCCGGGCTCAATAAAACCGCTGTTTCAAAACTGCTTCCGCCAGCTGGTAAAGCTTGCTGGGCAAAAGTGGAATTACCCCATAGACCAACCATAAGTATAATTGCGCAAGCTAAATAAATTTTAATCTTTGTTAGCATATTTTTTGATAAAATTTTATTATTATTTTTATATTCTATTATTTTAATACTCAAAATTATGAAATTTTCTACTTATTATCGTCTTCATAAAATTTTGGACTGACTGCTGAACTCAACAGGCAGAATACATTGGAAAAACCAAGGTATTCTGCCCTAAACTAAACTATTTTCCAGTAATCTGTAATTCTGATAATCGCTGCATATACTTTTCCGCAATTTCTTGAGCATGCTGAGGATCTTCCTCCAAGGTCTCGCCATAAGCAGTAATATCCTTTTCGGTTACGCCATATTTCGCAAATAAAACCTTTGCCTGCGCAGGCCAGCTAGTTGGGTCTTTTTGTCCGTAATAAGCAGCCTGAGCCAATATCTCTATATAGATATCGTCAGTCATTTTACCAATACTCCCTCCTGTTGCTTGGCCACCGGTTGTCTGTTCACCTCCTTCACTTGTCGTAGTCTCGGTAGTTATTGGTTCTTCGGTTGTTGGCACAGTAGAATTAGAACCTGTTTTATTTCCAATGCCTTTCCATGCCAAGACCCCAATAATCGCCACTATAACCACTGCCACGATTATCATTAAAATTTTCCTTGAATCCATTTTTTTTATTTTGCGGTTTTTAATTAAAATTAATCTCGACCTTTTAAGATGTTTTAACAAAATTAATTGATTATTTTACCTCCTGCTTCATTTTCTTCCTCAATTTTTTGCCATTTTTCTTTATCATCATTGCTGTTAATATTAAAAGCAAGCAAATTTTTTACATCTCTCTGCCATTGCTCATTGTCTTGGTGAACAACCCGGCCAATAAACAATTCTCGCATCAAATTGATTTCCGGAATTTTAGCCATAGAAAATTTATATTTGGCGTAATTCGGCTCTTCTAATTTTTCTTCCGGCAGATAAATCGGCTCTCTTCTAAAATTAATTGTTGTGAGTCCCCGATTGATTTTTAAAATTAAATCATCAATCTGTCCATCAATTTTTGTCTTATCAGCTTCTCTGTATTCTTTCCGACCAAGAATCCTAAAAAAATAAGTCGCCCTGCCAGTTTCTTTTTCGCCGGTCGTTTCAAAGGCAATGACGTTACCGGGTTTTGATTTATCCTCGTCATAAACAGGGATAAAAAACCAGAAATAATCGCCGGTCAATTTTCCCATTAATCCTTTTTTAAACCCAAGATAAATTTTCTCCTGTTTTCCTATTGATTTTAAGAATTCATATTCTTCTTTCGCTTCGGTCTTTATTAAGGCCATCTCCAATCGTTTAAATAATTCCGGACAAATTGATTCAATGGCTTTTTTATTCACTGCTTTTCCTTCTTTAATCAATCCCGAAATTTTATTCAAGGTTGAAAAATCAATTTCCGGCCAAATCCCTTTAATAAAATTCTGAATGTTTAAAGAAATTTCATTGATGCAACTCTGTAAAGTTTTTTTAAATAAATCAAATTTTTCACCCAGCTTTGAAATAATAATTTTTTCTCCCAATTCAGCGCCAATAACTATTTGAAAATCATCGGTTTTTATTTCTAAAATATCGCTGAAAGGAATCCTTATTAGTTCTCCCCTCTCGGGCAAAATAACTAAAGCTGTCTGGTAAAATTTAAATTCGGCTCTCCCTTTTTGTTTTTCCGCGCCTGATTTATCCAAATACGCAAAATCGGCCTCAAACCCGGATTTTTTTAAAGTTTCTTGAAATAAAAGGTCTTTCAAAAGCATCTCGTTCCTTAATTTGATAAAAATTCTGATAAAATCTTCGTATTGATACCCGAGATTAAAAATTTGTAGTTTTTTATCGCCGGCAAAAACAAGTTCAAATCTGTAATCCGCAAAGTTTAAATCAATTACTTCCCTATAAGTGAAGCAATAAGTACCCCAACCTTCAGGAAAAACAGAAAAACTATCTTGAGTTAAAATAATTTTTGCCGCTGTTTCAGGAATTTGTATAACCTCTCCGGATTTTAAAATAATACTTCCTGCCAATTCCAAAATTGCGGTTGTTTTGTCTTTTTGATTATTAAACATTATTGAATTCAAAGTTAAAGTTAAAGAAGAGGAATATAAGGTCCTCCGCCATTGTCATTCGCCAATGCTGTTAACGCAAAAAAGTGATTAGAAATAAAAAACAGACCTATGGTTAAAACCCAAGTCATTAATAAAATGATATATTTTTTCATAGATAAATTTAGAAAATAATTTTAAAAACTTGGCCTTCTTTATATATTATATATATTTTACTGCATAAATTAAAAAAAATAAAGTCAAGTACGAAGCCGGATAACTTAATACCCCTGAAACATCTAAATAAAATAACCTTTGATTTGATATAAATAAAATTGGTGCCGGTTTTATTTCCTAGCACCAATTTTCTGAAATATTATACTTCTTTTTTCGCACTTATACGGCTCCTCCCAAAAACATTTTCCTCCATAGCTTACCGCGACAGTTCTTAACCAAAGCGAATAATCTTCTGGTAGGTTCAAACCAATGGTTTTAAACCATTCTTCCCAGTGGGCTTTAAAATATTTATAGCTCATTTCCAACCGGGGAAAATATTTTGCCAAAGGATTACAATTGCTCACGGTTAACTCCAAAACTAAAATTTCCCATTCCCAAGGAGAGCTTGACCAAACAAGAAGAAGATCGCCGGTTTCTTTCCCATTCTTTTTTAATTGCGGGAATTTTTTGGGTCCCCACAATATTTTCTCCTTTGTCAATTCTTCAATTTTTAAAGCCCTATTTAAATTTTCAGGGTAAGCCATCATCCCCACAGCATCGTTATGTTTCCTTCTCATCCGCTTATCAAATCTTCTTAGATTAATTCTCCTGCTCATCTTCTCACCTCCTCTAACGGTTCCCTTTTTATCTCCTCCTTTATCAATAAACAAGAAGTTTTTTAAAGAACTAAAAATATCCTGATTCCAAGATATAAAAATTATATCATAATATCTCTAAAAGTCAATCGCCTTCCAAGCTTGGCTAGTAGCGGAAATTAATGTTTATTCCGTATTCTGAAGCTTCAAACCTTTCTTTGGCAAACTCAGCTACTTTATACGGAGGAAATGCCTTACAGCTGAAAACGTCAAGATAGATGGCTCTTGACGCATTGGCAAAATGGGCGGAGATTAAAGAAGTTTCTATTAATTGAGTCATAGAAAAACCTGACACCTTTTCATTGGTGCCAAAATTCACTACCGTAGTATCGCCAAACCTCTTCATATCAATCAGCTCGCATAAATCTTTAACAAATTGCTTTATGTATTCCGCATCCACCATGCTATCTTTATTACAATTTTTTAAATCAATGGATACGGTTAACCCCCAAGGGTTTTTATTTCTGTATTCAGCTAAATAATTAGCGTCTTTTTGTTCTAATTCACTGGTCATTTTTTTGTTATTATTATTTTAATTTGCTTAAATTTTACAATAAGTAATATTATATCTCTTCCCGGAACAAAATCAAGACCAAAAGTCTTTCGCTTCTTGACACCAAAAATCAAATTTATAAAATAATATATAAATAAAGGTCGATTTAATTTCAATAAATAAATAAATTTATGCCTTTAATTCCTTGGAGACCTTTTTCTGACTTGGATAAATTTTTTGAAGATGATGATTTGTTTTTGCCTGTGCTTCCTCGCCGAGATATAGCCACACCGGCAATGGATGTATATGAAACCGACAAAGAAGTGATTGCCGAAGTAAGTCTTCCCAACTTTGATCCAAAAAAAGTCAATGTGTCGGTTGAAAACGGCGTTTTGAGGATAAGCGGTGAAACAGAAGAAAAGAAAGAAGAAAAAGAAAAAGATTACTGGCGAAAAGAAATCAGAAAAGGATCGTTTGAAAGAATGATAAGATTACCCGTAGCAATTAAGGAGAATGCCGTGGACGCAACCTACGAAAAAGGAATTCTCAAAATCACAATGCCCAAAGCCGAAATCAAACCAACTTCCAAAGTCAAGATTAAGGTCAAAGAAAACAAACAAAAATCCCTCGCAACCCATTAGCGAGGGGTTTTTATATCTTTAAATTATTTCCCGATTTATTTCAAAAAATCTAATAAGATTAAAGTTAAAGGTAAATAATCGCCAAACGATTAGTTTTCAAAAAAAAATTGCTATCAAAAGATAGCAATTTTTGTTATTTTAAAAAAGTTTTAGGAAGCTCTATTTCCTCAAAATTTCTTCCAAAACTTCCCAAGCCCTTGACAAAGATTTCAGATCTGCTAAACTGGTTATGGTGTTATTTGAAAGCCGCAAGGCCGACAAATAACACCACTGCTGCCTCTTTGAAGCCGCAAGGCCTAAAGGAGGCAGCATTTTTATAATCAATGCTCCTTAATTAAAACCCTGTATAAATCTCTTAATAATCTAATTTCTTCATATAATTTAATTATCAATTAATAATACTTTGAAGGCGATTTTTAGGCCTTAATATCAGCCAATTTTGCCTGAGCTATTTCTATCAATCTCTGAGAACTAATTTTAAACACCGAAAATGGTGTTCCGGCAGCGCACCAAATTTCTTGATAATTCAAAAGATCTTTGTCTAGAAATATATGTTTTATTTTTTCTTTGTGCCCAAAAGGAGGGACGCCGCCAATAGAAAAACCGGTTTTCTCATAAACAAAATCTGCATCAGCTTTTTCTATTCTTTCTCCTATTAACTT
>Ga0172380_10007706_pt1 | contig 12022 bp, 10 predicted proteins | sample Leawe162metaG_FD_119747 | JGI IMG/M metagenome (GOLD analysis project Ga0172380, IMG submission 119747) | Leachate microbial communities from a municipal landfill in Southern Ontario, Canada - Leachate well 162 metaG | ecosystem: Engineered > Solid waste > Landfill > Unclassified | place... | reverse complement strand
TCGGCAAGTATCATCAATACCGATTTAACATCGATTTGTTGAAAATTAAGCGATAACTTGCTGCCGATATAAGGCTGTCTTTCTCTAAGTTGAGCTTCTTTTTCGGCAGGTGTCAAAGGTCTAAACTCTACCGTCAATAAGTTATCCTCCTGATAAGAGGAGTATTCGTAATTAGGATTACTAGGTGTGATAGCGATTCTGACATTTTCTCCGAGTGGTGCAGCCTCAATTTTTTGTACTGGCGTAGCAAAATCAGCCACATCAAAACTTTTTATTAAAGAGTCCGGGATTGTGGTGTTAAGGAAGTTTAGAATCACTTTTCCGCCAACCTGTTTGGAATCGACCACAGTATTGGGTGTGGTTAAACCTAGCATTAATCGACCTTCACCGTTTGGTCCGCGTCGAAAGTCTATGCTTTTGATAGATTGTTCCGGTAAAAACCGGCTGAGTGCGGTTTCTTTGCCAGAATTGGCTTGCGAAATTGTGTTGACGGCGGCAACTGCGCCGGCGGATTTCAGTACTACATAATATTTATTTCCATCCAGCCGGGTTTGATAGGGCACCTTTTCTGTCAAATTAATAACGACCCGAGTGCGGCCTGATGCTTCCACCACATAAACCGTATTTGCGGGACCTTGATTAATCGGGAAGCTCTTTTTGGCTAGATTGCTTTTAACACCATCAAAATCGAGGGCTATGCGTGATGGATTATCAGTTTGGAAAATTTTCGGCTCTGATATCGGACCACTCATGTCCAATTGGATTTGCAATTGATTGCCGGCTAGAGAAGAAAACTCCAAATTATTAATGCTAGTCTCTTCTGCATTGACCGAATAAATCGGCAATGTGAATAACATTATCAGCATCCAACGGAGCGTGAATTGACTCAGTAAAGTCTTCATCATTTTATTTTGCTTAGTACTCATGTCTATAACCTTTTTTACTCAGCCAATGCTAATGTTGCTTGTTGTTCGCGCCAGGTTCCTGGTTTGTCTGGCACGATTTCCATCAATTCAATTCTGTCTTCAAGGATACGTGTGATCTTGCCGTAATTTTGCCCCATATGATTGCCGACTTGTACGCTATGAATGGTGCCATCTTTAGCCTTGATCAATCCCCACAAGCCCTGATGGTCATTCAAAGTACCCATCATACGTAGAGAATCCAGCGAAAAAGCTTCCAACTCTTCTTTTCTTCGATCGGTATCCGGCCGAATACCACCGACACCTGTTGTATCCAAGCCTGCTTCGTCAGTGTTTTTTTCTGATGGTTGAAAAGGATCACGCAGGCCCTGGGGTTGAAATATATAGGTTTCAACGATTTTATTTTCCGGCAGGGGTTGAATAGTGCCTTTTGGTCGAGATTTAACTTCTTGAATAAATCTATTCAGATCACTTAGGTCGTCGTTAGCGCAAGCAGTAAGCAAGCTTAGTAGCGCAGAACAGAGCAAAGTAATTGAGCGATTAGCCGCTAATGATTTGAAGCGAACGATCATTATTTACCTCTCCGTCTGGCTTTTGCTTTGCCTTTTGGGTTTCCAGCTTGTTCGGCTTCATTGTAGGTTTTAATCACAGCAGTCATCGCCATGGATCCGCCAGCTTTGTTTTTATCAGTTTTAGCGATAGGTGCTATGTTGACATTATGGACAGTTACAATCCTGGGTAAGGAGGCTAATCCACTTACAAACAAGCCCAATTCTTCATATTTACCCACTACCTGAATGTTAATCGGCAGTTCTGAGTAAAATTCTTTGCTTATAGGTGCGTTGGGTTGAAATAATTTAAATTCCAGTCCGCTAGCCAAACCCGTCTGTGAGATATCAACCAGGAGATTGGCCACTTCGGCTTTAGTAGGCATTTGCTTTAACATTTCGCCCAGTGATGACTCGATTTGCTCCAGCTGAGCCCGGTAATCCGGTAAATTAATGGCCTTTTTTTGTTTGTTTTCAAATGATGCCTTTAAACTGGTCTCTTCCTTTTCCAATACATCCAGTTCGTCCAACTGCGGTACTGTGATGTAATAAACATTCGCAATCACGACCAACAGTGAAACAATAGCAGCCGCTGCAATTTTGATTGGCGTAGGCCAAGCGCCAGCAGCATTGATATCCCAATTGACTTCAGATAGGTTCATCGCACAGTCCCCTCTTGATCGCTATCGGGTTTTTTCCCTTGTTTGGCCTTCAAAGAAAAGTCATTCATTTCACCGTTATTCTTTCCTTGGCCTTTGATAACGCTTAAATTCGGTGAGTTTAGCCAGGCAGAATTATCTATTGCCCGCATAAATGCGGAAACTCGGGCATTCGATTCGGCTTTGCCGTCCATCGTCAGGTTAGCATCAGTTTGTACGAACTTAGTTAAAAACACCCCATCAGGCGTTGTTTTAGCGAGCTCGTCAAATAAATGTACAATTTCAGGTCTGCTTTCCTGCAATTTTTGAATTACATCAATTTTGGTCAACAACTTATTTTTCTTTTCTTCAATATCTTTGATTTCTGCAATTTTCTTATCAAGCACGGTTATTTCATTTTTTAACAACTGGTTTCTGCTGGTTTGATAATCTTTCATGCCTTCAATGTACATGTACACCAATAGCAAAACCAAACAGGTTGCCAAAATCGCTGCGCCAATACTGGCGACAAAGTCTTGTTGCTGTTTCGCTCGCAGTTCATCACGCCAGGGAAGTAAATTAATTCTTGCCATTAATCAAAACTCCTTAACGCTAGTCCACAAGCTATCATCATGGCGGGCGTATCGTTACTCAAACTCTGTGGCTTGACTCGATTGGACAGTGCCATATTGATAAAAGGATTGGCAATATACGCGGGAATGCCCAGATCGCGCTCGACTAACTTTTCCATTCCCTGGATTGAGGCGCAGCCACCGGCTAAAATTAAAGCATCTATCCCGCGATTGGCACTTGAAGACACAAAAAACTGCAAAGATCTGGCTATTTGCTGCAGCATAGCCTTTTTAAAGGGATCTAGTACGTCAGGGTTATAGTTATCCGGCAGGCCGCCATGTTTTTTTGCTAGACCGGCTTCTTCATAAGAAAGCCCGTAGCGACGCTGAATTTCCTCTGTTAGTTGTTTGCCGCCAAAACCTTGTTCGCGGGTATAAATGGTTTTGCCGTTGTGCAGGATATTCAAGGCCGTCATAGTGGCGCCAATATCGGCAATAGCAACAGTTTTGTTTTCAACATTTTCCGGCAATTGATCCGCCAACAACGTAAAAGCATTTTCCATAGCAAAGGCTTCCACATCAACAATTGAGGCTTTTAATCCGGCATGATTAAGGGCTGCAACCCGATCTTCGATATTTTCTCGCCGAGAAGCAGCCAGTAATACATCCAGCATTTCCGGGTTGTTTTTTGAAATACCTTGCACTTCAAAGTCAAGATTAACTTCGTCCAGCGAATAGGGGATATATTGATCAGCCTCAACCATAATCTGTTCTTCCATTTCGGCGTCATTTAAAGATGCCGGCATGGAAATAATTTTAGTCATAACCGATGAGCCCGCCACTGCAACACAGGCTCGCTTGGCGCGAGTCCCAGATTGTTTGACGGCTGCTTTGATGGCATCACCTATGAGTTCGACATTGGTAATGTTTTTGTCAATAATCGCATCCTGCGGAAGCGGCGCCACCGCATAGCTTTCTACCTTGTAGCGTGCACCGGTTTGACTTAATTCCAACAATTTAACCGCAGCTGTACTGATGTCAATACCCAGCATAGCGGACTGATTCCTGTTAAACCAGCTCATGAATGAAACCTATTGAATCGTAGTAACTTGAAATGGCTCTGCAATACATCCAACTTGGCTTGCAGAGTCCAGCTAGAGTGGAAGTATAGTTAGGTTTTTTAATTTTCACACCCTAAGCATTTTTTAAATTCAAACTTTAAGTTGTCCCTGTCTACAAAAGCAGGTATTTTGGCTACCAATGCAATAACCAATATTATTTTTAACACCTGTGCCCATTAAGAAAGAGCCTAAGTCCAAACGTTTAATTAAATCCCTGTTTAAGTGGCTTTTCTTTGTTTTTTTGACATGTTTGATCAGCCTTTCAGTCGCTTGTTATTTTTTTATTCTTGAACTTAACAAAGAGCTGCCGGATATCGGGCAGCTTGAACATGTTCAGTACCAAACGCCACTCAGCATATTCAGCCAAGACGGACTTTTGATAGGAGAATACGGTGAAAAAAAACGCATCCCTATCGCAATAGATAAAGTGCCTCAGCAACAAATTAACGCCTTTCTTGCGGCTGAAGATGAGCGTTTTTATACCCATCCGGGGGTAGACTATAAAGGTCTGTTACGCGCCGCAAATCAGCTACTAGTCACGGGTAAAAAGCGACAAGGTGGCAGTACGATTACCATGCAGGTTGCGCGTAATTTTTTGCTGAGCAAGGAAAAAACTTTTTTACGTAAGCTCAAAGAAATTTTGTTGTCTTTGCAGATAGAGAAGCGTTACAGCAAAGAACAAATTCTTGAGTTGTATCTGAATAAAATCTATATGGGTCAGCGCGCTTATGGCTTAGCGGCAGCCGCTCAGATTTACTACGGTAAGAATCTGGATGAGCTCAAGCTTCATCAGCAAGCAATGATCGCCGGCTTACCTAAAGCGCCATCTATCTATAACCCTATTGTTAACCCGGAAAGAGCGATGGAAAGGCGTGATTATGTCTTACGCCGTATGCTGGAGCTTAATTTAATACAACCCAAAGAATATGAGCAGGCACTTAATACACAAGATGATGCAGCTACTCAGCCCACCAAAATTCAATTAAACGCACCTTATGTATCTGAAATGGCCCGACAAGAGTTGCTGGCAAAATATGGCGAGGATGCTTATACACTTGGACTTAAGGTCTACACCACAGTACCGGCCAGACTGCAAATTGCTGCTGATCATGCGGTTCAATTTGCCTTGCATGAATATGATCAGCGCCATGGCTACCATGGGCTGCCGCATAAAAAGTTTACAAAAACAAGTTCGCTGAAGCCGCTGAAATCATTGGGCGATAGCCGGCAGGCTGTGGTAACCGCGCTATCTGCAGAGGGGGTTGAGACCCGGTTATCCAACGGATCTTCAGTATTGATTGCGTGGAAAAACATTCCCTGGAAAAAGAACAGTTTCAATGAAGAGCGTTCCAAAGACATCAATGCTTTTTTTATTAAACCTAACGATATTATATGGGTTAGGCAGCTTTCCGATCAGTCGTGGGCGCTGACTCAACTCCCAATCGTTGAAGGCGCATTGGCTGCTATCAATCCCACTAATGGTGCCATTTTAGCTATATCCGGCGGTTTTGATTTCTATCGCAGTCGATACAATCGCGCTGTACAATCAAAGCGTCAGCCAGGGTCAGGATTTAAGCCTTTCATCTATACGGCAGCCTTAGAAAAAGGTTTTACCGCTGCCAGTATGATTAACGATGCCCCCATAGTGATTGAAGATCCTTCGTTGGAAAATGATTGGCGCCCGGAAAATTACACGCGCAAGTTTTCCGGGCTAACGGCGTTGCGAGTAGCCTTACGAAAATCAATTAATCTAGTATCCGTTCGTCTATTGCAAGATGTTGGCATTCCCTATGCCTTAGAAACAGCCATGCGCTTTGGTTTTGATCGCGAACAATTGCCGGCGACATTGTCCTTGGCGTTGGGAAGTGGTTATGCGCCGCCTCTTAAAATGGCATCTGCCTATGCTGTATTTGCTAATGGTGGGTTTTCAGTCAAACCCTACCTGATTCAGCGGATCGAAGACCATTCAGGGACTGTTTTATTTCAGGCTAATCCGGCGTCAGTGTGCATGGATTGTGGAGAGGGCTTAAAAACTGTCAGTAATCCCGCATCGCGGGTGATTTCAGAGCCGATTAATTTCTTGATGAATAGCTTGTTGCGCGATGTCGTCGATCGGGGTACTGCCACCTTGGCAAAGCAGTCGCTGGGTCGCAGTGATCTTGCCGGGAAAACCGGTACCACAAATGAGCAGCGTGACGCTTGGTTTAACGGCTTTGCGCCGGATATTGCTGCCTCGGCTTGGTTAGGGTTTGATAATTCGCATCCTTTAGGAAAAGGAGAAACGGGTGGCAAAGCGGCATTGCCTATGTGGATAGAGTTTATGAAAATAGCGCTGGAAGGTGTTCCGGAAAAACCCTTGGCGCCACCAGAAGGAATCGTTCAAGCCTATATCAATCCGAATGATGGATTGTTATTAAACGAAAACAATAATGCGGGAATATGGGAATATTTTACTGCTGAGACAGCGCCTAAGACGTATTCAGTGCCGAAACAACCGGAGTTTGAGTTCGACAAAGAGTGGTTTCAAGAGGCGCTATTTTAACAAGAAGATTATATAGCCGCCTGTTGGAACTGGCGGCTATGAAAGGACGTGCAAAAAACTTATTTACCGAATCTTTTACGGAATTTATCAACGCGACCTGCTGTATCTACTACCCGTTGTTTACCGGTATAAAATGGATGGCAAGAGGAGCAGACCTCTATGTTTAAGTCTTTCGATAAGACGGATCCGGTTTCAAAGGTGTTGCCGCAGCCGCAAGTAACGGTAATCTGGTTATATTCAGGATGGATTTCTGGTTTCATAGTGCTCACATACCCGTTCGGGCTACATCATAAGAGAACTGCTTATGATACGACTTGCTTAAATTTACCGCAATAAAAAATTATATCCATTTAGTCGATAGTAATGCTTTTTGTCGCATCATTTTCGACATTACCCTTTAATCGCATCACTAAAACCACCAAAATGATGGCGGGAACTCCGATTAAGGCGGCATAAATAAAAAAGCCGTCATAACCATATCCGCCCACAATTTCACCGGAAAAGCCACCAATCAGTTTGGCAGGCAATGTCATCAAAGAACTGAACAAGGCGTATTGTGTTGCCGTATAGGTGCTATTTGTTAAGCTGGAAAGATAGGCAATAAACACCGCTGAGGCCATGCCTCCACAGAGGTTGTCTGCACTCACTACACCCGCCAGCAAATATAGATTGGGCTCCAAAACGGCTAAAACTGCAAATAATAAATTGGTTAATGCCACTATGATTGCGCCAAGTAATAACGGTCGCATAATGCCGTATCGGACAACAAGTACGCCGCCCATTGAGGTGCCGAATATGGTCATAAAAAAACCAAACAATTTCGTAATGTCAGCAATTTCTTTTTTACTGAATCCCAAATCCAGATAAAACGGATTTGCCATCACGCCCATAGCAATATCGCTCATTTTGTAAAGGGCGATTAACGCTAAAATTAAAAAACCGCTACGGCCATTGCGGTGAAAAAACTCGATAAAGGGGCTAATGACTGCATCAACAAACCAACGTATCAAGCTTGAAAACAATCCAGTATCAGATTTAACTTTAAGTGAATGCTCTAGTTCTTTTTCGATGGCTTCAGCTGATTGATCCGTTTCATGTTTAGGCTCGGCAATTAATAGTGTCGAAACAATTCCTATCAGCATTAATCCAGCCATTACCTGGTAAGCAACTTGCCAATTCACAAATTCCGCCAGGTACAAGGCGCCCGCTCCTGCCACCAACAGCGCCAATCGATAGCCAAACACATACATGGCGGCCATCGCACCTTGGAATTTTACGGCTATTATTTCAATGCGATAGGCATCAATAACAATATCTTGCGTCGCAGAACAAAAAGCCACCCAAATCGATAGCAGTGCTAGTTGTTGTAATTGACTGTCGACGGGTATTTGGCTCATTTTCCAAAGACCGATCGCAATACCTAACTGAGATACCAGCATCCAGCTACGTCGCTTGCCAAAAATACGGGTTAAAAAAGGTAATGGCAAGCGGTCGATAACAGGTGCCCAAAATACCTTGATGGAATAGGCGACGCCGACCAGGCTGAAATAGCCGATGATTGATAGACTGATATTCTCATCCGCCAACCACGCAGACAAGGTAGAAGATACTAGAATAAATGGAAGACCGGCTGAGAAGCCCAGGAAGATCATACCCAGCACTTCTGGCTGGGTATAGACGGAGAAAGCTTGGCGCCAACTTTGTCGGGTTATCGCCAAACGCTTCCTCCTTTAGCTGTTAAATTGGCAAACAAAAGCCTCTAACCATTAACCAAGTAATGAGTGACGATACTGGCAACATAGCCTGCTGCAATTGCAGGGGTCCATTTCAAGTGACTGAAAAATGTGTACTTGTGATTGGATTGACCCATCAATGCCACACCTGCTGCTGAACCAACGGAAAGCAATGAGCCGCCTACCCCGGCCGTCAAAGTGACCAACAGCCATTGGTATAAATCCATATCCACATTCATATTCAAAACTGCAAACATAACCGGAATGTTATCAACAATAGCTGAAATTACACCTACCATGATGTTGGCAGTTGTTGCGCCCAATCCATCGTACATGCCGGCAGATAATAGTTCCAGGTAGCCGATATAGCCTAAACCACCGACGGCAAACACGACGCCAAAGAAGAACAACAAGGTATCCCATTCGGCATGTTTGACTTTATTGAATACATCAAACCGGTCGCCGGCTTCTACGGTGTAACGTACTTTCAGGCTATAGCCATACAGCATCAATACAGACAGGCCCAGCATCATGCCCATAAAAGGCGGCAAATGCAGAAACTGTTTAAAACTAACTGCTGATACTATCGTCAATAAAAACAAACCGCAAATCTGAAACGCGCCTGGTTTTAAAACCACGGCAGCTTCGTTAGTAGGCTTTGGTTGTAGATCCGGGACTGCTTGCGCCATGAAAAACGCTGGAACCAAATAATTGACGACAGAAGGAATAAACAGCTTAAAGAAATCGAAAAATTCAGCATAACCAGCCTGCCAAACCATCAAGGTAGTAATATCTCCGAAGGGGCAAAATGCGCCGCCTGCATTCGCAGCAACCACTAAGTTAACAAAGCCGACCGCGATAAATTTCTCATTATCTGCCCCTACAGCCAAAACTACAGCGCCAACGAGGAGCGCAGACGTCAGGTTATCTGCAACTGCGGACAAGAAGAAGGTAATGATGCCGGTAATCCAAAACAATTGTTTATAACCGAACTCTTTTCTGATCATCCATGAGCGTAGCGCTTCAAAAACATTTCGTTCGGCCATAGCGTTGATATAAGTCATCGCAACCAGTAAAAAAAGCATCAGCTCAGCATATTCTTTCAGGTTATGTTCGAAAGCCTTATGCAGGTCTTCACTAGAAACGCCAGCTTCAGCAGCCAAAATGGCAACGTGGGCCCAAATAACCGCCGCCGCAAAAATCACCGGCTTAGATTTACGCAGATGCGTAAATTCTTCCGTCATGACAAAGCCATAGGCTACAATGAAAATCAAAACGGTATAAATACCGCGTTCAGTTCCAGTCAAGCCAAGGTTTTTAATTTCCTCGGCCATTGCTATTTCCGGCAAAAACAGTAACCCGGCCAAAATCAATAGTAAGCGCAACAAGACAACCCCCCCAAATCTAAAAAGTTTTAGTTATTTTTAACATTATAAAAAACAGCTCGGCATGTTATCACCATACAATAAACTTTGTCATTTAAAGCCTACCAGTATATTATTCGTCGCCATATCGAAATTGCCTGCTAAACAAAAAACACTTCTAAATGTATCAATATAACGAGCAAGATCAAACGCTTATTGAAGAGCGCGTCACCCAGTTCCGAGGACAAACACAACGGTTCCTTAACGGTGAACTTGGTCCGGATGAATTCAGAGCGCTGCGCCTGATGAACGGACTTTATATTCAAACTCATGCCCCAATGCTACGGGTGGCAATACCGTATGGCTTGCTGGCCTCCAGGCAACTCAGGACGCTTGCCAAAGTGGCGCGTAACTTCGATAAAGGGTATTGCCACTTCACCACTCGGCAAAATGTGCAATATAACTGGCCAGCGCTGGAGCGCGTACCTGACTTATTGGCTGAGTTGGCAACTGTGCAAATGCATGCGATTCAGACCAGTGGTAACTGCTTACGTAACACTACTTCAGATCATTTAGCCGGGGTTTGTGTTGATGAAATCGAAGATCCGCGTCCCTATTGTGAAATCATTCGCCAATGGACTACTTTGCACCCCGAGTTTGCCTACTTGCCGCGTAAATTTAAAATAGCTGTCAGCGGCTCCGAGCATGATCGTGCAGCCGTTCAATTACATGATATTGGGGTTTATTTAGTTCGTAATGAAAATGGCGAAGTCGGCTTTAGAGTCCTAGCCGGCGGTGGTTTAGGTAGAACGCCTATCATTGGTCAAACTATTAAACCTTTTCTGGAAAAGAAATATTTACTGTCTTATCTAGAAGCCATTCTGCGGGTTTATAACCTGCTTGGCCGCCGTGACAACAAATATAAAGCTAGAATCAAAATTTTGCTGAAAGAAACTGGCCTAGAGAAATTTACGGCTTTAGTTGAAGAAGAGTGGTCTCGGACTCGTGATGACATACTGGTCAGTGATGAGCAAATACTAGCCATGAAAGCGCAATTCACCCCCCCAGCATATGACGCTTCAGCGGATGCCGATGCTAGTTTTGCACAACATTTGACCGCAGATAGCGAGTTTGCCAAATGGTTTAAATATAATAGCGCAGATCACAGAGTGCCAGGTTATCGGGTTGTTTTTGTTTCTTTGAAAGCCCCTGATTCGCCTCCTGGTGATATCACTGCTGAACGATTGGATGCGCTAGCGGACTTGGCTGACAAATACAGTTTTGCTGAAGTCAGAAGTACACATCGACAAAACCTGGTTTTGGCCGATGTTAAACAAGCCGACCTGTTTCCGCTTTGGCAAAAACTGGCGGCTTTAAAACTGGCCACGCCCAATATTGGGACAGTAACAGACATGATCTGCTGTCCGGGTTTGGATTTTTGTTCATTGGCAAACGCGGGTTCAATTGGCGTGGCCAAAGAAATCAATGAAGCACTCGATGACATGGATTACGTTCACGACATCGGCGACATCAAAATAAACATGTCCGGTTGCATGAACGGTTGCGCACACCAAAGCGTGGGCCACATCGGCATACTGGGTGTCGATAAAAAAGGTGAGGAGTGGTATCAAATCACGTTAGGTGGTTCTTCTGAAAATGAAGCGGCCATTGGTGATCGTATGGGGCCGGCTGTAGCCAAAAACCAGATAACCCCAGCTATCATTAATATTTTGTCTGTATACGTTCAGATTCGTCTTGAAGACGAAACTTTTTTACAAACCGTCAAACGTGTCGGTCTTGAACCTTTCCGGGAAAAAGTCTATGCCAATCATTAAAGATCAACAAATTTCTGATAACGCTTGGAGCTTTGTTGCCGATGATGCTCCATTGACTGACGGTAATATTACCGTTACGCTCAATCGCTGGCAGACAGAAAAGCAAGCACTGTTGCAGCATTCAGGCAGCATTGGTATTCGGCTATCACCTGCCGACTCGGTTGAGGCTATCAGCAATGACCTGGCCAGCTTTAAACTGATCGAACTGTATTTTCCTGTTTTTACCGATGGGCGCAGTTTTTCTCAGGCCAGGCTGCTGAGAGCTCGTTACGGTTATCAAGGTGAAATACGCGCAGTCGGGCACTATATGACTGATCAGGTGTTTTACTTGAAGCGGGTGGGTGTTGATGCCTTCGAGCTTAATAATCCTAAAGAAATTGAACATGCACAGGCTGCATTAAACGACTTTTCAGTACGTTATCAAGCATCCAGTCTCTAAGTCTGGCATCGAATCAAGCAACTGAAGAAAAACCTGTGGGTTGTTATGCAGGTTATAGGTATTAAAGCGTGATGTCAGTATTCCAGCCCTGAACAGTTTCATGGCTGGGGGCTTTTTTTCTTTGTTCGGTTATGTCGGTAATAGCCAAACCCATTCGCCTGCGATCTCGGCGCCGCCTGTCATCTGAATGCAGGTTCCCTTGTATGCGTCTGTCATTATCGCGAAGTCTAAAGTGAAACTCGGAAATGTTGATCGGCTTGCCATTAAGGGCTTTTCGATTAAGCAGTTTAATGATGCGTTTGCCGGC
>Ga0172380_10007705_pt1 | contig 12022 bp, 9 predicted proteins | sample Leawe162metaG_FD_119747 | JGI IMG/M metagenome (GOLD analysis project Ga0172380, IMG submission 119747) | Leachate microbial communities from a municipal landfill in Southern Ontario, Canada - Leachate well 162 metaG | ecosystem: Engineered > Solid waste > Landfill > Unclassified | place... | reverse complement strand
GGCTGACTTTACCGAGACCGGAAGCAGTGAGGTCATTCACATGACGCTGACCGAGCGGATTGAGCAGGATCGCAATTTCCCGGACTGGCGCACCACTACAGACACGCCAACCGAGTTGATCGTTCAGGACACCGGCATCCGCATGGGCTGCATCCCGGAAACCGCTGGCACGCTGACCATTGAATGTCACCGCACACCGCTTGACCTGATGGTCAACGATGGCGACACGCCAGAGATTGCCCGTGTCCATCATCGGCACCTGATCCAGTGGGCGCTGCACAAGAATTACAGCCGTCCTGACACCGAAGTCTATGACCCCAAACGTGCTGACCGCGCGTTGGACGAGTTCACCAAGGTGTTTGGTATCCGCCCCGATGCGGATCTGCGCCGCAGTTCGCAGGCCAATCGCCCGCTCTACAACAAGGCGGTGTGGTGATGAAGCAAAAACTCACCATCACCCAAGGCAAGACCTTCGAGAAGGTTGTGCGCTGGGAGACCGAGCCCTTCCTGTCCACCGCCATCCTTGGCATGAGCAACACGCTGCCAGTTCGCATCACCACGGGCGTGCACGGCATTCTGGACGGCTGGCGCGTGGCGGTGGTGGATGCCGCCGGCATGACTGAGCTCAACGCCGCCAACAACCCGCCCAAGTCGGCCGATTTTCGCCGCGCCACGGTGGTTGACACTACGCACATTGAGTTCAACCCGTTCAGTTCCGTCAACTTCGGCACCTGGACCAGTGGCGGCTACCTGCAGTGGTACACGCCGCACGACCTGACCGGCTACACCGCCCGTCTGGCGATCAAGGACAAGGTGGGCGGCACGGTGCTGCTGTCGCTGACCACTGAGAACGCGGGGATCGTGATCGATGCCACCGCCAAGACCATCACGCTGGCCATTACTGCCACCGCTACGGCGGCGCTGACCTGGACCACCGGCGTCTACGACCTTGAGCTTGTCTCGTCTACCGGTGTCGTCACCGGTCTGATGGATGGCTCTGTTTCCGTCACCAAAGAAGTCACTACGTAAGGAGCTGTCATGGCAACAGGCACAATGAAATGGTTCGCCCAGGGTCTACTTGACCTCGGCAACAAAATCCACAATCTCAGCAGCGACACGCTCAAACTGGGCATTGTCACCACGGCCACGGTACCGGCTGTGGGTACTGCTGCGCCGCACTGGGGCGGCACTGGCACCACCAACTTTGCTACGAACCAGGTTGGCACAGGTGGAACCCAGTACACCGGCCCAAAGACGCTGGCATCCGTCACTTGGACCAGTGTGGCCGATGTGCCCACGCTGCGCGCCACGGACATCGCCATGACCATCGACGCCTCAGGCTTCACGACGGGCGCCTACGGGATCATCTACAACGACACCGACGTCAATAAGCGCGCCATCGGATGGGTTGAGCTGTCATCGGCTGGCACGCTGTCGCTGGTGGCTGGGGGCGTCACGATTGACTGGGGTGGCGCGGGAACTGATCTGCTGACGATTACGCAGAGTTAGTCTGCAGAAGCCATGGCTTCGACGTTCGCCAACCGCGACACAAATTGGTATATCCGCGCCGGTGGTGCGGAAACCAACGGTGGCGGGTTTGACCCGTTTGTGTCGGGCGCTGGAACCAACTATTCCGATCAAGACGCCGCGCAGCTTTCGCTGACCGATTTGGCGACGGCCGGAACCTCAGCCAGTATCAGCAGTGCCACGGGCGGCTTCACGGCCGCGATGATAGGCAACGTGCTTCGCATCGCCAGTGGAACAAATTTCACGGCAGACTATTACATTCTCACTGCTGTTACTGACACCAACAATGCCACGGTGGACCGCAATTGCTCGGTTGGCGCGGGCAGTGCTGGGGTCTGCAAGCTGGGCGGCGCCCATGCGCACATCATGCAGTACGCATCAAGCACCGGAGCCGGCTCGCCAACGCATGCACTGGCAACACCGCTGATCGGCGGTAACACCATTTACATTCGCGGCACAGGTGGGGCAGACCCGTCCGTTGATGATTACGATTGGTCTGGCGGATATTGGAATTTTCCCGCTGGTGGGAATCTTGCCACTGGCAACGTTCGAATCATTGGCTACCCGGCGGGCACGCGCCCGCGTATCGGGCACCAAGGCATCCTTTTATACAGTGCAGGCTGGACCGCCGTCGAGCACGTCAAATTTTTCCAAAAGACCAGCGGCTTCACTGGCAACAACATCGCTCCGATCGGCTGGAACACTTCAGCAACGAGCTTCTTTGACTGCATCTTTGACAGCAATGGCAAGGACAGCAAACAGGCGCAGTTCGGGAACAACACCAACGGGTCAGGCATCTGTCTGGCGTGCGAATTCCGCAACTCGGGCGGCGGCGCGGCCGGTACTGCGGCGCATGTCGGCATGGTCCATGTGGGCGGCTTTCATGCGTTCAATTGGATACACGCCGCGCGTGGCCATGGCTTCACGGCCGACGCAATCGGTGGCACGATCTTTGGCTGCTTGATCAATGCCAATCTGGTCAACGGCTACAAGGATACGGGCGCGGGCACCGCTGACATCGGCCCAACCTATATCGCAAACAACACCTGGGACGCCAACGGCGGTGACTGCTTGAATTTTGTTGCGAACGACATCGAGGTGCATTCGATTGTCAACAACATTTTCTCAAATCACGTTGGCGCCAGCAAAGTGGTTTTCAACTTCGCCGACAGCAAGCAGCTCAACATCCAAAAGTACAAAGAGCTTATTGGGTTCAATGATTTCTACGGCAACACCACCAACTTTTCCACGGTGTCGGGCGCTGTGTCGTGGTCAATCAATCCAGCGCCAGACGGCGCATTGGTGGGCGACCTCACGCTAGACCCTGGCTATGCCAACGCAGCGGGCGGCGACTTTACGCCTGGTGTCAATGTGACTGGTGTCGGGTTGGCGAAAAGCTCGCAGCTCACCACTACCGACTATCAGCTCAACATGGGCGCGGTGTTTACATAATGGCCTCTACATTTGCAAATCGTGGCACCGCGTGGCGAGTACGTTCAGGCGGGAATGAGCTAAACGGTGGCGGCTTCGATCAGTTCGTGACTGGCGTTGGGGTTGATTACTCTGACTCCGATACTGCCGTGATTGACAGCACCACCGGCACATGCGCGGTAGCGGCGGCAACCACCTTTATTGACAACAGCGCCACATTCCCGAGCGACATCGTGGGCAACGTGCTGCGCGCATCAGCCCGCACGGGCGGCACGGCGGCGGCGCTCGACTATTTTGTGGTCACGGGTTACACCAACGCCAACACCATTACGCTTGATCGCGCCATGGCCGTCACGACCGACATTACGGCCATGACCTATCGCATCGGTGGGGCGCACCCCAGCCTGATCAACTACGCCAGCGCGGCCACGGGGACTTTGGGCACTCCGGTGCTGGCCACGCCGCTGCTGGCGGGCAACCAGATTTACATTCGCGGCTCGGGCTCAGAAGACCCGGCCAGCGCCGATTTTGATTGGTCATCTGGTCATTGGACCATCACCAGTGGGTCGCGTGCCAACGGCATGATTTCGATCATCGGCTACAACGGCCGCCCGAGGATCGATCATGATTGGGCGGTGTTGGCGGATCACGTGACGGTCAAACACATCAGCCTGCGGCGTAAAGTTGGCGCCGCGCCGGGGGACTGTTTTGTCAAGAACGGTGCCACGGCCGCGCGCGTCACGATGACGGATTGCATCCTAGACCAAAACGGGTTTGACTCGACCGAGTTTGATTCGTTCGGCGGATCGTTTTGCTACAACGAGGTTCGCAACTCAGGCGGCGGCGCGCTGGGAACGCGCGTGGCGGTGGTCCTGTCGCACCCTTGCAATCAGGCGGTTGGCAACTACATCCACAACGTGCGAGGGCACGGCATTTCAACAGGCGCCGGCAGCAACATCACATCGTTCCCGTCCATAGGCTTCAACACCATCGTCAACTGTCTCGGGGATGGCGTGGTGCTCAATATCTTTGGGTCGTCGTACTTTTATGCTGTTTTCAACAACACCATCAACAACAACGGCGGGCACGGTATCAATGCGGCGTCCGGGACATTCGGCAACGCTGCGATCTTCAACAACATCATCTCAAACCATACGGGTTCGGGCAAGTTTGGGATCAGCTTTGTAGATTCGATCACGACCAATCGACGCCTGCGCCGCAGTGTTTTTGAATTCAATTGCTACTACGGCAATACCAACAACTTCAACCAAGTCTCAAGCGCCGACACCTGGGCGGTGCAGACCAACGACATCACCAGCGACCCTGGCTACGTAAATGCGGCCTCTGGCAACTACGCGACGGGCGCCAATGTGCGAAGCAAGGGCCTGTCAGGGTTGGGCGGCCTCAATGGCACGCTTGGCGCGGCGACTAACAAAGTAAATATCGGGGCTTTTCAGGGTGCGGCAGCCGTTGTCACGATTCCATGCACCGTCGGCAACGCGGTAGCAAACGGCACCACCGCCGCGATCACGCGCACGATTGCTACGACGGTAGGGAATTCTGCGGCAGACGGGGCGACGGCTAACCTGATCCGGACGATTGCGACAACGGTAGGGAATGCGACTGCAGACGGCATCACCGCAGCCATAAACCGCATCACCGCAACGACAGTCGGCAATGCTGTTGCCGATGGATCAACCAGCGCCGTCACCCGCACCGTCGCCACGACACCCGGTAACGCAGCCGCAGCCGGTATCATCGCCAGTATCGTTCTGGACGGAAGCGCCACCATCGCGTGTACCCCCGGTAACGCGGTTGCCGATGGCTCGCTGGCGGCAGTTACACGCACGGTAGCGACTACGCTTGGAAATGCCGTAGCTGACGGCCTCATTGCCGGGTTGATACGCACGATCGCCACAACCACCGGCAATGCTGTTGCTGACGGCATCACCGCCAGCATCACCACCGCTGGGCAGACCGTCATTGGTTGCACGCCGGGCAACGCCGTAGCTGACGGCGCGATGGCCACGGTGATGCGCACGATTACCGCTGATCCGGGCAACGCTGTCACAAACGGCTCCATCGCCGCGCTGCTGAGAGTCATCGCAGCCGGGCCCGGCAACGCTGTGGCCGACGGCGTGACAGCCTCGATTCTGGGCGCAACAAGTATTGCTTGCTTCCCAGGTAATGCGGTTGCGCAAGGCATTCTTGCCCATATTGCAAGTGGGTCGCGCCTGTTCGTCAACGACATCTCGGTTTTGAGTGTGCCCATCAGCAACTACATTTCCACGCTGTCGGCGCCATCGAAGTCAGACCTCTACGTGAGGTGACGTGACAAATTGTCTATTTTTCGCCGTGGCCCTCTACTGGCGAAGACGCTGGCGGGGTTACTTGGTGATCCGCAAAAGCCACTGGGGCTACTTCCCGCACGTGCTCTACATGGAGCGCGGCCACATCGTCAGCTACGTTCCACACGACCCCCGCATCAAGACATGCCCGCCACCGATGTTCAGGGGCCGGGTCCGCTGGGGCGACATTTACCCCCAGTAAGGTTTGCCGCGCGGGCCGGTATTGCGGAACATCGCTGCAATGGCTACACCCACCCCACCGAGGATCGACCGATTCGCGGGCCTTCACAACGTCAGCGACTCGCTGCGTCTGGGGTTGGACTGGCTGGTGCAAGCCGATAACGTCAACGTCACCGATACCGGGGCCCTCGCAGTGCGTGACGGCTACAGCCGCGCCATCGCCGGCAGTTTCACCAGCGCTTACGCCACCAAGGACTTCTCCCGCCTGTACGTGGTGGAGGCCGGTGCGCTCAAGTCGAGCGACGGCACCGCCATGGTGACGCTGCAGGCCCTGACCAGTGCCGCGCCGATGTACTGGACCGAGATCAACGAACAGGTGTTTTTCAACAACGGCACCGACAGCGGCATCCTGCGGAGCGACCACAGCGTGATCCCATGGGCCTGGACGATCCCGGTCGCACCCGCATTGGCCGCCGTCACTGGCTCTCTGCCGGCTGGACTGTACCGGGTTCTGGTCACGACCAGGCTGGCCGATGGCCGCGAGACCGGCGCCAGCGACCCGGTGGAGTTGGTGCTTGGCGAAGGCGAGGCGCTGCAGATCAGCGCCATCCCGGCCAACTCGAATGTCTACATCGCACCGGCCAACAGCACAGTTTTTTCGCTGGCCGGTGCGCCCACGAGTACGGCGATGGTGTGGAACCAGTCACCCGACTATTTGGGGCGCGATTTCGTGCTCGACAGCATGGACCCGCTGCCACTTGGCACTGATGTGATCCAGGCATGGAAGGGCCGCCTCTACGCCGCCCAGTACGACGCCGCCAACAGTCAGAGCGTGGTGTGGTTCAGCCAGCCGCTTGGTTTTCACCTGTTCAATCTAGCCAAGGATTACATCATGGTGCCCGGCAAAGTGATGATGCTGGCGCCGCACGACGCCGGGCTGATCGTCGGCACTGACAAGGCCATCCACGCCTATACGCCAGATGGCATCGCGGAACTCGCCGACTACGGCTCAGTACCGGGCCAGCACTGGGCAGACGATTCCGGCCGAACCCTCTTCTGGACAACTCGCGGCCTATGCGCCGGGTTGCCCTTCACCAATCTGACTGCATCCAGGGTCAGTGTCGCCCCCGGCGTTCGCGCGGGCGGAACCCTCGTGCAAACAGGCGGGCAGAAACGCTACCTGGTGGCACTCGAACAAGGCAATTCCGCCTTCAACGCTTTTTAGGAGAATCTACTGTGGCAATTCGCTTCTCAACCGGAACCCGTAATGCTCTGGCAGGACACTGCGGGTTCGCCTCGCTGTTCCAAGGCGGCTCCATTTCCATCTACACCGGCACGCAACCCGCTTCGGCAGACGCTGCGGCGACGGGTACGCTGCTGGGGGTCATCAGTACCTCGTCAGGCGCGCTAACCGCCGAGGTTTTAGCTACCGGCTCAATCACGATCACGGGCGGTAGCACATCGGTGGCGACCGCGACGGTGGGGGGTGTGGACATCATCAAGGCAGCCGTCCCCTACAACACTTCGACGACGCAGACTGCGGCCGACCTGTGCGAGGCCATCAACCTGTTCGGCATCTACACCGCGACCGTATCGGGCGCCGTGGTGACATTGAGCCCCCGCCCAGGCGTCGGCGCGAACAACAACGGCGACGTGGTAACGACCACCGGCAGCGTGACCGCGACCTACGCCAATATGTCGGGCGGCACCACCCAAATCAACGGGATTCAGTTCACGGCTCCGGTGGCGGGTGTGGTCAACAAGTCGGGCGTGTGGAGCTTCAACGGTGTCGCTGCCGGTACTGCGGGGTGGTTTCGGATGCACGGCGCGGTGGCTGATGCCGATGCTGCGGCGCCGCCTCATTTCCCGCGCGTGGACGGCTCGGTGGCAACGTCCGGCGCGGACCTGAACTTGTCGAACATCGTGATCGCCGTCGGCGCACCCAGCACCTGCGATTCGTTCGTGTACACGCAGCCTGCCTAAACATGCTGCATGGAACACAAGCTGATCCAAGGCGGCGAGCAATACCTTCCGTTTGCTCGCAGCCGCATCAAAGCCCTGCGCGCGACCGGGCTCAAGTACGCCTCGCAACGGTTTGAGGTCGAGGGCGTCTGGATCAGTGTTCGTATCGAAGACGAGCAGGACTACATCAACATAGAGGGCGGCGAAGAAATCTTCCCGCTTGACAGTGGGGTGGTCGATTTGAAGGCGACGGGCGGCCTGTTGATGAATTACCCCGGCTCCTTGCACGAGTCGGATAACGTGCGGGACTACAACGCACCCTTCGTTCCCTACGAAGACTCGACGCGCTGGCGCAAGAAGCGCGATGGCGACGACGGTCAGATTTCCGGGCACGTTGCGTGGTCTGGCACCAAGTTCCGGGGCAAGGTGCCCTACGACGGCGCCGATGCCGAATGCGTAACCGGCCGGTACGTCATCGAAGACGAGAGCGTGACGCCGCCAGTTTGGGTGGTGGACGGGACCGACGAGACCGTATCGGCCAAAAAGGAAACGATCTTCTGGTGCCCGGCGTCCACGTTCACCGGCAAGTGCCGCCTGTACGTGCAGGCGCTTTACGGCCGGCCGCTCTACGTGCCGACCGAGAAGGACCACGGCCGACCAACGGACATCGCCGTTGGATTCCCATTGCGGCACATCGGCGGGAGTGGTGACAGACCACCATCGCTGTTGATCACGCCCTACCGCCACGACGCCAAAGACCCGACCGAGGACGTGAGCGAGATCGCCATCATGACCAGTTCGGGGGTGTACCTGGACAAGGCCACCGGGGTCCATTGGCTGATGACGGTGTACGCCACAGGGGTGCAATGCCACAAGCTGATCCCGAGCAAGGCCGCCGCCAGGCTGCGCAAGTACCTCACGACGGCCAACACGGTGCTGGATGAGACTGACAAGGAGCACCTGGAGGCGTACATCCTGTCCACATGTTTGCCGTCCCATCGATCCGTCAGGGATTTCGACCATGGCGTTCGCGTTGGTGGAAGCTCGGCGCTGATCTATTCGACCGCTTATGGCTGGCATTGGAACTGGTCTGGGACTGCGGCGGTCATCGTCACGACGCGCGACGTGTATCACGGCTCGACGCTTGCCGGAAACGAGATTTACAAACAGAACTCAAGCCAGTTCAGCATGTCGGTTCAGTTCGGCGAGGATGGGCCGACAGGCGTTTCCACCGGCACGGTGCAGGACGACGTGAGCTGGATGCTCAGCCGCAGGTTCTGGCTTGTGGTGGTGCCATCGTGGGGCATCGGGCAGAGGAAGCTCCCACCTCACTACATGGATTACAGCTTTGTCTTCTCGGATGTCGTGTACTACGCGTACTACGAGCGTGACGAACTGATCACGTGCTCGGTCACGTTTGAGACGGGCACTGCGGAAGAAACTGTAACAGGGTCTTCCGAGAGGATGAGGTCGGGGGCCATCTGGAACGGCCACACCTGTGTTACCAGCGGCAGTGAGTCGGGTTGGGTTGAGGACTTGGGAGTGGGGGCGTATTCTCGGGCCCGCTTCAAGATTGGCGACTACGAGACGCCCAACCTGTATGCGGCCCTTGCAAGACAGTTCCAGCGGTTAGAGGTCAGCAACAAGGCGGCAGGGCCGTGGACCGCCGCCATCTACGTCAACCCGGCAACATCGGGGTGGATCGACGGCACGTATTACGAAGAAATTAGCACGCCGACACATCAGCGAAGCTGGCAAGCCACCACGACCTATATGGAGGGAACGTGGGATTGGACCAAGACCACCGGCACCCGGACTGACTACGGCATTGGCGTAGCCATCATCCCGTTTGACGATGCCCAGGCGGTCTACATGAAGCACACGGTCTACAACGAGAAAAACCAGCACAAGTGGGTGGACCATGTTCGGACTGTATCGTCCCAGACGGCTTACTGGGGTAGGGTCTATGTCCGGCAACAGGATGTCTATGACACCGGGTCTGGCTGGGGGCCGATAATCTACGGCCCCGAAACCGTGAGGGAGTATGAGGCTGGGACTTACGGCCAGGGCGGTGGTTGGGGCGGTGTGCCGTTCATTACTGGGTCTGCCAGAGTTTCAGAGTCCGAAGTGCTTGAGCCCTACCACATCACCACGGATGAGGACGTTGCCAAGCTGTTCTATAACGCCGGCTCCATCGACGTGGTTGTCAACCTGGGCCACGTCCCCTCGATGTTCGACGTCGATATGGACTACACGGCAACCGCGTGGGGGTCGAGGACTGGTGTCGCGCAGACCGGCGCGGTGAACATCGTTGACCCACAAGATGGGCTGCCAGGCGGAATTCAAGGTGCGCCGGCCGGCTTATCCAATCCAGCCATCGTCGGCTGGGCATAAGGAAACACCATGTCTGATCCCTACGACTCCAGTGTCGCCCTGTTTCTGAAGTGCAACGGAACGGAAGGCGGCACGACCGTTACCGACGAAAAAGGGCACACCACCATCAGCGCGACCGCCACCACGACCAATACTCACGCAACAGGCTACTTTCAGCAGTCGCTGGTTATCGGGCCATCAAATGAGGCGACGTTTGCTTCGTCAACAGACTTTGATTTGCCGGGTGATTTCACCATTGAATTCAGGGCCTACACCACAGCGGAGGGGGTTCTGAGTGTCGTTCGGCGCGGCTTGGATTCGGATACCGAGGGGTGGCATATCGGTGCAGCCGCAACGACCCAGTTTCGGATGGTGTCGAGGGTAGCGTCATCAAATACGGTCATCGCAGATATGGGGGTTCCGGGGCTCAACACTTGGACAACCCACGCTGTCGTTAGGACCGGCACGACGGTCTACGGCTTCCTCAACGGGGTACTAAACTCGACCTACACCAACAGCGCGGCCCTGAGCACAGCGGTCGATCTGATCATTGGGGGGACAGGGTGGTACGGAACTTCATCGTACACAGGCAAGATCGACCAACTCCGAATCACCAAAGGCATTGCACGCTACAACAGCTCAGGGTACACGCCCGATACGGTTGAAGACGGCTTGGGGTTCATCACGGCCTACATCGAGCCGCCACGCCAAACGATGGTGATGTATGGCGGCTCGACGCTGCGCATGACGGCGCCAATGCCCCTGATTTATGCGGGGGTGCCGCTGCACTTCGACTGCGCCATCACGGCTCCCACGCCGACTGTTTCGGGGTACTTCGGATTTACCGCCGCCATCGATGCGCCGGCACCGACGATGTACATCACGATGCACGCTAGCGCTGGCGAGAACGCGCTGGTGATCGAGGCACCGAAGGCCACCCTGGAATGGCAGTTCGGGTTTGGTGTTGCAGTGGGTGCGCCGAAACCTACGCTGGAAATGACGGGGACCGTCAGCGGTCTGCTCGACATCGCCATTGACGCGCCCAGGCCGACCATCACGGCGACCGGCACCGTGTCGGAGATGTTCAGCCTGGAGATGGCGCCCAGCACCCCCACGCTGATCGGCTACGGCGGCTGTGTGCTGGCCATCACGCCGACGGGGCAACCGACCATTGAGGCGACCGGCATTACGGGCGGTGTGATGCAGATCGCCATCACCGCACCGCTGTACGAACTGACCGGGCACATCACCGCACAGGATCACTTCGACCTGACCATCGACGCACCCACGCCGACGATGGGGCACGGGATGCTGATCTACGTGACAGCACCGGGCGCCACGCTGACGATGATCGGCACCGCGACCGTCACCGCCACCTATGAAGCCTACGCGATCAACCTCAAGCACACCAGCGACAAGGCGCCGGACGAGGTGACGCGCTACACCAATTTCCCGTTCACCCACATCGTGCGCTACCAGAACAGTTACTTCGGGGCGAACAGCACCGGCCTGTACCTGCTGGAGGGCACCACCGACTACGCCGCCACGCCGACGGCAATCCCGTGGGCCTTCAAGACTGCGGTGACGGACTTCGGTTATCCCGAGTTCAAGACGGTTGAGAGTCTTTACTTGGGCGGCCGGTTGGGTAGGGCAGCGACCATCACGTTGTACGCCGGGGAGGGCAAGCAGACCCAGGCCTACCACTACACCACGCCGCGCGGTGAGCTGGCGCAGAACTACCGACAGAAGTTCGGCAAGGGCATCAAGAACCACCGCTACTACGCCATCGGTGCGAACGGTGGCGGTGAACTGATGTTGGATACCGCCGACTTCAACGTCGCCAAACTCTCAAGGAGAATCTAAATGGCTACCCCATCAGAATTGATTGCTGCTGCGCAGGGCTACGCGCAAGGCGTCACGACTGCTGCGCTGTCGGCGATGGAGCAGGCGTCGTCGTCTGCCGGCGCCATGACGCTGAACCTGAACCCGATCGTGCCGGCGCCCTTGCCGTCTGCGCCGCCAAGTTCGATTGATGTGTCATCCCCAGTGTTTGACCCGATCAGCCTGACGCTGCCCGCCGAGCCCACGTCGGAGCCGGTGTACCAGGACATCAGCCCGCTGGAGGCCGTCGAGTTCCCGACCTTCTCGGAGGTCAGCCCGACGCTGGCCATGCCGAACCAGCCGACCAGTCTGCCGTCGTT
>Ga0172380_10007704_pt1 | contig 12022 bp, 11 predicted proteins | sample Leawe162metaG_FD_119747 | JGI IMG/M metagenome (GOLD analysis project Ga0172380, IMG submission 119747) | Leachate microbial communities from a municipal landfill in Southern Ontario, Canada - Leachate well 162 metaG | ecosystem: Engineered > Solid waste > Landfill > Unclassified | place... | reverse complement strand
CTCGCGGGATGCGATGCAAGGCGCAAATTGCGCCGTGTGGCTGTTCCACACAAGCAATTTGCAACGCAGCAGCGCGCCCGCGAGACGATGGATAAATGCGCAAATCGTGGCCGCGCAAAGTATTATCCAATATAATTTTGGTGGTTATTGAGTGGGTGCAAGCCGCGCCGTTGTATTACTTGCGACCTAGCGAGGGCGGATGCCAGGGTGCGCCCGAAGAACCCTCAACCCGAAGGGTTGGATTATTTATGGACGAACTATTAATGTCTCCTGTTGATTTACATTGTCATTCCACTGCTTCCGACGGACTCCTGACGCCTACCGAACTGGTCAATCTTGCCGCAGCGCAAGGCGTGCGTCTGCTTGCGCTGACCGATCACGACGATGTGGACGGTTTGGCGGAAGCCCGCGTGGCGGCGAAAGAGGCCGGTATCTGGTTGATAGACGGCGTTGAAATTTCGGTAACCTGGAATAAACGCGGCATACATATCGTCGGGCTGCGCGTCGATCCGACCTGCCCGGAATTGGTGCGCGGCCTGGAAAGCATACGCGCCGGGCGCATGGGGCGCGCCCGGAAGATGGCGGAATCGCTGGAAGAGGTCGGTATTTCCGGCAGCCTCGAAGGCGCCCATCGCTATGCCGAAAACGAACGCATGATAGGCCGCGCCCATTTTGCGCGTTTTCTGGTGGAAACAGGCCACGCCAAGAATGTCAAAGCGGTCTTCAAAAAGTTCCTGGTCGGGGGAAAGCCGGGCTACGTGCCGCATCAGTGGGCGGATATGGCCGAGGCAATCGGCTGGATCAAGGCAAGCGGCGGCATCGCGGTGCTGGCGCATCCGGGGCGCTACGACATCGGCTCGACCAACATGCTGGCGCTTATTACCGAGTTTAAGGCTGCCGGCGGTAGCGCGATAGAAGTGGTGAGCGGCAGCCACACCGGCGAACAGCACCAGGAATTTGCCGATTACGCGCGCGAGTTCGGCCTGCTTGCCTCGGTCGGATCGGATTATCATGGGCCGGGCGAAAATTACCTGGAGCTCGGGCGTTTGGCCATTCTACCGCCGGGCTGCCAGCCGGTATGGCGTGAATGGGCGGAAGCCAAGAGCGCCGAACTGCTTACGTGAGTGCGGAGTGCCGGGTGCTGAGGCAATCCGCTCGGAACTCAGCACTCAGCACTGAATTACTATGGCCCAATTTTTTGTCATACACCCCGACAATCCCCAGCCGCGCTTGATCCGCCAGATTGCCGAAATCCTGCGCAATGGCGGGGTGATCGCTTATCCAACCGATTCCAGTTATGCGCTGGGCTGCATGCCGGGCGACAAAAAGGCGGAGGAACGTATACGCGCGATTCGCCGCCTCGATGACCAGCATTACCTGACGCTGGTGTGCCGCGACCTGGCGGAAATTTCGCACTACGCCAAGGTGGACAACCGCCGGTTCCGCCTGCTCAAATCGGTTACGCCGGGCTGTTATACTTTCATCCTCGAAGCGACCAAGGAAGTGCCGCGGCGTTTGCAGCACCCCAAGCGTCGCTGCATCGGGCTGCGCGTGCCTGACCACCCGGTGGTGCAGGCATTGCTGGCGGAGCTTGGCGAACCCTTATTGAGCACCACCCTGCAGATGCCGGAAGACGGCATGCCGCTTTCCGATCCTTATGAAATCCGCGACCAGCTCGAACATCAGGTTGAGCTGGTGGTGGACGGCGGCTACGGCGACGTGGCGACGACCACCGTGATCGACCTGACCGGCGACACGCCGCTGCTGATAAGACAGGGGAAAGGCGATCTTCAGCCTTTCGGATTGGAATAATAATTTTTTCACCGCTAAGTAAGTGGAAATCGGGAAATCCCGGCTTTTCCCGGTGCAACCTTTGCGTTTCCGCGCCAAGGCTTTTTGGGTTCCGGCCTGTCCGGCTTAGTCACTTATTCAGTCAAGTTGTTGCATTTTTTGCAAAGAATGTGTCGTAGATCAAGCACTGGTGCGGTTCTCCGGGTAATTCTTTTTCACCGCAGAGACGCCGAGGCGCGGAGAAATATAACGGAGGGTGAAAGCATACCATTACTCTACAAAATCTCTGCGTCTGAAGCGTCTCTGCGGTAAATATTTTTGGTTCCGGCAATAGTCCGGCTTAGGATAAATGATCGAACTGACACTTGTACAAAAAATCGCCGTTTACGCATTGCCGGTGATTTTCGCCATCACCTTGCACGAGGCGGCGCACGGCTATGCGGCGCGCCATTTCGGCGACAGCACGGCGTATATGCTGGGACGCATCAGCCTCAACCCGTTACGCCATATCGACCCTATCGGTACAGTGATTGTGCCGTTGCTGACCTTATGGGTGGGCGGCATCTTGTTCGGCTGGGCCAAGCCCGTGCCGGTGAATTTCGGCAACCTGCGCCAGCCGAAAAAAGACATGCTGTGGGTGGCGGCGGCGGGACCGGCCTCCAATCTGGCGATGGCGTGCGGCTGGGCGCTGGTGTTGAAGCTTTCCACGCTCATGCCGGAAAGCAGCCTGTCGCTGCCGATGGCGCTGATGGGCAAGGCTGGGGTGGACATCAATGCGGTGCTGCTGGTGCTCAACCTGTTGCCCTTGCCGCCGCTGGACGGCGGGCGCATCGCGGTTAGCCTGTTGCCGAATAACCTGGCATGGCGTTTCGCCGGCCTGGAACGCTACGGCTTCGTTATCCTGATCGCGCTGCTGTTTCTCGGTGTGCTGAATTCGATTTTGTGGCCGCTGATTTCCTTGGTGGTCAGCGCTATTTTTATGTTGTTCGGGATATGATCCTAAATTCCTTGGTCGACCGCTTGCCATGAAATCTAGGATTCTGGTTCTAAACAACTTTGTCGTAATTTTTGGGTTCAATAGTACGGTGAGAACGCTACGGGCTGGATTGCACGGTTTTCCGGGCGCATGGCGGCGTTGCAACTTCTCAGAATGGAACAAACCATTCTTCGTCGTTGCGCCTCTTGTGCCCAGGCCGAAGGCCGTCGGGTATGCCCTGCACCCGGAAAACCGCACACTCCAACCCGTTCAACCAAGGAATTTAGGATAACTCATATTATGTTTGCGGAAAAAGTTCTTTCAGGTATGCGTCCCACCGGCAGCCTGCACCTCGGCCATTACCACGGCGTGCTGAAAAACTGGGTGAACTTGCAGAACGAATACGAATGCCTGTTTTTCGTCGCCGACTGGCATGCGCTCACCACCCATTACGACACGCCGGAAGTGATTGAGCGCAGCGTCTGGGACATGGTGATCGATTGGTTGGCGGCGGGCGTCGATCCGGCGCAGGCGACGCTGTTCATCCAGTCGCGCGTGCCGGAGCATGCCGAATTGCATTTGCTGCTGTCGATGATGACTCCGCTCGGCTGGCTGGAGCGCGTGCCGACCTACAAGGACCAGCAGGAAAGGCTTAACGAGAAGGATTTGAGCACCTACGGTTTCCTTGGCTACCCCCTGCTGCAAGCGGCGGACATTCTCATCTACCGCGCCAACCAAGTGCCGGTGGGCGAAGACCAGGTGCCGCACATCGAATTCACGCGCGAGCTGGCGCGCCGCTTCAACCACTTGTATGGACGCGAACCGGGATTCGCGGAAAAGGCGCAGAATGCGGTGAAAAAAATGGGCGGCAAAAAAGCCAAGCTGTACGAGGAATTGCGCACCCGTTTCCAGCAGGAAGGCGACGAAGAGGCGCTGGAATCGGCCAAGGCGCTGCTCAACGAAACGCAGAACCTTTCTCTGGGAGATCGCGAACGCCTGTTCGGCTATCTCGAAGGTGGCGGCAAGATGATCCTTGCCGAACCGCAATCCCTGCTCACCGCAGCTTCGCGCATGCCGGGACTGGACGGACAGAAAATGTCCAAGTCCTACAACAACACCATCACCCTGCGTGAAGACGCCGACAGCGTGACTAAAAAAATCCGCACCATGCCCACCGACCCGGCGCGGGTGCGGCGCACCGACCCCGGCACTCCTTCAAGATGTCCGGTATGGCAATTTCACCTGGTGTATTCCGACGACGGTAGACGCCAGTGGGTGCAGGAAGGCTGCACCAGCGCCGGCATCGGTTGCCTGGAATGCAAACAGCCGGTGATCGATGCCGTGCTGGAAGAACAAAAACCGATGCGCGAACGCGCGCAAACTTACCTCGACGACCCGACGCTGGTGCGCAACATCATCTCCGACGGCTGCGAAAAAGCGCGCGAACTGGCGGGCGAAACCATGCGCGACGTGAGGGAGGCGATGGGGTTGAATTATTCTTGAGTGGGACTGTCTTAGTTTATGGTTTTGTGCGGTGGAAATTGTTCGAATTGGATTGTTTCTATGCGGGATGCAATGCAATGCGGAAGTCGCGCCCGCAGGGTAAATTTGTTCTCCGCCTGGGGAAAAACCATTCACCGCAGAGACGCTGAGGCGCTGAGGAAAAACAATGGGTTGCAGAATTGAATGGTTTCACCCTTTTCATTGATTTCTCGGCGTCTCGGCGTCTCTGCGGTGAATAATTTTTTTCTGGGCGAGAACAAATTTACCTTGCGCCCGCGAGACGATGGATAAATGCGCAAATTATTGCCGCGCAAAGTATATTGACAGCGCGTATCAATTTGATATGGTCCCGCCATGCACATCATCTCCATCAAAATGCTTCGTGAGTTCTGGCAGAAACATCCAGAGGCCGAGAAGGTGTTACGCGAATGGCATTCGGTTGTGGAGTGTGTTGAATTTAGGGATTTCAACCATATCCGGGAGTTTTTCAACTCCGCCGACTATGTGCCGCCTTACACGGTCTTTGATGTAGGTGGCAACAACTATCGCTTGGTCGTTGTCGTCAGGTACAGGTTTAGGAAGGTTTTTGTGCATCAAGTGATGACGCATCGGGAATACGACGACTGGAATAAGCGCTATCGAAAAGGTAGAGGATAATCAATCATGCGTACAGCACAAGCACACACTCAGTTCAACATCCGTGCCATTCAAGCCTCCTGGCAGGCTTTTGACGCCATGACGCATCTTCGTCCCATCCATGATGAAGAGGACTATCAGCGTATGGTGACTTTGATGAATTCCCTGCTGGATGCCACCGGAGACAATGAAGATCATCCACTGTCCGGCTTGCTTGATTTGGTGGGCGATATTGTTTCGCGGTATGAACAGGAACACTACGCCATCGCGCCGGCGGAACCTGAAGATGCGCTACGTTTCTTGATGGAAGCTCGCGGCTTGGCGCAAGAAGATTTGGCGGTGATCGTACCCCAGAGCAACCTGTCGGCAATTCTGGCAGGAAAACGGAAAATCAGCGTCACCCTGGCAACCAAGCTGGGCAAGTTCTTCGGTGTCAGCCCGGCGCTGTTTGCACCGGCCTAATCTGCTGCGCCTCCCGCTTTGAGGAATCCTGCTCCTCGCCAATTGTCGCCGCTCAGCAGGCAGTTTGCCGCCTGTTTGCAGCGCCTGGTTCCCGATGCGTCCGCCGCCGTGCTCCAGGCGGCTTGGCTGGCGAGCGAGGCGGTGGCGGCGGGCGATGTCTGCGTCGATCTCGCCGCCCATGCCGGGCAGCGCCGTTGGCAGGACGCGCAATACCCCGGAGTGGTTTTGCCGCCGTTGGAAGAATGGCAGCGCCAGTTGCACGGATCAAGGCTGGTCGGTGCGCCCGGTGCGTTCGCGCCGCTGATTCTGGATGAGCGCCGCCGCCTTTACCTGGCGCGTTATTGGCGTTACGAGCAGATGCTCGCCGTCGATTTGTTGGCGCGCGCCGCCGCACCGTTCGACGATCTCGACTTGGCGCGCCTGCAATCCGACCTTGATCGTCTGTTTGCGGATAACACCCCTGAACCGGGGCAGCCGGATTGGCAGCGCAACGCCGCCGAAAAGGCGGTGATGCGACGGCTGTGCGTAATTTCCGGCGGGCCGGGCACCGGCAAAACGTCCACAGTGGTGCGCATCCTCGCCGCGTTGCAGATGCAATATGACGGCAAGCTGGCGATTCGCCTGGCGGCGCCCACCGGCAAGGCGGCGGCGCGTATGCAAGAGGCGGTGCGTAGCGCCAAGAGCCGGCTGGGCGGTTTTTTTACGCAAGCGGGGGAGGGCGCAATTGCCCAATCTCTTGAACAGGCAGCGCATCCCGGTGGATGCGCTACGCTACTTTCCGGCGGAAAAAACTTGGGGAAAGGGCTGACGCCGGAAATTCTTGCAGCCATCCCGGAGCAGGCCGGCACCTTGCACCGCTTGTTGGGCGCGCGCCCGGATTCCGGCATGTTTCGCCATGGCCGCGCGAACCCGCTGCCGCTTGACGTGCTGGTGGTGGACGAGGCGTCGATGATCGACCTGGCGCTGCTTGCCAAACTGGTCGAGGCATTGCCGCCACGGGCGCGCTTGATCCTGCTCGGCGACAAGGATCAGCTTGCCTCCGTCGAGGCCGGCGCGGTGTTCGGCGATATCTGCGCCGGCTCTGCACAGGGCGGCATGGCCGGCAGCATCGCGCTGCTGCACCGGAGCTATCGTTTCGGCGCGGCCAGTGGCATAGGCCGGTTGGCAAGCGCCATCCGCGACGGCGATGCGACCGGCGCGCTGGACTTGCTGGCTGCCGGCCAATACGACGATGTGGTATGGCGCTTTCAGGGATCAGGGATCAGGGATCAGGGATCAACACTCAGCACTCAGCACTCAGCACTCAGCACTCAGCACTCGGAACTCAGCACTCAGCACTCGGAACTCAGTACTCAGCACTCAGCACTCGGAACTCAGCACTCAACACTCAGCACTCACATGTCGCTGGCGCAACGCCTGCTCGACGGTTACCGGGAGTATTTCGCGGCATTGCATGAGCGTGCTGGGCCAGCGGCGCTGTTTGAAGCGTTTGGGCGCTTCCGGGTATTGTGCGCGCACCGCGAGGGGATTGCCGGCGTGACCGGGTTGAATGCTTTGGTGGAGGATGCCTTGCGTCGTGCAGGGCGCATCCCGAAACGCGATACGTGGTATCACGGACGTCCGGTGATGGTTGCACGCAACGATTACCACCTTTCCCTGTTCAATGGCGACATTGGCATCGCGTGGGGCGACGGAGCCGGGCGGCGCGTGTATTTTCAGAGCGCCGACGGCAAACTGCGCGATTTTCCGCCGGGGCGGGCGCCACAGCACGAAACCGTGTATGCGATGACGGTGCATAAAAGCCAGGGGTCGGAATTCGACAGGGTGCTGCTGGCGTTACCCGATATAGCCTCGCCGGTTACCAACCGGGCGATGATCTACACTGCCGTCACGCGCGCCAGGCGGCACATCGAAATATGGGGCGAACGCCCGGTGCTGGAACAAGCCATCCAGCGCGAGGCGACCCGTTCGTCGGGGTTGAAGGATAAGTTGTGCTCGCGCTGACATGCCTATACTTTGCGCGGTCACGATTTGCGTTTTGCAGCATCCCGCGAGACGCGGCTAAATCCGCAAATTGTGGCCGCGCAAAGTATAGTTATTCATACGCCCGACTGTCGCGCCATTGTACCGGCTTTAGCCGGTTTACAATGTATGAAATATCCGGGCTAGGTTAAATGCTATCGAACTTCGTCATCATCTTTCTTTCCAGATTGAAAATGGTGCGCTGAATCTTGATTTGGTCTTGTTTGGCGAGATTGTCAAAACTGCACCCCATTTTGATCATGCGCTTACCGGTAGCCATGTCGATAATGGGTTTCATGGCGCGAACTTCGAGATTGAAACAAACCATGCCGAAATCTTTCAAATCGAGACAACATTCCTGCAAAATTTCGCGCAGATTAATTTGATACTCGTCTTCAGGCATTAATAACCCCAAGCCGCCAACGCTAAGGTCATCGACCGCCAGCCTGATTTTTTCCCCCTTGGGCGTGGTTATGTCGCAGAACAGGGGCATCGTAGACGAGGCCGACGCCCGGAAATATTCCCTGTACTGGATGCGAAGCAATGTGTCGGGAAGGGGAGTCGAAAAAGCGATTCTGCCTTTATGGGTTATTAATTGCGCTGACGTGGTTGTGAATTGGGTTTTTACGCCGCGCGGCGACCCAAAAAAAATATTCTTGGTGCTTTTCGTCAGTTTTTGATTCAGATGCTGATCCGAGGTTGCATCGAATATCAATGCGCCCTGTTCAAGAGACACCTCAAGAAGCAATGTGACAAAGCTATCCTGCCCTTGATTAAACGTGACGGTCAGAAAATCCTGATGCTTGATTAGTGTATTGAGTTCTTGAGCCATAACCGTGGGGGAGGCAATCATGAACCGGCTGATGTCGTCGCTCATAGGTTTTCTGTTGGCATACTTGGTGAATTTAAGGGGGATCACTGGAGATAAGCGGAGCATCCATTTTACATGGAGCAAGGCAACTACCCCGCAAGTCTACTGGGTAGATACAAAGGCTGTAACTATCTGATGTTGAAAAAGCTGTATGTCTCGCGCCTGCATGTGAGCAACCAGGTTTGAGTCATTAACGCGGTGGTTTAACGCCGCCTTTGCGTTTAATGCCAAATCCGACGCGAAAAATATCCGGCATGTTAATTCGCTTATCTTCTGTGCGATAGAGTATAGCCAACTCCACCAAGTCATCTATTAATGCTTGCATATCGCCTTTGCGGTTTGGGTCGCTGCTGTAACGGCGTGGAGGCAGCCTTTTATTTTGTTGCGCCGCTTCGAGCGAGGATAGGATACAGACATCCGTCCATCTCAAAGTCAATTCGTCGACTGTCAGCGGAACTGTTGCACCTTCCAATGCTTCCAACAGCGGCCCTACCCAGGGATAATCTTCCTTGATCTCGCCAATTCTGATTTTGGACGCTTTTACCACCCCTTGCTGGATACCTTCGTAATGCAAGGCGGTTCTGTGGTTGGGATATTGCTCACTGGTACACTCGGCGGCGCGTTGCACTGCCAACAAGATGCTGCGTGGGCTGAGCCGTCCCTTGGCGTCGGATAAATGCGTGGGTATCCATGTGAAGGTGAATCCACGCTTCGCAGTCGTCCCCATCCATGTGCCTGCCAGAGCCTCGACAATGCGGCGCAATGGCTGTTCGCCTGCCGTCAATTCACGGGGTAACGGATAGACGTCATCGACTTTACGCCATTCGATATGCACCTGATGCTCGATTGCATCTCTAAATGCCGAGCCGGCAGTTTGCGAGTTAGCCAAGTGGAGCAAGATCAAACCGAACAAATCGTTGGGGCGCCATGTCAATCCGTTCATGCTGTGAAGCAATTTCGAACTGTCGGAAAAACGCCATATTTCGTCGTCCTCCTCGACCATGTCCGGGCGCAGGAAAAACTTACAGCGAATCGCTCTCCGAGAGCGGCATTCCAAACCCAGTTGAAGTGCTGCGGACAGTATTTCGCGAATCAGCCCCCAATTATCGGCCAGACGATCCAAGGAATCGAACAGCAACAGCAAGACTTTTTTCTGCTGCGCCAATTCGCGGTCACATTCCGCCAAATATCGATTAGCCTGATCGCGGTTGGCTGCAACCCAAAGTGCAGCAGTATCCACGTCATCACCAAAAGGCAATGGTTTGATTAATGCTTTGAATAAATGCCTTAATAATACAGACCGCCAGATGTCATCAGGATTGCAACCCCGATTTATCAACAAGACTATTCGCTTTGCATCGGGGAAACGTTCGTTGTCCTGGTCCAGGCCAAAACCGACTTTTACGATTAAGTTGGGCCAGTGGATATTTGCAACGCCGGAAACGAGTTTTCGTGTCTTATCATCGGCCAATATGGCAGTCCAGAAACTTTTTCCCGCTCCACGCATGCCTTCCACGATGCTGACATCCGGCGGCAGCGCCTTAGGGTGCATCAGGGGGATATAAATTTCGGACGGCTTGGGAGGATTCAGATTTTCCCATGCATGCGTAGTCGGTAAGTCAATTAGAGCTTGACGGATCGCGACGGGATCAAAAGACAGTGCCATATCATGCGTCTCCTTCGACCGGATCAATAGGGAATAGACGTGCGAAAGCTCCTGAAAAAAACTCACCAAACGCTGTCTCGATGATTTTCCAATCGGGACGATTTTCCGGGTTTATTAAATCGAATCCTTTGATTCTCTGATCGAATTGCACAAAGAGCGGCATATGAGGAGCGTTGTCTTCTTCGCGTTCAAAAACTTGAGCAACCCGCTCCGTGGGGCTCCCCGGATTTTCTTCCTCGTCATCGTATAGCTCGTCGCTCCAGACACTATATGAAGCATCCGTGAAACGCAATTTCGCGGATTCCGTTGCGTCCAGTTGAGCGCCGACCATCTTCAAACGCCATCGCAGGTCATCATCGTTCATGCCAACGGCTACATTGCGCGATTTGCTCAAATGCTTGAACAACTGCCGATAAGCCTGCCAACTTTGATAATCGTCGCGCGCAAACATGAAAACCTCAGCGCCCAAGCGCGTCACGGCAGCAGAACCGATGTCATGAAGGCCGGCGCGGCTATCCAGCATTACCAAATCGGGACTATCCGACAAGCCGGCCAATTGTTCCAGCAAGATCGACAAACGTTCGGCCAAACCGAGAAACTTGCCGGTTTCGCCGGCATACGTGGGCATATAAATGCGCCCCAGTTTATTGATGTATTCTCTGGTTTTCTTGCCAAACGCGGGCAACACCCGAATTCGCCCCAGTTCATTGCCGGCCAAGTCGCAGTCAGCCAGGCATTCCTGCAATAGTGCTTCATCGGCCTGTCCAACCAGGGCTTCAACCAGCCAATCCACCAAGCCGTAATCGGGCATGCGCCCCTCATCCAGCAATAAACCGGCAATTCCCGGTGCTTCCAAATCGAGATCGACAAGCACAACGTTCTTACCCGCACGGGCAAGAGACCATGCCCATAACGCAAAAGCCGTGGTGCGTCCTACACCTCCCTTGATACTGAAAGCAACTGCGGTAGGTATCGGAGGAAATTGGACCAAAGGCTCGCGCAGCCAATCCTGATTGGTCAGCAAACGATCGACCAGCCAAGTGTTCGGCGCATTGGACAGGCGAACACGGTCCGGCGAATCCAGGATATCGGCAGCGTCGATGAGGTCGCTTTGCCTCAGCAGGACTTGATCTTCTCCTGAACTATAAACACCCAGGGCTTGGTGTAGCTGTCGAGCTAATTCATCCCAAGCATCCGCACCCGTTAAGGCGTCATCCGGCAATACGACCGTCAGGATGCCAAAACTGTCACGCACCAGCGTTGTCTCACAAGCGCTGCCGACAATTTTTCCAAGGATACCAAGCGCTTCGGAGAGAGTACGGTCAAATCGTGGGCTGCTCATTTGCGCCTGACTCCGGCCAAGCCGGTTGCACCTAGAAGTCGGCTAGCTGCTTTTTTGTGCATTTGTATTGCTGCCGGAGAAACCGTACTGTTCGCGGCGTATCTTTGGTCAACGCTCCAATCAAAAAATTGATTCGATGTATGGAGCACTGCGGTGAGTGAGGGGGCAACCTTTTGAATGCTTTGAAGATTAATTCTCTTCCATAGCACATTGATATGTTTCTTGTAAGGAGTATCAAGCATACCTTGCTTTACAAAATCAGGATGAACAGCCAGCACCTTTTTGATGGCGCATTCCGCAGCAAAGCCATAATGGTGATCTGCATTTTCCACGCGATTTTCCTTCTCAAGCAATTCGGCATCTTTCCAATGCCGCAAGGCAGCGTCTGTGTAATTTTCCATATCCTGATGTTTCTGTTAAACAAAAATCATATTTTTAGAATACATCCCAAATTTGCTTCGAATGACAGGATATAAAACAACCGAGATATTCGCATTGTTACGGTGTTATGTCTTGCGCGGGGGCAATCCAAACCGGACAATTTCTCCCAGGCAATGCATATTTAAATCAGTAGGTTGGCGAATATTTCAGGAAACTCATTTTTCAATGTCCATCGTAGCATACCCGCAAAGGTGAGTAGCGCCACCTAATTTGATGGTCTGATGTTCAAGTTAAATGAGGGGGGGCGTTATCTCCGACAAAATGCCAGCTACAAATCAGAACCTTGGGGCTCTGCCCCAAACCCCGCACTCG
>Ga0172380_10007703_pt1 | contig 12025 bp, 11 predicted proteins | sample Leawe162metaG_FD_119747 | JGI IMG/M metagenome (GOLD analysis project Ga0172380, IMG submission 119747) | Leachate microbial communities from a municipal landfill in Southern Ontario, Canada - Leachate well 162 metaG | ecosystem: Engineered > Solid waste > Landfill > Unclassified | place... | reverse complement strand
TTACTACTTCCAATAGGTCCTCAGTCGGTTTGGGATTAGTTTTACGGGGAGGGAAAGTGATGATGCCGGTAAAACCCAGATAAAAACCCATGTCCAGAAATTGCTGTGCTTGCGACCAGTTGCCGGAGAAACAGTGAATGACGCCGCGGATGTCATTCCCGCGAAAGCGGGAATCCAGGCCACTCGCTCCTTGCGACTGGATCCCCGCCTGCGCGGGGATGACAGAACATAAAACCTCAATCGTTTCATCATACGCATCACGAATATGAATCACCAATGCTAGGTCGTGTTTTTGCGCGAAATTAATCTGCGCTAAAAATGTTGCGGTTTGTTTTTTTAAAATTTCTTCTTTATTCGCGCCCGGTGGTAAATGAAAAAGTTCTATGCCGCACTCCCCCACTGCGATGACTTTTTTTGACTGGGCGAGCTCGCTATAATGCGCTTCGTCAAAACTTTCTTCGCGAGATTTAAAAATAATTTCTTCCTCATCCACTTCGGTGGATGTGGTGTGTATCGGGTGAAGACCAATGGTCGCGTAAAATCCGTCGTATTTTTCCGCCAGCTCCACCGCCGCGCGACTGGTATCTTTTTGTGTACCGACAATATTACACTGCACGCCCTTTTCCAAACAACGCTTAATCACGGCCTCGCGGTCGTCTTTATAGGCATTGAATTGCAGGTGACAATGGGAGTCAAACATACAATATAGCTTGTAGCTTATAGCTGTTAGGTATTAGGCCAAAAAAGAATCGCTTTCCAACAACCTAATACCTTATACCTATTACCTCAATCGCCCGCCCCACTCCACCACCGTAAATCCGGTGCGAACCGGGGTCGCAATATTTGGCTCACGCACAACTACCGGCGCGTCAAGCGGAGTATAATCCAGAAACACCCGGATCACTTTGTCCGGCTTGGGCGACACGGTGAGTGGCGCCAATTTATCAAATTCGCTTTGCGGAACAAAGGTGACAAACACAAACGGCTTGACTTCCAATTTCGGCTGCCAAAACTCTAAAAAGTCTGCGGTTTCTTTTTCGCTCAAACCCAACTTCGCCAAAATCGTCCGCATGCGCTCGCCCACTTCCGCGCGCTTCAACACAAAACCATAATCGGGCGTGACCATATCATACGCCTTACCTTCCCAAAATAAATACGGATATTTTTGCCCGTCGGATAAATTTGTCAGTTCGCTTTGCGGCGTGGCGCGCACGGTCCACCCGCCCGTCGGATAAGCCGGGTCAACTTTGGTTAGCCCCCCGTTTGGCTCTACTTTTACATTCACATCCGTGTCTTTTTCCGGATACAAATATATCACCGGCTTGCCACATTCAGCGCCCGGAGTAAATTGCGAATCGCGATATACGCGCCACTTGTCCCAACTATCTTTCCAGAAAACTAAGGGTATGCCTCCGACAAACTTTTGCCACATCTTTTCTTCCGATTTTTTTAAACTATCCAAATATGCCACCGAAGTGGTGCCGTTGTAGTCGTACTGAAAATCCGGATCATAATTGCCAAACTTTTCAAATTGCGCTTTATAAAACGGATTGGTCGCTTTATCGCTTAACTCGTAAACAAATTCGCCTTTTTTTGTTTTACCAATTTTTACCAATTTATCTTCATTAAACCATGATTGGTCGTTTACAATATTTGTGCAGTTGTTATACATTTGTCCACAACCGACTCCATTTTCTAAATCATAGCCGGTAATGGAGAGTTGTTTTGGCCCTTGGCCCGATGTCCAAATGATATCGGCATCATAATTTATCTTCCCCACCGCCGACAAAGTTTCCGCGCCTCGATAAGACAAAAAATACGGAAGGAGATCGTAATTTTTGTAAGAGCCGTCCGGCTTGATATATTTATAACAGCCATTTTCAAAATAAACCGAACCAAGCGCGATGTCGAAGGCCGAAGTGGTTGGTGTTGATCTTACTTTATAAGGAACACCGGCAAAGTTTATTTCGATCCCGCCCGTTACGGTCATATCCGTGTCTTGATCGGGACTATTCGGAATTCTGTAAGATCCGCCTACCACCAATTTGGAGTCGTTACCTGGGATAACAATGGAATTAGGTGTCTGTAAATTTTTAAATACTAAATTATCGATTACACCACCCAAATAAGGATCAGAAAAACCATTGCACTCCATCCAGCTGGAACACATACCCCCAGAATCGCCGATTTTATTTAACACCACGAACTTACCGCGGATAGTGTCAAAAATAGCCAAGGGAAAATTTTGCCTCTGAGCATCTTTTGACTTGATAGATACGAAATAAAGTGTTTGGCCGGCAATTTGCGCCGGAGATTTTACTACGCCAACACGAAATATCTGCACGGTGTCGGACATTGGCGGTTTAAGTTGATTTAATATTTTCTGTAAATCATTACCGAATAACTCGGTGGCTATCTTATCCCAAGATATTTCCATGCTGGCAAAATTATCTTTACCGACGGGAAAAGATTTGGAATAATCGCGAAACTCGCCATACGCTTCATAAAAACCGATCCAATCGGTGCCGGTGGCCGTGATCACCAAATCCGACTGCGGCGGAGTAGTAACATCATCAACCGGCGGAATCACCGCGACCTCTGGCGCGTTTTTGAGATCGCGCTGTAATTTGTATTGATCGGAGTATTTCTGGTAAACCACCATTCCCCCCAGAGCTAGAACCAGTAAAATACCTACGCTTAAAAAAACATATCTTGTCGGTTTACCTGGCAAAAACATATAATTAGTAACTAATAATTAAATTATTTAAAGTATTGAAATTATACCCGTTCAAACGGCTTTTAGCAACCCATGACTGCATATATTTTATGCCGGTTTCATAGCCCATTTGCTGTGTTTGGCTTTTGACCGATTGAAGAGGAAAAACATAAACAGACAATGAATGTTCTCCCACCACCCCGGGCGCTGACGCGCCCACCCCTCCTCCGGCAGGAGGGGATGTTATAACCGCCCCCACCGCGAGCCCCTGTTGGGTGGGTACGGAAAAATATTGATCAAACACAAAATTACCAAGCGAATAAAAGATCGGACGATTTTTATAAATTTCCATTTCTTCTACCACATGCGGATGGTGGCCAATGATAATATCGGCGCCGGCATCTATCATGAGGTGCGCGAGTGTGCGCTGGCGCGTGTTAGAAATTTCTTTATATTCGTCGCCCCAGTGAATGTTGACAATAACCACATCTCCACATTTGTCATTCCCGCGTAGGCGGGAATCTAGGTCGCCCGTTGTCGACGACTGGATCCCCGCTTGCGCGGGGACGACAGCGGGACAGCGAGCTTTTTTTATCGTCGCCTGTATTTTTTCATTATCCAACCGAAAATAAGTGTCGTTGAAACCGACAAACGCGATTTTCATCCCGGCAACTTCTTTAATTTTTATCGCATCAGCGCCGATATCATACCCGTCGCCGTAAAAATCTATGCTTGCGGCAGTTAAATTTTTGGCGCTTTCTTTGAGACCGGCCTTTCCCATATCCAAGCTGTGATTATTCGCTATCGTAAAAATGTTAAAATTGTATTTTTGTAAAGTCGGAATCAATGCCGGATCAAACCGAAAAGCGATGGATTTGCTGGTGGCGCGGCGTTTGTCGGCAAACGGGCCTTCCAAATTAGCGTGCACAAAATCCATGCCCATAAAAAAGCGATTCTCCCCGCCGGCCAGTTCGCTAAAAATCCAATCAGCCCCGTGCGTGTCGATTTGCTTTTTGACATTTCTATCAAGCATCATGTCACCAAAAAAGAGAAACGCCACCGAACCACCCCCTAACCCCCTCCTTCGTAAGGAGGGGTCAATAGCAATATCCCCTCCTTGCGAAGGAGGGGTGTCCCGAAGGGACGGAGTGGTGTTTACTACAAACCATGGACTGTAATAGCTGGTGGTTTCTTTGAGGTTCGGTCGACCAACCAAGCGCGCCGAATTATCGCTAATTTCATTCGCAACTTTGGTAGCGCCAAATTTTTCCATCATTTTCAAAAGAAAATAAACGCTAGGGTGTGAATCAATTTCCAAATTATACAAACGGTTATAATCAAAATTTTTAATGACACTGCGCGACAATTCGTCGTGAAAATTCGCCACCGGCCAGGTTTGGTAATGTGAAAAATCCACCGAGGCCACCACGACCGCGTCGGGCGGTAATTTGTCGGCGATGGCCGCGATGACTTTGTCCACAGTGCTCGTCGGCGTCTGCCATTTAAAAATTATTGGCACCACTTTTGTCCCCGGCAAGGTTTTGGCGATAAACGGCATCAACCCATAAATACCATGCTCTTCCTTCATTACTGTTTCGTCGACGGCCGCTTGACCCGAACCGACCAAGGTATTTACTAAATCGCGGTCGCACGCCACATCGCCATACACCGTGCGCCAATCAAGCACACTGGTAATCGCACCGCGCACTCCCCGATTGTAATGATTAGGACTAACCAAAATAATCACTGACGGCTTTTGCGTTTTTAGATAATTAAAAAAAGTCGCCGGAATATAACCGGCCAATAAATGGTGAGGTACGATACCGCCTTTTACTTCTCCAATATTTGATACTGGCACCGCTTGCGCGAAATAATTATCATACGCACTCGCGTCCCACGGAGATGAATATTGATAATTTTCCGACGAACTGGACGACGCCGCGATCAATATGCCTGGTGTTTGAGCGACGGTAGAGGTGATTTCATTTTTGTCCAAAACCACCGGCGCGCAGCCGGTGATGAAAAATAAAATTAGACAAATAAAAAATATCATTCCCAACTTGATTGGGAATCCAGACAAATAATAACTGGATTCCCGCTTTCGCGGGAATGACAAATTAAGCATAAGTAATAAATTACATCAATCCTTCAATCGTGCTCCTGATCGCTTTAAGCGCTTCGGGAATCAACGGCAAAAATACACCAGCCAACTGCACGGTATAAGGCACGACCACGGAATTCGTCACCCAACCCATGAAGGTATCACCCACCGGAAAACGCGCGATGAAGTAAAAAATTACGCCCAAAGTTAGCGCGCCTTCCACCACACCAAACGCAAAACCGATCAACCGATCCAACCCACGAATAATTGGCAGATGAGTGATGGCGGTGAGCGCTTTATTGATAAACCAAAATATCAGAACTACGAGCCGATTAATAACGATAAACGAAATGACAAAAATTATCACTTTGGAAATGTTGGGCTGCCAGCCGGTGACGGCAATGAGCCAATTGGCGCCCACATCATAATAGCGGACAGCCAGATACACCGAAGCCACCATACCCAAAAGTGAAATTACCACATACACTATCCCGCGCCACAGGCCATAGAGTCCGAACGCGGCGATGATGACGATGAGCGCGATGTCAAATGGAGTCATATGCGAAATGAGTGAATAAAATAAAATTGTGAGAAAAATGATTAAACTTGTTTAATTATTTTTTGAACGGTTTTATTTTTGAGCGAATGAGTATATATTTAAATATATGCGAAATGAGTGAATTAAAAATTAAAATTTGGGTGAGGAAAAGTAAAAATCTTCGCGTCGATCTTTGACTACATCATTATATTTATTGACCATTTTATTATCTGCTTGCTTTTCATCTATTTCTACGACTAAAACATGGGGTTTATCAGTCGGAGCAGAAAAAATAATTTTTCCGTCACTTGCCGTAATTTGGCTAGCGCCAGTGAAAGTAAAATTATCTTCGCCCCTTTGCTCGTTGCCAATCCTATTGGCAGTGACGGCAAATACTCTATTTTCCAAACAGCGAGTAACCATAGCACTTTGGCAATAAGGCATAACCAAGTTGGAGGGGTGAGCGAGCACTTGCATACCTTGAAGCGCTAAAGTTCTGCAGACTTCGGGAAACATCCAGTCGAAACAAATCATGACCCCGATTTTCACGCCATTTATATCATAAACTTTGAGAGGTTTGTTTCCCGGAGTAAACCAAAATTTTTCTTTATTGAAGAGGTGAATTTTTCGATATGTATCGAGTACTTCTCCATTTGGAACAATGAGCAGAGAATTATATATTTTGTCTTTATCAATCTCGATAAATCCACCGACCATTGTCGCCCCAGTTAGTTTAGAAAGTTCCTTAAGAAAATTGGCGGTTTGGCCATGATTTGTTTCGGCCAGACTCGCCGCTTCTTCTTTGGAGGTAAAGGTGTAGCCAGTTGCAAACAATTCTGGCAACACCAAGAGATCTGCTTTAACTCCCCTAAGAAGCGAGCGAACCCCTTCAAAATTCTTTTCTTTTACTCCGAATATCGGCGCATTTTGTACGTATCCTATCTTCATAGATTTTTACGACATTCCATATAATGACACTGCAAACATAAAGCATGTTGTCAGCTCAAACGCGGAAACAGCGCCTCGGATTTTTTAATTTTGGTACCCAGTTCTAACCCGCCCCACTTGGTCGCGCCGGCCCAGTCAAAATTTTTCCAGTCAACTTTTATGCCAAATTGGCCGAGAATTTTTTCGGCGGTAGCGGGCATAATTGGGAGTAAAGCGACTCCAATATGACGCATGGATTCGGCTAATGAATATAATAAACCAGAGATATCCTCGCCTTTCTTGATTTTTTCCCATGGTTTTTCGGACGAAATTTGTGTATCAAATTGCCTTACTAATCCAGTAACTATCTCAACTATTTTATCAAAACCATAGTTTGATAAAAATTCACTATAATTTTGCCAAAATTTTTCTTTTACACATATTATACGGCCGGCATCATCCGGGATTTTGCCATCACAGTAATTTTCCAACATGGTCATTATCCGCGAATTCAGATTGCCAATTCCATTCGCGAGTTGCGCGCCGTAAAATTCTCTAAATTTTTCATCGGTAACATCGCCGTCATCGTAGGCAGGAATAGCGCCAAGCAAATAATACCGCAGGGGGTCAGTGCCAAATTTTTCCACCATTTCAAACGGATCAATCACATTGCCCAGTGATTTACTCATTTTTTGCCCGTCTGAAGTAACAAATCCATGGATGAAAATTTGCTTAGAAGGCGGCAAACCGGCCGACATGAGCATCGCCTGCCACATGGCGCTTTGTTGACGGAGGTTGTCCTTGCCGGCCACTTGGTACCCCGGCCAAAACGCCTTGAACTTTTTTTCATCGTAGGGCCAGCCAAGGGTAGAAATATAATTCACCAAAGCGTCAAACCACACATACATCACCTGCTCTTCGTCGCCCGGCACCGGTATGCCCCAAGGCATTTTGGATTTCAGACGCGACACGGAAAAATCCTTAGTCCCGCCGGCCACAAAATTATTTATTTCGAGCAAACGATTGCGCGGCATGACAAAATCCGGATTATCTTCATATAAACCCAAAAGTGGTAATTGATATTTGGAAAAACGAAAAAAATAATTTTCCTCGTCAATCAGCTCCAATTCCAAATTGGGATGCACCGGACACCGCCCGTCTTCCAGTTCGGAATCGGTTTTTTCCAGCTCACATCCTACGCAATACTTTATTTGATATTTCTTTTTGTAAATATCGCCATTTTTTTCACACCGTTGCCAAAATTCCTGCGCCGCTTTCATGTGATCCGGATCGGTAGTGCGAATGAATTTATTGTAGCTCAAATTAAGCGACTGTTTGAGCGCGTCAAACTGGGCGGCGTATTCGTCGCAATACGCTTGTGGATCTTTACCCTCTTCCAGTGCTTTGCGATAAATTTTCACGCCGTGTTCGTCGGTGCCGGTATTAAAAATCACCTCATCACCCCGGAGCATGTGATAGCGCGCCAAAACATCGGCCTGAATGATTTCCAAAGCAAACCCGATGTGCGGCTTAGCATTCACATAGGGCAAGGTGGTGGTGAGGTAATATTTTTGCGACATAATTTATAGTTTATTATTTCTCCTCCAACTGTTTCGTCAATTTCTCGCCTTCTTCTTTTAACATATCGGAAATATCATTAGGCCGTCCCACTAATTTAGCATGCCCCTCAAACATACATTCCTTTGAACCAGGCAAATCGCCACAATTATCTTTTTTGCCACAATTACCACAAAGATGATGTTTGCGCCGATCGTGTACTTGATCAAGCTCCTCCTTATCTACTTTAGCCGCCGCTGCGGCTGCTGGTGACTGTCGAGATCCCTCAAAATTCTTCTCTGTCATATAATTTTGATTACTCCTACAAACCCCCCTCTATACTAATTGATAAATCTTATCAATAATTTTTTTATCAACTTCAAACCATCCGCGTTTGAGGCATTTGGCTTTATTTCGATAAGCCAATTCTCCCGGCATCAAAATTTCTTTTACGCCCGGTCTTTTGCGAGAATGTTTCAATTCTTTGACTAATTGGCTGTTTTCTCTTTTGAATTTATTCAAATTGACGAATTTAGATGGATCAATGGCGACAAATAATGTGCCGCGCCAAGCCGTACCATAATGAGTATTGTCCACCCCATTCTTTTTTAATCCTACGCCACCACCTACAAGCGAGCCACTCAAAACTTCCATCAGCAAGCCAATGGCAAATCCTTTGTAGCCGCCAAACGGCAAAGCCGAGTACGCTTTGTATGGATCGGTGGTAATATTGCCTTTATAATCAAGAAATGAATGGGCGGGCAATTTTTTTGTTCCAATGTCTTGAGCTATCTTTACCTCACCCCAAGCGCGCTCGGAAATAGCCATATCTAATACCAGAGGATGACCGGCAGTGGGAATGGCATAACCCAGAGGGTCGGTACTAATGACTGGGTCAATCCCACCGAACGGCGGAACCAAAGCGCCGCCGCCATTATGAAAAATCAGTCCGATCAAATCTTTACGGGCGATATATTCTGCTTGCGTCCCCGGGCGTAAAAAACTGTGGGCATTCCTAACCCCAACCATGGCAATACCGAAGCGCTGGGCTTTTTTAACCAGTAATGCTCTGGCTTGGTCGGCAACCAATTGTCCACTCTGATGATTTCCATTAATCAAAGCGTAATTATTGCGGTTTACTAAAACTTTAATTTTTTTATTTCTTTGTTTGATGGCGTTTTTACAGCCCTTAGAAAAAGCCCAGAGTCCGTGAGTATTTTTACCCAAAAGTTCGCCCTCAATATAATCGTCGACAATAATCTTCGCAACTTTTGCTTTAAGTCTGTTACTAATTAAATATTTTTCGCAAATTTTACGAATTTCTTTGATGTAGACTTTCACACACTTATGATTACTACAAACTCCCCTCTTTCATCTATTTTTTGCTCTAAAATTTGGAAAATGGTACCGCGATAGATGGTTTCAAACATCTTGGTGAGTTCGCGCGCGACTAACATTTGCGCTTTGGGCGGTAACACCGCCGCCAGTTCGCCCAAACACTTTTTGATTCGATGTCCGGATTCGTAAAACACCACGGTATATTTTTGTTCGGCCACTTCTTTAAAAAATTTTTGGCGCTTATTTTTGTGCGGTGGAAAACCCATGAATACAAATTTGTCGGCGGGGAATCCGGAGATGGAAAGAGCGGCGATAAGCGCGGAAGGGCCAGGGATGGGGACGACACGATTGTCATTCCGACCGAGCGCTGCGAGTGGAGGAATCCCTTCTGTTTCAAGGTTTAAGGGATTCTTCGACTCCGCCCCATTCGACTGTCGCTCAGGGCAGGCTCTTCGGGCTTCGCTCAGAATGACAGATTGGATAAGGAGACCTCCCGGGTCGGAAATCCCCGGCGTGCCGGCATCGGTTACCAGCGCCAAATTTTTGCCTGCGGACAATAGATTTTTTATCTCGTGAATTTTTTTGACATCGCTATGGTGATGATAGCTGATCAAAGGCCGGCTGATTTGATAATGTTCCAATAATTTAGCGGTAACCCGCGTATCTTCACATAAAATAAAATCCACGCCTTTAAGAATCTCCAAAGCGCGCAACGAAATGTCGCCTAGATTACCAATCGGCGTGGCGACTATATACAATTTTCCTTGATCCATAACATTATTTTTTGTCTTCGGGCTGCTGGTTAAGTATTTCCTCCAAATTTTCCAACACAGTTCCTAAGTTAAATTATACCAAATATAGCAAAAAAAGGCAAAAAGAAAAGGCCGGCCTTTCGGGCGCGGCCATTCGTTGCGGATGAAGCTTGACGCAACAAATCGCCTAAGCAGCGACTTTCCTAATCCAAGCTTCTTCATGATTGAGTTCGGAGACAACACTGCCGTACTCGTCGACAATCTTGTCAGCCGAATCATCCCAACTCAATCTTTCTGTGAGTTCCTCGCCCTCCTTTCTGACCCAGAGAGTTTGGGAATAGTAACTGCGCGGGCGCGACGGTGAAATACTCATGATTTCGTACTTAACCTTGTCGCTGCCAACGAGGCGATCCCCCGGCTGAAGCGCCAGAAAAGTCGCCCTGCTAATAGGCACTCGAGCTTCTTTCATTGTTGAGCGCCTCCCACGGAAAAAGGTTGGTAAAAAACACTGAACTAGATATATATTATCAAACTAACAAGAAAAATCAAGAACAAAAAGTCCAGCCTCAAAAGCCGGACTTATCCCCACCCCGCACCAGTCCGCCAAAGGCGGACGGTACGGGGCGAGGAGCCTTTAATTTATTCCAAGCTAATTGCTTGCACCGGACAGGAATCAACGGCCATTTTGATATTTTCCACGCTGTCGCCTTTGGCATCAAAAACCGCGGCTTTACCGTCGTCTGCCATTTTAAAAATATTGGGGCAGAGCGCCGCACACACGCCGCAGCCAATGCATTTTTCTTTGTCTATTTTTGGAATCATAGAATTAAATTGATAAGTAGTAAACTTGCTTCCTATGCTCCGTAATATTTTTCTTGATAAAATTTTAATAGTTCTTCAATTTGCGGAATCGCGTCTTTATTGACCACGCCCACCTTTAATTTTTTCTGCAAATCTTCCAATGTTTGCGCGCCTTCCAACACCGCTTCTTCAATATCGTGATCGGTAATATTTAGGTCTTTATCAATGATTTTTGAACCGGCCGTAACCACCCGACCGTGCTGGCCGGTGTGACGAAAGTAATCGTTTACTGCAGCCTGTAAGGCTTTGTCGCCCAAGACCGAACAATGAATCTTGCGGTCCGGAAGGCCTCCCAAACGCTCTAAAATGTCCTGCGGACGTATTTGGAGTGCTTTAGCGACATTCATACCGCCTGACTCGGTGATCATCTCTGAAAGCACGCTGGTCGAGGCAATGGCACTGCCGCAACCAAAGGTGCGCCAGCGGCAGGAGGTGATTTTTTCGGTTTTGGGATCAACCCAAATCCACAGTACCATTTCATCGCCGCAGGCCGGAGAACCCACGCGCCCAAGCCCGTTGAATTTAAATTTTTCCTCCTCGCCGTAGTGCATGAAATTGCGCGGATTGAAAAAGTGATCCTTAACGGTGTCGGAATACAACCAACCCGAACCATCCGTGGCGCGGATATCTACCGGTTTGGATAAATTTTCTTTTTTGATTGATTTTTTGGGCACAGGGTTAAAATTTCTAATTTTTCAATTGCTGGTTCGCAGCCAGTATTTCCAATTTTTAAATAATTTTTAATATCTCAATTTTTTAAAATTAAAAATTATAAAATTAATTCACTTATACTGCGCTTGTTTTCTTACTCCGATATTCGTCGGGCTCATTTCGCGCAGCATTTTCACCACTTCGGGTAAAAATTTCATGAGATAATCCACATCGGCTTTGGTGTTGGCGTGTCCGAGAGAAAATCGGATGCTCCCATGCGCGTATTCGTAAGGGAGTCCGATGGCGGTAAGCACATGCGATGGATCGAGCGACTCACTGGTACAGGCCGAGCCGGTGGAACACATCACGCCGTATTCATCTAAGTACAAAAGCATGGCCTCGCCCTCCACATCCAAAAAAGTGATATCGAGATTATTGGGAAGCCGCCCTTCCCCGATTTCTGGGCCGTTTAATTTTACTTTGGGGATTTTAGTTTGAATTTCACTCCACAAATATTGCGCCAACTCACGGACGCGTTTGCTTTCTTTTTCCCGGTTGGCCTGCGCGAGTTCAAACGCTTTGGC
>Ga0172380_10007702_pt1 | contig 12025 bp, 11 predicted proteins | sample Leawe162metaG_FD_119747 | JGI IMG/M metagenome (GOLD analysis project Ga0172380, IMG submission 119747) | Leachate microbial communities from a municipal landfill in Southern Ontario, Canada - Leachate well 162 metaG | ecosystem: Engineered > Solid waste > Landfill > Unclassified | place... | reverse complement strand
GTCGAAGATACAATTTCCATGCTGCGCGGCCTGAAAGAAAAATATGAAGTCCATCACGGCGTTAGAATTACCGATAACGCTCTGATTGCGGCGGCCAAATTATCAAACCGCTATATCAGCGACCGGTATCTTCCCGATAAAGCGGTCGATCTGATCGATGAAGCTACTTCTTCTCTGCGGATGGAAATCGACTCGATGCCTGACGAACTGGATCAGCTAAAAAGAAGAATAAACCAATTGGAACTAAATAAGGCGGGACTAACCACGACCGATAAAAAATCGGCCCGGCTCAAACCGCTAAATGCCGAACTAGCCAAGCTAAGGGAAAAGGCCGATCAGCTGGAATTGCACTGGAATAACGAAAAAAATATCATTTCCGAGATTCGCCAATCTAAAAAGCAAATTGAGGATCTAAAAATAAAAGCGGAAATCGCCCAACGCCAAGGCGCAGATCTGACCGAGGTCGCCAAAATTCGCTACGGCCTGATCCCGGAATTGGAAAATAAGATAAACAAATTCCAAATGGAACTAATCAAGATCCAGAAGAAAGGTCAGCGCATCCTGAAAGAAGAGGTCGACGAGGAAGATATCGCTAAAGTAGTCGCCCGCTGGACCGGCATTCCGGTCAACCGCATGCTTCAAGATGAAATCAAAAAGCTGAGCGAAGCGGAAGAAGAACTAAATAAAGAAGTAATCGGTCAAGAAGAAGCGATTAAGGCGGTCGCCAATGCCTTGCGTCGCAGTCGCGCCGGCATCAACGAAGAAAAGAAGCCAATCGGCTCTTTCCTGTTCATCGGACCGACCGGAGTCGGCAAGACCGAATTGGCCAAGGCGCTGGCGCATTTTATCTTCAATGATGAAAAGGCTTTGATCCGCCTGGATATGAGCGAATTCATGGAAAAACATTCGGTGGCCAAGATGATTGGTTCGCCGCCCGGCTATATCGGGCACGATGACGGTGGCCAACTGACTGATAAGATCCGCCGCCATCCCTACAGCGTCGTTTTGTTCGATGAGATCGAAAAAGCGCATCCGGATATGTTCAATATCCTTCTACAAATTCTTGATGACGGTCGCCTAACCGATTCCAAGGGACGGGTTGTCAATTTCAAAAATGCTATCATCATCATGACCTCTAACCTCGGCAACGAGGTAATCAAACAGTACTCAATCGGTTTTAGCGATGATGGCGACAAGGCCCAGGCAGATAAGCTGCGCACGACAGAAATGAAAGAAAAAATCGACAAAATCTTGAAAAATAATTTCAAGCTGGAATTTCTGAACCGAATCGATGAAACCGTCCTCTTCCACAGCCTGACGCCGGAAGCGCTGGAAAAAATCGTCGATCTGGAACTTGCCAAAGTCGAGAAAAGACTAGGTAATAAAAATATCTTCTTAAAAGTCAGTCCCAAAATCAAAAAACTACTGGCGGAGAAAGGCTATGACATCGCCTATGGCGCTCGGCCGCTCAAGCGCATCATCCAGACTATGATTCTCGACGAGCTGGCAATGGACATCATTGAAGGAAAAATCAAAGAAGGCGATAAAGTGAAGATCGAGCTAGGAGAAAAAGAGGCAGTCTCTCTGAAAGTTAATTAGATTTCCCAGCGTATTAATAAACAGGCCGGAATAAGGCCTGTTTATTAGTAGGCCACCCTAACGGGCTTCTTCGGCCGGTTGTCTCAGCTTTTAAAATATACTATAATAATAAAATATGAAGATAAGCAAAATTATTCCTATTTTAATGTTAGCCGGAATGGTCTTTTTAGCCCCTCGGCTATTGCAGGCGCAGGAAATCGATCCTAATTTCAATCCTAACCTCATCCTGAGCGATAGCGATATCATGAGCTATGATATGATGAGCCTTCAGGACATCCAAAATTTCCTGCAAAACAAAGGCAGTTATCTGGCCAACTACTCAGCCGTTAACACGCACGGCGTCGTCAAGTCGGCGGCCGAAATCATTTATGACGCGACACATAAGAATTATGACTGTGACGGCGTAACGCTAAGCGATACGCCCACGGAAGCGGAAAAAATGAGTAAGTGCCGGTGCATCACGACCGTTAACCCAAGATTCATCCTCGTCCTTTTGCAGAAGGAAGCGAGTCTAATCGAAGATAGTAGCCCGGCTCAGAGCCGTTTGGACTGGGCGACCGGCTATGGCTGTCCGGACAGCTGGGTCTGTAATCCTTATTACAAGGGTTTTGGTAAACAGGTAAATAGCGCCGCTCTGCAATTTCTCGCCTACATGAACGAACCGAACCGCTATACTTATAAGGCTGGCCAAACTTATACTTTTACCAATCCCTACGGCACGATTTCTAAGGAACCGATCATAGTCACGCCGCAGAACCGGGCGACCGCGGCTTTATATAATTACACGCCCCATGTCTATAATGGCAACTACAATGTCTACAAGCTTTGGAACCGTTATTTCCCGAAAGTCTCTCGCTACTATCCGGACGGCTCGATAATCAAAGCCAGCGACAATCCAAAAGTCTGGTTGATTGAAAACGGGAAAAAACGGCCTTTTGCTAACTGGTCGGCCTATGTTTCCCGCTTCAAGCCGGAACAGATTATCGCGGTAAATGCCAGCGACCTGGAAAATTATCCGGCCGGGAGCGAAATAAAATTCGCCAACTATTCCTTAATCCAGACACCGGACAAAAAAATATATCTGCTGGTCGATAAAGAAAAACGGCCCTTCGCCGATCTGGCGACCTTTAAGAAATTTGGATTTAATCCGGAGGAATTAGAGACGGCGACGATTGATGACCTGTCCGGATATCAAGTCGGCAAGACAATTACGGCCACTTCGACCTACATCACCGGCGCTCTAATACAGGATTCCGTGACCGGCGAGATATTTTATGTGGAAGACGGTAAAAAATCCTTGGTCGATAAGGTGCTGTTAAAAGTAAAATTCGTAGACAAGAAAATAATCAAGAAAACTACAAAAGAACTGAAAGCATACGCCACTAGCTCTCCGATATTGTTCGACGAAGGTACTCTGACTAAGACCGACACCTTCCCGACCGTCTACTTGATTTCCGGCGGCAAGAAACGACCCTTCGCCGATGACGCTACTTTTCAAAAGCTCGGTTACAATCCCGCCAATATCATTCCTGCCTCTTCCCAATTCCTATACAATTACGATATGGGAGAAAAAATCCAATAACATCACTTAAAAAGGCCGTTTTTAAAAGCGGTCTTTTTTAATAGAAATTTTTTTTATTTTCTGTCAACTTCCCTAAAAACCCAAATAATACTATACTAAAAATGCCTAAGAATACTAAAATTATGCCTTTAACTAATGCCGCCCTACTCCCGCACTCCCCTCTTTTGATTCCGGAAATCGGCCGAGCTAACTACTCTTTTCTATCTAAGACGACCAGCGCCTATCAGATAATCAGCGAAACTCTGAAAACGTCCGGAGCAGAAACGATTATCGTTATCAGCCCGCACAGCCCCGCCCAGGCCGAGTCTTTTACCGTCAACGTTGCTCCGGAAATGTCTATCAATCTGCAGGATTTCGGTTTTATTCCGGCCAAGACGATTATCAGCGGCGATGTCTTACTAGCGGATCAGATCAAGAATGCTCTACGCCCTGATTACAACCTGTCGCTCATTTCCGAATCGGTAATCGATCACGGAGCGGCCATCCCCGCCTATTTATTAAAAGGCCTGGCGACTGGTTTTAAGATTGTCATCGTTTCTCCGGCCGAAAACCTAAGTTTAGCGGAGCAATTTAAATTCGGCCAAAGACTGCAAGCTGTCATCAAAAGCCACGAAAAAAAGATCGCCGTCATCGCTTCCGGCGACCTATCGCATCGCCTAAAGAAAAAATCACCCGGCGGCTATTCTCCAAAAGGAGCGAAATTCGACAATAAACTAATCGAATATCTCAGCGACCCGCGGAACGCTTCCCAGAATATCTTAAACCTAGACGATAAGCTGATTAAGGCCGCTGGGGAATGTGGACTGCGACCGCTATTAATCCTGCTCGGCGTCCTGGACGGCTATAGCTGGCAGCCGGAAGTATTAGCTTATCAGACCGATTTCGGCATCGGTTACCTAAGTTTCAATTTTCTTCTCTCTTAACTTTATGGCGGATACTTTTAAGTCCTTATCCGACCTTCTAAAAAACCGAAAAACGATTAAGCCGCCTGCCTATCCCTGGCAGGACCTAGCTTTGCGCATCATCAAAGAGCTCGCTATTCCCAATTTCAAGCGCAGCGCGGTTTTTAAGATTTGTAAAGAGAAATCAGCCGCTCAGATAGAGATTGCCCTAAACGATACGAAAGAATTATGCCAAACCGGATCGTCCTGGAAATATTTTTTCAAGATTATCGACCAAAAATAGAATCCTAATAATTAATATCCGTTCGTAATAAATATATGCCCAAACAGTTAACCATATTGCTTCACCCCGATTCGCGTCTGCGGCGACTCTCGACTCCGATCGCGCCGGCGGAAATAAACACGCCGGTTTTCCAAGCCTGGCTATTAGATTTGCAAGAAACGATGATAAAAAAAGACGGCGCAGGTCTGGCCGCTCCTCAAGTGGGCGAGACCAAACGAATAATCGCTGTCTATTACGAAGAGAAAACCTATTTTTTCATCAACCCCCAAATTACCAAGAAATCTTGGGCAAGAGAAACGGAAGAAGAAGGATGTTTATCCGTCCTGGACGACAAGGGCGAAATCATTTACGCGCCGGTATCGCGTTATAAAAAAGTAAGCTGCACCTATCTCGACGAAAAAGGCGAGAGAAAAAAAATCAGCGCCGAGAAGATTCTGGCGCGGATCATCCAACACGAAATCGATCATTTAGACGGCATCCTTTTCATCGATCGAGTAGAGCCGAAAACCCTAAAAAAACTCAAACCGGTCATCAAGCCGATAAAGACGAAGGGGTAGATCCCGGGCGGCCTTTTCGGCGCCGCTTGGCGTTAATGATCTTATAGCTCAGCCAGATTATTCCGAAAGCCAAGAGGACCCAAGATATTTCCTGATAATACTGGGATAAAAGGCGCTGGTTAGCACCGATAAAATATCCCAAAGCCGCTAGAATGCTAATCCAGACTAGTGATCCTAACGCCGTTAAGAAAACGAAGCGGCCAAAAGGCATCCGACAAAAACCGGCCGGTAAAGAAATGAGCTGTCGGATAACAGGAATAAGTCGTCCGACCAGAGTGGCCGAATTCGAATTAGCGAGAAAATACTTTTCCGCCCGGGCCACTTTCTCTGGGGTGACAAAGATCAGCCGCGCCAGACGATGATCGGCCAATTTATAGATTAACGGCCTTCCTAAATAAAAGGCTAACAGATAATTTATCACCGCCCCGAGAATACTGCCCAAGACTCCGGCGATGATAATCCAGGCTAAATTCATCCTTCCCTGGCTGGCCAGATAAGCGGCCGGGGGGATAATAACTTCGGAAGGAAAAGGTAAAAAGGAACTCTCAATCGTCATCAAAATTCCCACCCCTAGATAACTGAGGCCCTGTGTCACGTCCAATATCCAATTGAATAGATTAGTTAGCATAACCATAATATATCATTAATCGGAAAATCATGTCCACTCTTGAAAAAAAACCAAATATTACCAGCCAAAAAGTCCGACTGATTTTTATGGGAACGCCGGAATTCGCTTTGCCCGGTTTCTCTGCCTTGATTGACGCTTCGGAAATAGAAATCGTCGGCGTTTTTACGCAAACCGATAAACCGGTCGGCCGGAAACAGATAATCTCTCCTCCGCCCGTCAAGGAAATGGCTTTAAAGCACGGGTTACGGGTTTTCCAACCGAAAAAAATCAACCTAGAGACAGAAACGATCAGGGCTCTAAAGCCGGATCTAATTGTCGTTATCGCTTATGGAAAGATTATTCCGCCGGCCATTTTAGATATACCGACCTATGGATGTGTTAATGTTCACGCTTCCCTGCTACCAAAATACCGCGGCGCAGCCTGTTTGAACGCGCCTATTCTGAACGGCGATTCGGAAACTGGTGTCACAATTATGAGAATGGAAACCGGACTTGACACCGGGCCGATTTTACGGCAAGCTAAAATAAAATTAAACGGCCGGGAAAGCTTAAAAGATGTACATGATAACCTAAGCGCGCTGGGGGCGGAAATATTAGTTCCAACCCTAAAAGATTTATTGGCCGGAAAAATAATTCCGCAAGCCCAAGATGATAGCCGAGCTAGCTATATAAAAACCTTGAGCAAGGAGAATGGCCGGATTGATTGGAACCAGTCCGCCTCGGCCATTGAAAGGATGGTGCGCGCTTATAACCCCTGGCCAGGCACATCGGCCGTCTGCCAAGACCGGACGATAAAATAATCGCCGTCGAGAATGAGATTCTAAAAGTTAACGGCCAGCCGACCGGCCAAATTTTCCGAGACGGCAAACGATTAGCCGTCCAATGTGGACAAGATTCCTTAGTTATATTAAAATTACAAATTGAGGGAAAGAAAGCTATGACCGCGGAAGAATTTTTGAACGGTAATCCGGGATTAGTCGGTAAAATATTAGAATAAATGAATAAACAATACGGCCCTTTCGTCTATCGGTTAGGACGCCAGGTTCTCATCCTGGTAAGACGGGTTCGATTCCCGTAGGGGCTACGTAACGAAAAACTCCAACTTGTTTGGAGTTTTTTGTTACGACGCCGTAGGCGGGGGAATCGAACGGGCGGCAGTGAACTAGATATTTGAAAGCTTTCAAATATCGCAGCGAACGCCGACAAAGGCGAGCTAGCGCAGCCTTTGGCGCCGCCCAGGACAACGAGAGAGCGAGCGGCGGCGAGCGAACGAGGCGGAATTCCCGTAGGGGCTACTAACTAAAAACATCCAGTGCATGCTGGATGTTTTTAGTTAATAATTTGCAACTATGGGAATCGAACAAACGGCGAGCGAGCTATGAGGTGAAGCAGACATATTTACTCCTAGAATGGAATATCTCATATCTTTTAAGCGGTTTAACGAAGTTAAACATCTCAAATATCTTCAAAATGAAATTAATTATTTTACGAATTTACTGGGAATGTAGAAGAGGCTCTCGACAGCTAAAACTGGATAAAATTAGCAATAATTAATACCACCCCTGCCCCTAAAAGACAACCCGCCATTTTTCCAACAGCAGATTTAAGCATCGTCCTCTCTTCGGAAACTAATTGTAATCTCAGTCTTTCCGCCGTATGTCCCTCAAATATCCCGGCGATACCATCAGTTATGGCGTTTCCAACTACACCGCCTAGGATTGCCCCAGCTACTCCAGCGAAATGGCCACCGAATATGGCCAGGACAGCGAGAATGCCATTATCGATAATACCGAAGAAAATATCAGGTAATGCAGATCTTATTTTTATTTTAAAAGGTAAAAGAGAAACTAAACAAAGCAACGCTAAAATAATCAGAACTAAACCCATCCACTTATTATTATCAATAAACGATATACTAACCGCCGTGATAACAATACAGAGACTTAAAATGTTCAAAACTGACAAAATCAGCTTTCTGCGCATAGAATTCCTCATATGTTTATAATTATAGCACACCACTCCGGATGAATAAACTCCCCATAAAAATGATGCGGAAATAATCTGGCTTTTCGTCTATTTGGAGAGTCAGGTATTATCCTATATTTACAAAATGCTAAAAATGCATTAATATGAAATAACGTTTTAGAATCCTTACAAACCAACTAAGCATACACAACCATGATTATTTTATCCAACGGCTTCCCTACCAATATGCCTGATTCTGAGAATGTTTCCCAGGGAGGGCCGGCAAATTTTGCCAAACTTTTTTGTTCTTATATCGAGAAAAGATCTAAAGACCGCTGGATAGGGGTGATGTTTCAAGCTACCCATTTAAAAGAGCCTGCCTTGGAAAAAATCTTTAAATTTATCAGAAGAGACTATTATAAGCTCTACTTACCGAAGAGACAACTAACCAGAATCACTCAGGCATCAACAATGCAGGATCCCGCTAAAATATTAAAAAAATCAATTGAACTTTTAACTAATCTGATACGCCAAAAAAAACCGGATGTGATTTTTTTAAACGGATTCGGGATTTTTAATTGGGCGCTTCTTAAAGCGGCCGAGAAAACAAAAGTTCCAGTCGTTATTCAACATGCGGGTATTTGGACCAAGGAACTAGATATCCATAAAAGTACCTACACTAAGTTTGGAAGAAAAATAATGGAAGAAATGGAGCAGGATTCTAGCAGATTAACGGATGCGGAAGTCTTTTTAAACAAATGGAGCAAAGACTATTATCGTAAAAACATCGCCAAACGTTCAAATAAAAACACTTATATAATCCCCCTGCCCTTTAATTTCTCGGTTTTTAAAAATTTAAGTGTAAACGAAAATGATTCCCAGTTTTATTTTGACGTTAATAAATTTCATATCGGGGTAATCGCTCGTTGGGATGAAATAAAGAACCATAAGTTGATATTATCTTTGGCAAAAGAAATCAAGAAGCTTAAACTCCCCTGGCAGGTTCATGTTATTACGAGCATTCCCGATTTATCAAAGTATCAAAAGATGCAAAACGAGTACGAAAAGTATATAGACGTAATCATGCCCACCAATAGAAGCGGCATTTCTGACTTTTGCAGTTCTGTTGATTTATTAATCCAACCATCCCTTTTTGACGTTTCTCCGACAGTTGTACTGGAAGCAACGGCTTCTAATACGCCGATAGCCATCTCACGGAATGTCGGTTATGCCGGTGATTTTAAAAAATACCAAGCTAAAGATTGGATTTTTGATGATAAAGCTTCTAAAATGGTAGGGCAAATCAAAAAAATACTCCGAAAACCAATGCCGGCTGCGATTAAAAAGCACCTTAGATACGCACATGATCATGAACGCATATTTGCCTATTATTTAAAATTGTTTTCCGAAATGAGCAGATAATTAAGATAATATTTATTAAAACTCAGGAAGTATTCTCGTCTAGAACGGCGAAAAATGAGAAAATTAGGGCTACCTAAAAACGAAAGAAGGCGCCGATTTGCAACCGGCGCCTTTTCATACTGCAGTTCCATAAACGCTTTTTAGAATATTATCGGACAGAAATCGAATATTTTTGGCTCGATACTGCCCGTCGCCTGGAATGACAAAGTGTTCCGATTGAAAGCGAGAAAAGGCATCAGAGTGATTGGCTCCCGGTCCTGATGTCCGCCGACTATTGAAGCCGAACTATTTTTCTCCTCATCCTTTTTAATGATAAAAAAATTCGGAAAAAAGAAACGGAAGTTTCCCCGAAAGACGGAGGGGAAAGCCATCATCGCGCAAAGCATTTCGAGTGGTCCGGCCAAGCTGAGAGAATGCTGGGACTTCAGAAGATCGGTAAATCCGTTCATGTCTTCAATAGATAGCGGCGGTAAAGCTTGAGGAAAAATCAGTCGGACCCGCAACGTTTCCGGACGTAAGGGCAAATTAAATTCCGACTGATCCTTCATGAGCAATTTCCCGGGCAAATAATCGACTTTACGGCGGTGTGATCCATCAAGACGAGTCCAGAAAAAGCTCAATAGGCTGTCATAATACTGGCTAGAGCAGGTTTGCGGTTGGATAATCGGCAGACAAGGACCGGCCAACAGGTTAGCATAAGGCGACCGTTGGAGAACGCGGATCTTGTTCTTCATCAAACGGAAGGCTTCGGTAAAATCCAAACTGTCCGGGTTCAAATTAGCGCTTAACATGAACGATCGGAAGCTAGCTTCATAGTCTCGGCCGGAATGGCAAGGCCAACGGGGAAAATCCTGATTAAACGGAGAGGATTCTTCAAACTCATTGAATTCGCTAACTTGAGCGAACGAGGGACGGATAATTCCCTGGCTGTTAACAACAATGGCGGACTTGGTAATGACCGCAACGGAATCGTCGGATGTAATCATAATAATAAAGTGTTTAGGATTAGTACTTATTTTATTGGATTATTTTAAAGAACGGAATCGGCTCGAGCTTCAAAAAACCGGCCTCTTGGTCAGAGTCCGGTTTTCGCTCGATATATAATTTTCTACTGACTGATTAATCCTATATATCACACATCGCGAAGACCGGGCTCTTGAGGAGACCGATAATAATAATCTTCTTGTCGCGTAATATAAATGACATAACAAAAATAATCTTAACGGAAGATAAAAATAATGTCAACCCTTTTCCACTCAATCAACCCCTTGTCAAAAATGAAATCTTTTGATATTATCAAAAACGTAATAAAATTGGCTTAGATATAGCCATTTTATTTATCAGATAATACATCAAGCGCCTATAGCTCAGTTGGTAGAGCAGCTCCCTTTTAAGGAGATGGTCGCAGGTTCGAATCCTGCTGGGCGCACAACTACAAAATAGACGATTTTTTTAAAAAAGCCCCAGTGGATTGTCTCCAACTGGGGTTTTAATAAATCACCTTACTGCTGTTCCGCGGCATATAGAACAGTTTTGGTTGCACTCGAGATATTGAGCGTAGCAAACGCTTCATCAGACAGCGCTACAAAATAATATGCCTGATGTTCAGTCGGTTCGAGTTTAACTTCACCCGGCATAGTTTCAACGAGAAAGTTAAACTGCCTCGTTCTATCTCCGGAACTGGAGGTGTAATCAAACGAACCGAGATAGACAAGAATTACGTTAACAACAAGCCCTGTCTCCTCTCGAACCTCTCGCGCGAGAGCCGTAAGCAAATCTTCACCTATATCCACGGTACCACTCGGAAGCTCAACGAGTCCGCCCATAAAATCAGACGATATTCGTTTAAGGAGTAAAAACTTGTTACCTCTACGAATAACTGCACCCACGACCAACTTTTGGATGCCGTCTCCTTGAGAATCAACGACCAGTTGCCTAATCTTGTTTTGATTAATATTTGACTGCATAACTTTCTTCTATTATACTAATTGTTTGCTTCGGAGGCAAGCAGAAGTTTCGGACTATCCCTCACCACCGTCGCCACTTTAACGATGCCATCAATATAAGAATCAACTATTTGCTCTTCATCCGGAAATGACCATACTGGAAGTTTTAGAGCGTTCTCATAAAATCGCTCCGCTACCGGAAACGATTGTTGTTTTCGCTTCACCGATTGCCGGTACAGCCGATGTAATACCTTCTCCGGTTCGATGAACAATGACAAATGATATAGTGGCCCGGTCGATCGCGGTCGATCAAACTCGGCAAGCCCTTCGGCTAACACCGCACTAGTGAACAAATTAATATCTACACCATTTGCATAAGATGCATCAAACTGCAACACATAAGCGTACCAGCCATGCTTCTTACCGGTTGCTCGCGGTGTAAGTAAGAAAGGATACTGACTGAAAGCCGCTGTCATTTTTTCAGCATAGTATTTTCTTTGTTCAAGCCATTCGTCTAAATGAGAAAATTGCTCTTGCGCCATAGCAACCGCCAGCGGATGAGCGCGAAACTTTAATCCAAATCCAGTTGTACTAAATATCGACAACGGATTGTCGGCCGGTATTTCCTGTTTACACCGCTTGTTATAGTGACCCTGAAGCAGAGCGCGGTAGTATATTTCCTCATTATCTGTAAGCATAATACCGCCTTCGCCACCAGTAATGGTTTTTTGCGCTTGCAGGCTCCATGCCGCCGCATCACCAAATGTGCCGACGAGCTTATCGCCGATGCGAGCACCATGCGCGTGCGAACAGTCCTCAAACAGTCGCAAATCATGTTTCCGACAAATTGAAACGATCGCTTCCATATCGCACGGGAGACCCCACATGTGGGTCACTATAATTGCCCTTGAGCGTGGCGTGATAAGCTTTTCAATTTCTGCTGAATTGATGTTTCCATCTGTTCCACAATCGCAGAACACTGGGATTGCTCCAGTGTGCATGAGCGGACTCACCGTAGCAAAGAATGTATAGACAGGGCAAATCACCTCGTCACCCGGTCCGAGCCCTATCCCTTCATACATCGAATAGATAGCACTGGTACCGGAGTTAGACAGAAGTGCATACCGTCGTCCGTGATAGT
>Ga0172380_10007701_pt1 | contig 12026 bp, 7 predicted proteins | sample Leawe162metaG_FD_119747 | JGI IMG/M metagenome (GOLD analysis project Ga0172380, IMG submission 119747) | Leachate microbial communities from a municipal landfill in Southern Ontario, Canada - Leachate well 162 metaG | ecosystem: Engineered > Solid waste > Landfill > Unclassified | place... | reverse complement strand
TTTCAGCCTCTGCCCACGTCACTATGCCCTACCACTTGGCTCTAGATGCTGCAGAAGAAGAAAGCCGCGGCGATAACAAAATTGGCACCACCAAGCGCGGTATCGGCCCAACCTACGCCGACAAATGTGCAAGATCTGGCATCCGCATGGAAGACTTGCTCGACCGCGAAGTGCTCAAAGAGAAATTGGAGTGGATGGTACCACGCAAGAATCTGCTTCTAGAGCGCATGTACAATCACCCACCATTCAACACTGACGAAATACTCGAAGAGTACGCTTCTTATGGCGAACAAATGCGCAAGTATGTCTGTGATACATCGCAACTGATCTTCGAAGCAGTGAACAACAAAAAGAACATTCTTTTTGAAGGCGCCCAGGGCACCATGCTCGACCTCGATCACGGCAGCTACCCATTCGTCACAAGCTCCAGCCCAACAGCTGGTGGTGCGTGTATCGGTGCTGGTATTGGCCCTACCATTATCGACCGTGTCATCGGCATTTCAAAAGCCTTCATGACCCGCGTCGGCGAAGGCCCCTTCCCCACAGAACAAGACGGCGAAGAAGGCGAAATGCTTCGTCAAACAGGCAAACCGTGGGCCGAAGTCGGCGTCACCACTGGCCGTCCCAGACGTTGTGGCTGGTTCGATACTGTTATTGGTCGCTACGCAGTGCGCGTCAACGGCCTCGACTGCCTAGCCATCACTAAGCTCGATGTTATGGACGAATTTGATGAAATCAAAATCTGCGTAGCCTACAAAGACAAGAAAGACGGCACCATACACAAAGAGTTGCCATCTATTGGTTCACAGTTCAAGCGTATGGAGCCTGTCTACAAGGTTTTCCCTGGCTGGAAAAAGCCCACATACAAAATCACTAGCTTCGAAGAACTTCCGGCTGAAGCAAAACGCTATCTAGACTTCATCGCTGAAGAATTAGACTGCCCTGTGGCTATTGTTTCTGTTGGCCCAACCCGCGACAAGACAGTGGTAATTGAAGATCCAATTCACGGTCCAAAACGCGTTCTCTCTAAAGCCGTAGTGCAATAGGCCAACTAATAGACTCTCTGTTATTTGGCACCGTATGAAGTATCGGGCGTAAGCATATTGCTTACGCCCTCTTCATCTTTAACCGGACCCAGGGGCAAGTTAAGAATTCTACGGATAAAATTGCGAAGATTTAGTGCTAAGTCTCCTTGCTTTACCAAGCAGCGATCTATGCCAGCTTGGGCTGAAGCACTGTCTGGTAACACGCCAAGAACTTTGCGATAGGAATCACGAGCGGTCATGTAGTCATGCAAGCAAAATTCATCAAGATGGGCCAAGCGCTCCAAACCTTCTAACGACTGCGGCTCCCTTCGCAAAATAGAGGTAAGAACACTCCTGGCTTTCTCATAGTATTGATTGGCAATATAGAGATCAACCAACTCTAGTTGCCATTGAAGCTCAGCCGGGCGAGCTTCAACTGCCTTTATGAGTAAGTCAATGGCCCGTTTATTCTCACCGAAGGCTTGAGCAACGCTGGCGAGGGCGTGGTCAACGTCGGGATCGTTGGGGAACCTTTGTCCTAGTGCAGTAGCTTGGGCTTTGGCCTGTTTGACCGACTGCTCTGCCAGCAAGGCTGACACGAGGGCCAGCCGCGCATCGCGAGAGGACGGGTCCATCTGCACAGCCCTGCGTGCAAGCTCCACAGCCAGCTCGGTAGAGAGATTTTCAAGATGCAGCGTTGAAAGAGCAACCAATGGCTCCAAAAGCATGGGTTTGGTCCGTCTGGTTTTTTCATACTGCATGATAGCGAAGGCTGAGAGACCCATTTTTTGATAGAGCCTGGCAGCAGTGAGGGCCACGTCACTATCATCAGGATAGCTACTAAGGAGGTTTTCTATCTTAGAGCGAGCGGCCAGCAATGAGCCCTCAGCAATCAGTCCATCAACAGCCTTTAGTGCGCTTGCCAATGACTGAGAGCGAGAGCGAGACTGAGCTGTCGGCGATTCTGTCTCTCGGGCGTCAGCGACACCGGTTTGGGCAAGCGCTGCCAGCCACGGCTCAAAATAGAAGCCGAGGAGAGAGAATATTACAATTAGCCTTTTCGATTTCAAGAGAATAACCACACCGGGCATGGTACCAGAGTAACAGAATGTTCTAAGAACAAAAATGCTAGGATTAATTCGGTTATCAGCAACTAGCGAAAATGTCAAAAACTAACAACTGGACATCAGTCGGCTCACTCTGGCTATCAACCTTTGCCGCTAGCTTACTAATTAGCGCCTATGTCCTTACCCTTGCCTGGTTCAATATCGGCAGCGTCGTTTCTGACCCTCTTGAACAGGCCGCTAAACAGGCGTGTGAAAATCTTATCAGCACAACTGTATTTGATCCCGCCTTCGGAGAAATTGGCATCCGTGACTTGGGCGCAGAAAGCAGGCCCAAGATTCGCAGCTTCAATACGGTTTTCTCGCTGGTGCGGCAGGGCATCTGGAGTAGTGAACAGTACCACTTACCGGCCATGCAAGAACAAGCGAAATACGATCTCAATCTTCTGAGGAAGTTACAAGAGGAATTGCGAGCAAAGTTTATCGCCCAAGTTAGCAAAGATGGACAGACCTACAAGCAAGTACAAAAAATATTGAATCGTGGTGCCCACCCAGGCAATCACCTCACCTCTATGTCAATAGAACTAGGTGCGATAGATAATCACACTGAAGCATGTTTCGACAGCGAAATCGAGGCCAGACCTGACGAAAGCGCTTCCAAATATGTAAGAGCCGGAAAATTACTGACTATGACACCTGTAGAAGTGCCATTTTCTACTCCAATATTTCTGCACCAGCAAGCAACAAACGCAACAATTACAGCAGCAAAAGATTTTGCACCGAGCAAGGACGCACTCCCTACAGCCATCTTAATAACGGCAGAATACCAGAGCAAATCCAAAGCTAAGAAACGCACTCAAATTTGTGTAATTTGTGGCAATACTGGGCGCTCCATACGCCTAAAAAACGAGCAAGCTAGCTTAACCAAAAACAAGACCAAAGAGTCAACATGCTTGGCCCTGAGCTTTCCCCAAGGACGGCCACAGTTTTTCAATTCACTGGCTGATGTACTTACAAGCAATAAGTTTGATGGCCACGGTGAATGGCAACAGGTGGCGAACGGTTCTGTCCCGGGAGCGGGTAGACTAGCACCACCTGTAGCACCAATGCTAAGCGATATGGACAGCCGAAACGCTCTCGGAGTAACCTTCTATCATTGGCTCAGACAGTTAAGCCAGCCAGTCTCACCTCGCAATTTGACAGCCACGATTGAATCCCCCTGGGCCAAGCCTAAATTTCAGCCTACTGCAAAATCTAGACCTGAATCAAACAGCGATATAGGGACAGAATCTACAGAAGAAAATCTTGTTTTGCAAACTCCTATCAACAGCTGCCTGGCCTCCGATAGCGACGCCCGCGCCACGGCTTTTCTGCACCAGACAGCGCCCCAAGAAGTTGGCCAAAAAGCCATTACTGCTGGTTTCTCCGCGGCCCCACTCAACTATCCAAGCTCAGCCATACCATTGATTGTTGATGACAAAGGCTGCGCTATCACTGCCGGTCGAAATCACTTCGATAGACAACTAACAATAGACTTGCTTACCGAGATTTATGGCACCAATCTTAGTGCGCAAGAAACCATTGCTACAGCCCAAATTTCCGAGATCAATACTATTAAGGCATTGAGACAATCACGCAACCGCATTGTCCTCACCCAAGCCGATCTAGCGTCACTACGAGATCGCATGCGGCAAGAAAGTGACCCAAACAAAGACAAATTTTTAAAATCAGAAATCGATGCCATGGAAACCAGCCTGAGTTACGAGCAAGCAGAGCAAAAACGTATTGCAACAGCGCTCAACTTAGCACACACCGCCAAGCTAAACGGCATCTCGGTAGCGCAGCAATCTTTTGATTTAAGTCGTCGTCTGCTACAAGTCTGCCGCAACGGTATCGATCGCCTAGATAACATACCAGGGGCTTTTCTACTAGGCAAACGCTTTATTTTCAAACCCCAACTAGTCGCTCTGTCTGAAGCCGAAATCGCTGGGGATAGAAGTCACCCTGAATGGCTAACCGGCAATCTCAAGATCTTCGGTAAAGTGCAAGACATGACAGACTTGCCGGCTACCAAAATTATGGCCGAAGGAAGAACAATCTCAGAAAGATTGGCTGAAGAAGCACCAACCTTGCCAGCAATCGCTGAAACAATCATCTATGATTCGAGCCTGGTATTTAGGACCGAAAAGCAGCAGCCAGACAAAGCTGGAGAGAAAACCACTACTCTCAGCCGTCCTCTTGGCAGTCCGCTCAGCCGCCCAGGAAGTCTCCCGATAAGTCTTTACGACTACCCGTTCAGAGGGTTGCCTGTAGGGGAGAAACAACTTATTTACTACGCCCAGAAAGCAATGAATAGCGACGAAAAAATGGTGCTGTGGTCTGCACTAGCCCGCGACTATGTCGCCTATCAAGATCAAGCAGAGCCGCAGAGCAACGGAAGAGTAGGCCAAGCAGTCGCTTCCAACACTCACGGCTGGTTTAGTCGCAGAGAACAGAAACAGGAGCAGGAGCAGGATAACGATCCCAAACTCGCTTGCGAATGGCAGCTACGCGCGCCTATAGTGATAATAGATCAGCAAATGAAAGACGCGCTCAAAGGAGCAACGCTGACCAATCCGAAGACTGGCCAGCGTATACCATTGGTGCCACCAATTGGCCCTACCTTGATGTAAATCTAGGACTCAGGGCGCTTGTTCTTTTTCTTCTTCGAAGTAGAAGCATCGCCATTGCCTTCACTATCATGGTTATCTTCGCCTTCTACGACTTCTTCATCGCCAATATGTTCAGGCTGGGTAATACCAGCATGTTCCTCAACCAAGGCTAGACGCTCAAGCAATTGCTCATACTGTTCCATGGTGACGAAGCCGAATTCTTTGGCTGCTTTTTTCATTGTTTTCGATACCTTAGCAGAAACCTGCTTCTCGATATCCTCAGTGCGCTTGACAGCCTCGTCTTTGAATCCTTTTAGAAAAGATTCAGCAGACTCAGTTTTTACTTTGCCTTTCTCTTCCAGGTCCTCGATTAATTCCTGACCCACTTTGACTAGGTCTTGCATGGCATCTTTCAAAGCATCTTTTACGCGGTCAACGCTCGATGTTGCTCCGACACCGGTCAATACAGCTTTTTTCAGTAGTTTGGTACGGTCGCTCATTTATAACTCCTGAGATGGATGTTGTTCTAGGTTAGCTTGCTGCCTGCTCCATATTCTATTGAAACTGGCCGCAAGCATGATTTTCTTCACAAAGATCTCAAGATAGACCGTTACAAAAGAAGCCACTATTGAGGCGTAAACTTCACCGCTAGAGTAGTCAATGCCAGTAAAATAGGTGACTTAGCAAGCGAATCTAGCAAGTCGAGCAAATCATGCAAATCAAGCGAGAGTTAAGCTTGGCTTGAGCAATTAGCAAAGCTTGAGCAATTAGTAAAGAAGGAGCGACAGGTGGCAGCTGTAAGAAGAGAAAAGAAAAACCGATTCGAACTAGTCGTAAAAATGGCTAGACCAGCCATCTTATTGGCTGTTTTACTAGCAGCCCAGATTGCGCCTCTTAACCCACAGCTGACCTCATTTCAACCGTCTGCTCAAGCTCAAATGCAAGGCCTAGCTGCCAAACCAAAACTCGTAGTCTTGCTAGTCGCCGACCAACTTTCATACAACAGCTTGATGCGCTTCCAAGACAAGCTTTCTGGTGGTGGTATTCGCTATCTCAGTGAGTCTGGCGCAAACTACACCAACTGTCGCTACATTCACGCTACGACCCAAGCAGCTTGTGGCGATGCCACTATTGCAACCGGTGCAAGCCCATGGGCAACGGGAATCGTCGCAGATCAATGGTTTGATCGCCGTAAAAACAAAGCAATCTCGGCTGTGGCAGATGAATCAGCACCTCTAACCGGTGCCAATAGCGGCGGCGCCAGCTCAAAGTTTCTTCAGGGAACTACCATTGGCGATCAAATGAAACTAGCGACCAATGGTCGCAGCAAAGTCTTTTCCTTAGCCGTAAGAGATTCACAAGCTCTTTTACTGGGTGGACGGCTTGCCAACATGGCAATGTGGTTTGATACCCGCACAGGTAATTTCGTCTCATCCGCCCAATACAGCCGCGATTTACCCACATGGGTAAAGGGTTTTAACGATCTTCGTCAAGCGGAAAAATATGTAGCCAAACCCTGGCAACGACTACTTCCAGAGACCGCATATGGAGCGTCAAGCAGAGACGACTACACAAACGAACGGGCTTTGCCGTCTGATGGCAAAGCATTTCCGCATATGATCAGCGGTACCACTGCTGGTGAAGGCGCTTACTCAACATTAGCCATGACGCCAATGGCCAATCAAATGGTTTTAGATCTAGCCAAAGAGGCAATCGACAAAGAAGGCTTGGGTACTCACAGCGATACAGATTTGCTCTCCATTGGCCTATCGGCCGGCGGAGAACTAATCAATAACTTTGGGCCTTATTCACAAGAATCACAAGACCTAGTATTGCGAATGGACCAAGGCATAAGTACTCTGCTTGGACATCTAGAACAAAAAGTCGGCCTAAGCAACTGTCTGATTATCTTCACAGCCAACCGCGGCGCCCAGGCCATACCTGAATTTCTTAAAGAACGCGGATTGGATTCTGGCAGAATTGATCCCAAGACATTTAAAACCTTCCTTGACACTAGTCTAGACAACAGACTGGGTCAAGATGATTGGATCGAAGCCTTTGAACCGCCAAACCTCTATCTAAACTTCAGCGCCATTGACAAAAACAAGTATCGTCAGCCTGACGTTGAAGCACTAGCGGCAAAAGTTGCCCACTCAGTACCCGGTATCGCCGAAGTGATTACTTCAGCTCAACTCTATTCAAATCAGCTGCCGAACGGACCTTACTCTGAAGGTGTGCGCAAGAGCTACTACTGGGGAAGAAGCGGCGAATGCTACGTCATTCCCAAGCCCGGCTACGTCTTCTCTTCAGAGAGCACTGGCACCGCCAGCGGTGCACCCTATTCATACGACAGCCAAGTCCCTCTTCTACTCCACGGATTCGGTATCGAGGGCGGCAAACACGCTGAGACCGTCAGCCCCGCCGATATCGCTCCTACCATTGCAGCGTTGCTTAATATCGAGACACCAAGCTTGTCAGAAGGCAAAGTGCTAGTCACTGGCATTGCCCCACTCCAAGGTCCACCCCGGCCAAGAACCATGGCAACAGAAGCAGCCCCGCAATAATCTAGCTAGAGCAATGCTGCTTGAGAGCGCTAAAGATTGATAAAGAGATAGGGATTGAGCTAAAGAGAATTTGAATCATGGCTGAACAAGAGACACTAGTGCTAGTAGATGGAAGCTCTCTGGCCTTCCGCTCATTCTATGCGCTCATGAGAACGGGTATGAAAGCCAAAGATGGTCGTCCGACTTGGGCCGTGCACGGTTTCTTCTCTTCGCTTTTCGATCAGATTGAAAGACAAAAGCCAGACATGCTTGCCGTTTGCTTTGATCTTTCAGACCCCACCTTCCGCCATATTGAGTACGATCAATACAAGGCCAACCGTGCTGCCATGCCAGATGATCTGGCCGTACAATGGCCAATTATCAAAGAAGGCGTTTCAACCTTTGAAATTCCTCTGTTAGAATTGGCCGGCTACGAAGCAGATGATGTCATCGGAACTGTGGCCAAACAGGCTGCGGCGCAGGGTAGACGCGTAATCATTTTGACCGGCGATCGCGACGCCTTTCAATTGGTAGACGGAGATAATTCTTCTATTGAGATTCATCTCACTACCAAAGACGGGCTAGTGAACTGCGGCCGCCAACAAGTATTTGATCGCATGGGAATCTGGCCAGAGCAAGTCGTCGACTTCAAAGCACTTTGCGGCGATAGCTCGGACAACATTCCTGGTGTCAAAGGTATTGGCGAGAAAGGGGCACAACAGTTGCTTTCTGCCTACCAGACTCTAGACGGCGTATACGAGCATCTTGAGGAAATTAAATCAGCGTCACTAAAGAAAAAGCTAATTGATGGCAAAGAAATTGCTTACATCAGCCAACGACTTGCCACAATACGTCTTGACGTGCCTCTAGATTTTGACTTTGAGCATTGCCGCTTAAGTATGCCAGAGCTGCAGCCATTGAAAGACTATTTTGACAAACTAAACTTCAGACAACTCACCACACGTCTGCCTAAAATCCTAGCGCGCTTCTCACCCGATGGCTCTGTGCCAGTGATGCCTAAATCCATATCATTGTCAGCACCGTCAACAGTGGCAGCACAAACTGCCCTAGCGACACAAACTGGTCTAACAGCACAAACTGGGCTATCAGCACAAACTACTCTAACAGCACCATCCGTTAGCTCAGGGGAGCATGCAGAACATCCAGTAGGACAGCTTAAGCTATCATTCGGCCCAGCTCATGGAAGCAACTCAGTAGCTGCTGTGGCAGTGGTTAGCGAACCACGAGCACCAATAATTGCGCCGGCACCTGAACTTACAATTATTACAACCACAGAACAGCTCGATCAGCTAATTACAGAGCTTTCAAGCCAAAGTCTCATATCTGTAGATCTAGAAACAACCGGCCTCGATAGCTTAGCCACAGAAATAGTTGGCTATGCCATCGCCTGGGATCCAACCATTCGCTGCCATGATGGCCGAGTGCAAGTGGAGCCAGCGAAAGGCGGCAAACCTTCTCTTAAAGCCGTTTACATTCCCGTACGCCACGTAGATGCATTGCAAATCGCTCAGCTTGGTCAGCTAGACCCAGAAACGGTTAGTGCCAAACTCAAGCCCATCCTTGAAGACCAGGCCATCGGTAAAGTCGCTCAGAATGCGAAGTTTGAGATGAATTGCCTATTTTGCGATGGTATTAAATTTGGTCCGCTGGTTTTCGATACCATGCTCGCCAGCTATATTCTCAATCCCGATAGCAAGCATGGGTTAAAGGATCAATCTGATCGCATTCTTAACTATCAAATGATGCGCATCGATGAACTGATTGGCACCGGCCGCAAGCAAATAACCATCAACTACGCCCCGCTCGATAAAGTGGCGGCCTATGCATCCGACGATGCTCGTATCACTCTTGAATTAGCTCGCTTCTACGCTCCCTTGTTAGACAAAGAACAAGAGTTCCTGCTCTACGAAATGGAACAACCGCTAGCCCACGTGCTAGCCTCGATGGAACAAGCGGGAGTGGCTTTAGATCTTGAGTACCTGCAAAACTTTTCCCACGAACTCTCAAGTGAACTCGCTCGACTCGAAACCGAAATCTATGCGTTAGCTGGCCACGGCTTCAACATCAATTCCACCCAGCAGCTGCAAAAAGTTTTGTTTGAAGAAATTGGACTAAAACCAAAGAACAAGACCAAGACTGGCTTTTCAACAGATGCTGCAGTACTCGAGTCGTTGCGTGAAGAGCATGAAATTGTAGGCAAGCTTCTCGAATATCGCCATATTTCTAAATTGCGCTCAACCTATGTTGACGCTTTGCCGAGCCAAATCTCTAAACGAGATGGCCGCCTGCATGGCGATTTTAACCAAACCGTAACCAGCACAGGACGCCTCTCTAGCTCAAATCCTAATCTACAAAATATTCCTATTCGCACAGAAATAGGCAGACGCATTCGTCGGGCTTTCATAGCCGCGCCCGGCTGTTCTCTAATATCAGCAGACTACTCGCAAATTGAGCTGCGTCTCTTGGCTCACATGTGTGAAGATGAAACTCTAATTGATGCTTTTGAGAAAAACCAAGACATACACGCCAGAACAGCGGGCGAAATTTATGAAATACCAATTGAACAGGTTACTTCAGACATCAGGCGTGTCGGCAAAACTATTAACTTCGCCCTTGTCTATCAACAAGGCGCCTACTCAACTGGTCTCGATCTAGGCATCTCAACAAAAGAAGCACAAGGATTCATAGATAAATACTTTGCGCGCTACCCTAAAGTTCAAGGTTTCCTTCAAAGTACTATTGAAGAAGCACGCAACCAATCATACGCTCGCACCATCTGGGGTCGCAGAAGGTACTTCACACACCTGCACGATCGCAATGACAACGTGCGCAAAGCAGACGAGCGTGCCGCTTGCAACGCCCCAATTCAAGGTAGCGCTGCAGACTTGATCAAGTTAGCCATGATCCAATTGGACAAAGAGTTAAAAGCTGCCAATAGCAATGCTCGACTAACAATGCAGGTGCATGACGAATTAGTACTGGAAGTTCCAGACAACGAAATTGATGCAACTAAAGCAATCCTAGAGAGAGCGATGACTCTGGAGCAACCCCTAAAAGTGCCACTCAAAGTAGATTTTGGTATAGGTAAAAACTGGATGGATGCGAAATAACCTTGAATATAATTGAAGACACCGTCGACCTCGACCTCTTTCTCAAGCTTGATATACGTGTCGGCAAAATTATCAAGGCTGAAGTATTTGGCCAGGCTCGCAAGCCAGCTTACAAACTCTGGATTGATTTCGGTGAACTTGGCACGAAACAATCCAGCGCTCAAATAACGGCTCACTACCGCATAGACGCCCTCATTGGTCGCTTAGTAGCATGCGTCATGAACTGCCCAGGCAAACAAGTCGGTGATTTCAATTCTGAAGTTCTAGTGCTAGGCAGCGCAGTCAACGCTGGCGGTGTACTGCTCTTAAAGCCAGATGATGGCTCCGAGCTCGGCAGTAGAGTTTTCTAGAATCAATTGATTCGCTCCAACTGAACTTGCTCAGCTAGACAATGCATAAATCTTCACCGCTAGCGGTGAGACGTAACTGACCATCGAATGGTAGGTAATTGGCTGGTGCTCAATACAAGCTAGAAGTATCGCTCCTTGCGACCAGCGAGGGCGATCAAAATGACACCAAAAAGAGGCGAGGTATAACTGCAAGCACTTTCGACTGACACCTTGGAAATATGTACGAATATAGGCAATAGCCGCCTTGATCGAAGTAGCGATAGACTCAAAAGTTAGAGAACCGGCTAATTGCCAGTCGCAAGATTCAAGATAGACAGCAATCACCGCACTCAAGTCTTCCTTCGTGGTATTGAAATTTACCCATTGATCTAGGCTAAGAAATTCAGAGACGTCATCTAGCCCCTCTGCTAGCTCCGCTCTAGGATGCTCTTGGGCTGGGGTTTCCTTACTGCGCTTGGTGATTATTGGCAGGAGAAAATGTGCCGGAAGTGCCGGTAATGAATCATCGAGGCTCTCCTCGATAACCATTCCTAATCGCTTCTGAATATTTAGGGCCGTACTCTGCGCAATTTCCAATAACCGCGAAAAGCGCACTGCACTGATGGTAATTCCTCTCTCCTTCAACCAAACGAGAGCAAGCCAAGCTCTTAATTTCACCACCCCAGCGAAAAGGGTTCCGGATGTTACCCATGACACTTTTTTGCAATTGCGGCAAGAATAGAATCTATCTCCTGGCTTATGAATAATTTGCGGCTGGCCGCAAGCGCATTCAATTTTATTGTATATGACAAGAGAGTCGTAGAGAAAATCTGCAGCGGCTTGATCGCTTGGCACCTCGTCGTTGAATGCTTGCCAAGCCTCAGCGAACAGCTTGTCATCTAAGGGATTTGTAGACATTTTGTTTCTCCTTTTCTCTTATAAACGTTGGCAAATTGAAATTAGTTCAAAGAAAAGGATTAGAAATGAGTAGACGTGAAAATTGGAATCTGAGTCACAGCGATGTCGTTCTGACTTCTAGGCTCCAAGTCACAACAATGTCGCTCTGACTTCTAGGCTCCAAGTCACAACAATGTCGCTCTGACTCTTAGGATCCAAGTCACAACAATGTCGCTCTGACTCTTAGGATCCAAGTCACAGCGATGTCGCTCTGACTCTTAGGATCCAAGTCACAACAATGTCGCTCTGACTCTTAGGATCCAAGTCACAACAATGTCGCTCTGACTCTTAGGATCCAAGTCACAACAATGTCGCTCTGACTCTTA
>Ga0172380_10007699_pt1 | contig 12026 bp, 6 predicted proteins | sample Leawe162metaG_FD_119747 | JGI IMG/M metagenome (GOLD analysis project Ga0172380, IMG submission 119747) | Leachate microbial communities from a municipal landfill in Southern Ontario, Canada - Leachate well 162 metaG | ecosystem: Engineered > Solid waste > Landfill > Unclassified | place... | reverse complement strand
TAATAATAATCACCGTCTTCGTATTCGTAGGATGAAGTCGACATATTCCCAAACCCATCATCGGTCGTTATCGATTCGACGACTTCAAGAGGGAAGAAGAGTCCGGGATTCGGTATGGTCGACGGTTGGTACGTGACGGATGTTTCTCCGCCGGTTGGGATGGTGACAGTCTGAAGAAGATCGGATCGTTCGCCATCAGCTTTGTAGAACCTATCTGTCCAGGTGCCGCCTCCGCCGCTATCCAGGCGAGAGTAGAGAATATCGCTCATCATGTCTCCGTCAAAATCATCTTCACGGACGCCCATGTCTAGACCTCCGTCATTTGTGAACGTTTGGTCGATAGTAAAGCTCGTATCTTCCGTCCAGCCCGTACCGTCGCCATTATTGATAAAGAGATTTTTTTCGTGGAAGCCTGAGGCGTTGGTACGCGAGTGTACGATATCCAAGAATCCATCTCCACTGACATCCATGAATCTCGTACCCGTATCCGCACCGCTCGCGAGTACGAAGGTAATAGGGACAGTGTACCCGGTATCTAGCGTCCATCCTGTACCATCGCCTTTATTGAGGTAAACATTTTTTGTTGTACTGCCGCCCGAATTGTTACGCGCCTGTACCAGGTCAGTCAGCCCGTCCCCATTGACGTCTATGGACCTCACGCCGGTATCTGATCCGCTTGCGAGCGCGAAGTCCGTGGGAATAGTGTAACTCGTGTCTTCAGTCCAGCCCGTTCCATTGCCGTTATTAATATACACATGACGGTCGCTTATTCCTGTATACCGCGCACTCACGATATCTGGCATTCCGTCGCCATCAACATCAAATATTTTTACTCCAACATCAGCTCCGCCGTCTGTGACAAAGGAGGCAGGTACGCTGATGCTCGCGTCTTCCGTCCAGCCGGTTCCGTCTCCATCATTCAAGTAGACGGCGTCATCAAGTGCGCCCACCGAATTTGTTCTCGCCTGGATAAGATCCTGAAGGCCATCGCCATTGATATCCATGACTCTGACTCCGCGATCTCGTCCGATAGCTGAAATGAATGACATCGGGACGGTATAGCCCGTGTCTTGTGTCCAGCTGTTATCGCCGTTGTTAATATAGACCGCACTCGAGGAAGTAACGGACCTTACGACGTCAGCTAGTCCGTCGCCGTTTACATCGAAAACATAAACGCCGAGACTCGATGATCCGTTATTGCCAATGGCAAAAGGGAAGGTAAAGCCCGTATCTTCCGTCCAGGTACGGGTACTCGTGCCGTAAGAAAACGTAGTTGGTTCTTTGGTGATGTTCGCGCCGCCTTCTATAGTTCCGGTTTCGGTGATGGAAGTAAGGAGGGAGCGGACATCGTTATCACCGGCGGTATAGTCGAGTTCGTATCTGTGTACTTCGTTTGTATTCACCTCTACGGTTATGGTTGCAATGCGATATCCCGTTTTTACGCTGAAGCCAGACGCAAAGGAAGTGTGCGTGTCGCTGCGTGCTTCAAGTGTGAAAGAGATGTCAGAAATACCGGCAGTTGTCCCATTTCCTGTGTAGTTAATACTTTCCGGATACACTTTTCCGTTGTCTTTGCTGTAGGTGTACGTGACAGTATTGCTGTTGAGGTCTTCGATCTTTGTGAGATACCAGGCGTAGATATGCGTGCTTGCTCCTGAATCCACAACTTGAGCATCGGTATCATCTCCGAACGTGTATTCTGTTCCGCGTTTGTCCGTAACGGTCCAGGTGTCATCTGTGTTGTAGGTGTAGGTGAGATAGCTGCCGTCATCCACCTTTGCGCCGTAGGTGCCGTGCTTACCGTCAGACAGCGTAATATCTTCAAGTTCTCCGCTTAGGGATGAGGTGAAATCGTGTCGATCGTACAAATCATCAGAACCGCGTTTGTTCAGGCGTTCAATTTTTGGGACGGACAAGTTCCAGCCGTAGCCCGCCAGACTGTCTATCGAAGTATCGCCGCTGTTATAAGAAAGGGAGAGGGAAGGCTGCAGGCCATTTCTGCCAGGCGGGATGGTGAGGGGATAGGAGTATATAAAGGCGCCCGAATATTCTTCCGGCCTGACGGAGATACTGCTCTTGGCAATAAACGGAGAGCTGTCCTGGTCTGCCGCGCGGGCAGGGAGAACGAGGCTAAGGGCCATGAAAGTTCCAAACAGGACCGTGGCTAGGCGGACGGGCATTGCATGGCGCATAGGGCAAGTAAAGAGTTTGTTCCTAGATACTCTGTTTTGAATAAAGTAAAAATAAAAACATCCCCAGTACGGGGATATCTTTATTCTAGGAACCCTTCTCATCATCACTCTTGAGTGCTGCTGGATTAGGGGAGTAGAGGCGGTTGCGGATGTTCCACTGGTTCACGTACTGGCCTATGCCGGTCTTGGCAAGTTTGTTTCTGACCGTGGTGGTTTCCTGGGACCACTTGAGAAGAGAATCAAATGTAATTTTATACCGTCCTTGAACGACTATATAAGTTACAGCTCCGTCTGTAATGGCGCGGCGGACGGTGCGGGTGCTGACCCCAAAGAGTTTAGAAGCTTCAGAGACAGAAAGGCGAATAGGAGTCTGCATAGGAAGGGGGTAGAAGGGGTAAAGGAGGTAGAGGGGGTTATCGAGGAAACGCTGAGATTGGTAGAAGTTTGTATGACATGCCGAGCGTTAGCGAGGCAGAGCGAGCGACGGACAGCCGATAGTGAGGACTAGGTGTTACTGTCGACGTCCGAACGAAAGGGTGTCCGGAAAGCGAGCTACGCTGGCGTGGACAAAAATATACCTTTGACCACTCTAGTGTAGACACACGAAAAGTATCTGTCAATGACTTTATATATTCTTCATCATTTCAGCCTTCCCAGACCCTTAAATATCTGTTACTTTAGCCCCTTCTTTATAGAGGTGTAATGATTGCACCTGAAAGCCGACTATTATCATGTCAGCGTACAAACAAAAATTTCTTTCCTTCCGCGTCTTTCGCTTTAAGGATTCGAACGCCTACGGACAGCTGTATGACATGCATGCAGATCGTATCCGCCGTTATCTGGTCTTTAAAGTGCCGCGCAGGGAAGATGCTGATGAGCTGACAAGTGAAGTCTTTTTACGGGGTTGGGAATACATGACCTCAAGCGGAGTAGAAAATGCCGGTGCTTTCTTCTTCCGAGTAGCTAAGAACCTGGTGGCCGATTTTTACCGGAAAAATGGACCTGTTGAAGCACTTTCAGAAACAGTCATGAATAACATCCCTTCAGCTGAAAAGGTGGAGGATGATGTGGCGGTCAAAGTAGAGAGTGATGATCTTATAGAGAAGATCCGCTCGCTCAAAGAAGAATATCGGGACGTTCTGGTCATGAGATACCTGAGTGAAATGAGCGTGAGTGAAATCGCGTCTACCTTAGAGAAGACTCCAAACAATGTTCGTGTGCTGCTCCACAGAGCTAAGAAGGCTTTACAAGAGATTGCCTGACCACGGAGATTGCTTCGGGCTCACGCGGAGCGTGACCCTCGCAATGACCTCGTCCGCAATGACTATCAGACTATGGCCGATCTACTAACACAATTAAAGAAGCTCAAGAATGACTCCAGGGCTGGAGCCGTTTCTCGTGATGAACATGCCGCGTCTAAAGCGCGTCTTTTGGCATTTATCTCTGCTGAGGGCGGGGGAGTAGAAATGACCACCCCTTCATATGTTTCCTGGGTGATGGGTTCCTTTATTTCAAAACCTATTGCCGTAGGCGTTGCCGCTGTGGTGCTTGCGGTAGGAAGCCTCTCCACGGTGAACGCGGCCACGTCTGCACTCCCGGGTGACACCCTGTATTCCGTAAAACGCATCACGGAACAGGCACAGCTCAAACTTTCCTCACTTGATAGACGCGCCGTACTGCATACGGAATTTGCAGAGCGCCGTTTGAAAGAAGCTTCAGAACTTCAGAAAACCGTGGAAGAAAATCCCCAACACCTCTCCCTAGCAAAAACCGCCATGGAGGAATACAAGCAGGAACTTTCAGAGGCCTCATCTGATCTCCAGGCGTTGAAGAATACGAGCAGCGCAGCGGGGACCACGCTCGCAGCGGTTACGGACGTGCAGAATGCTATAGGGAATATGGAAGCGGTGATTGATGAAAGCGTGGCTTCCAGTCAGAGTGCAGAAGAAGGCGCAGACGCTTTAGCTGCCAAACAGGTAGCGAAAGATGCCCAGCAGGTAGCCACGGGAGTAGCGGTGGACGTTCATGAAGAAAACGGATCGGACATCACCATTTCAGAGATGAAAGAAATGTTTAAGAAAAATTTGGGAGCCATTGAAGCCAGACAAACGTTTGACGAGCGCCGCCTGGAAATCATTAAAGCGAATATCGTAAAAAAATGGGAAGTGCTGAAAGATGCGGAAGGCATTCCTTCTGAAGATGACTTGAAGCGCATGAAGTACGTCATCACGCAAACGGAGCTGCAGATTCCGGAAGCTATGAACGGATTTGCAAGCGGCGGTTATAGGTCAGCCTTTGAGACCTTGCAGGGAATTGACGCGGAACTCCTAGCTCTCGAGGCAAACATCGCACAGATTGAAATTACTATCATGAACGCGCCAGAGAAACTGGTCGAGGTAATTCCGGCCGTTCCAGACGTAGGGGCCGACGCCCCTGTCGGCCCTGGAGATGAAGATAAGGCCGCGGTGAAAGAATAAGTTTTCAAAAGTCCGTGACTCCTTCAGGAAAGATCTGGCAGTCCAGGTCTTTCCGCAAGGGATTGCGTTCGCATCCCCAGGGAACACTTTGCAAAGGTCGGGACCGCATGGTCAGTGTTCATCTTCTCTTTATCCCCTCACGGGGAACAAAAAAAGGATTAGGTAACTTATGCAACATGTGCTTGAAACAGGGAAGCGCGCATTGTCCGCTGCAGTAGCTGCTGCCACAATCGCACTCTCTCTCGGTGTAGCTGGCGTTCTTACGAACCCAGGCACCACGCATGCCGCTTCCGCTGGTGATCTCTTTAAGAGCTCCTCTCTTAAGACGGTTTACTACTACGGTTTTGACGGTACGCGTTATACATTCCCGAACGAAAAAACCTACACAAGCTGGTTCATGACTTCTGCTGGCGGCGCTGATTTCAGCGGCGTTACCACCATGTCTGACAGCGCAGTAGCTGAAATCACCCTTGGCGGCAACGTAGTAATGCGCCCAGGTACGTATTGGATCAAAATCACGTCAGATAACAAGGTCTACGCTGTTGCTCGCGACGGCAAGATCCACTGGCTTGAATCTGAGGCAGTGGCTAGCGGATTCGCTGGTGCTGACTGGAACAAGCGTATCAATGACGTTCCAGATGTCTTCTTCACGGACTACACGGTAGGCGCATCTTTGATGACCTCCACCGCGTACGAAGGAATGATGTACACCATGGGCGGTGATACGTACATTGTTTGGGATGGCAAGACACATCTCGTGTCTGCTGCAGGTATGTCAGCCAACAAGCTGAAGTCCACATTTGTTATGGACGGAAGCGGAATTGATGACAGCGCCCTCGCTGCAGGTTCGGATATCACTGCTAAGTCATCCTCCCTCTCGGATGTTGCTCAGACGGTAACGGAAGATGTAGTTGCAACGGGCGCTCTTACGCTCTCTGCTTCTTCTTCCATGCCAGCTGGAGCTTCACTTCCACTTGGAGCGAACGCTGTTGAAGCTTTCCGCTTTAACGCAAAAGCAGGTAGTGCAGACGCAGAACTGAGCGGCCTTGTTCTCACCCTCACAGGTGCTGGCTCCGCTACAGATATCTCGAATGTCTACTTGTACGAAGACGATGTGCGTTTGACGGAGTCCCGCACGGTAAACTCCTCCACACGTCAGGTCTCCTTCAATAGTTTGGATCTCGCCTTGAATGCTGGGGAGACACGCACCTTCACGGTACGCGTTACGATTGCTGCTAGCGGTACCGCTACAGCTGCTGACACCTTTGGCTTCAAGATCGCTGATGATACTGACGTCACTTCTGGCGGCAGCGTAGGCGGTTCCTTCCCGATCAGTGGCAACATCTTCACCCTCACGGGTTCTAGCGTGGGCAGCCTCTTGGTCACGAAGACCGGAACAGTATCTGATCCAACGATTGGACAGCAGGATGCTGAAATCGGTGAGTTCAAGATTGCGGCTAACGGTTCTGAATCGGCATCGGTTCAGTCTGTTATGGTCAAAGTTGATAATGCTTCAGACCATGGCGATTTCCGCCTTTGGGACGGCAATGTCCTCTTGGCGCAGGGAACGAATTCTTCTGGAGACTGGGTGGTCTTTAACCTTTCAGCTGATCCGTTTGCAATCGTAGAAGGTGGAAATAACATCTTCACGGTTTCCGCAGACATCGGCGGTCAGGCAACTGACACCATCAAGGTATTCATTGACAACAACGTTGACGTTATCGCAACGGGCGGTGACTTCGGCTTTGGTCTCTCTGTAGACACGGGCACCTCCGGTACCTATGACGGTACATCTTGTACGTCTGCTTCTGGTAACTGTTCTTTCAGCACGATCAAGGGTGGCAAGCTCACGTTTGCTTTCAATGGTCCTTCTGCTGGTGACATCCAGACGGATTCCCAGGATCAGGTTCTCTTGAACTTCTCGGTCACGGCTTCCCAGGAAGTCACGATCAAGGACATGGACATCATCGTTGGTGCTGATGACGACGGCGACGGCGATGCAACTGATGCAGCCGGTGACGACTCATCAAGCGACGCTCCGGGTCTTATTAACACCGGTGCAGAAGGGAACTTGAAGGACATTAAGATCATCAACGCTGATACTGGCGCTGTGGTTATGGGTCCTCTTGAACTTGACTGTGTGACGTTAGTTTGTGGTGCTGATGGCGTAAAGGACGCTCAGCAGACAATTGACTTCACTGATGATTGGACATTGAGTGCAGGTGAGACCGTTAATTTGTCCGTAACTGCGGACATTGACAACGGTTTGGCCACGGGTACGGCAGTTGCCGCTATCTTTGACATGAGTGGTCTTACTGAAGAGGATGGAAATGGCGATGCCCTTTCCGCTTCTGACATTGTTCCTGGTTCGGACCTCACTGGTTACAACCAGGTTGCCCGCGCCGCTTCATTGGCCTTCGCACTCTCAAGCACGCCTTCAAGCGTGACCACGGTTGACGGTACGCAAAACGTTGCAGTTATTGGCTTCACAGCAACCGCTGGTGATTCCTCTGAAGTAACGGTTACGGACTTCACCCTGAGTGCATTCGGTGATGACGATACAAACGCTTCTGAAACGCTTGGTGGTGAAACGAACTCTGACATCAATGACTACATTGATTCTTGCTCGCTTTACGATGACACCACGCTTCTTGCAGGTCCGGAAGCACCGGCTTCAAATGGCGAGACCATCCGGTTTGACACCATCAACTGGACGCTTGCTAAGGGCGCAGTACGACAGATGACGGTAAAGTGTAACTTTGCCAACACTTCTGCTTCTAGCGTTCCAACCTTCGCATTCGATATTGAAGATGCTGCTACTGACGTAGTAGCAGAAGATTCTTCTGGTGATACCTTCACGGTGACAGGCAGCGATCTTAACGGAACGCTTCCTACTGGTGCTGGTACACGCTTCGTAACCCTGAATAACGCTGGTACGTTGACGATTGCTATTGGCTCAGATGCGCCAAGTGCAGACTTCGTGCTCACGGGAACCAACCTGAATCAGGTTGCTACGTTCCGGTTCACGGCTACGAACGAAGCTTTCAACGTCCAGACTTTGACCTTCTCTGAAGAGCAGGCTGAGGACGATAACGCTTCTGGAGATTCTTCTCTCTACGCAAACAACATCTCCCTTGTGACGCTCACCTATCCTAAGGCTGACGGCACGACGGGTACGGCTACGACCGGTATGTCAGGAAATGAGGCTAAGTTCTCAAGCCTTGCCATGTACGTTCCAACCGGTTCACCTAAGGATGTAAAGGTATACGTCAATGTTCCTGCTACTGAACGCGATTCCGGTGGCTCCGCCACGTCAAACGAAAAGATCCGTATGGGTCTCTTTGGTGACGCTTCCGGCAACGACAACTACAAAGCTGTTGGTGCAGGTTCTGGATACACGCTTTCAGATACGGACGCTGACGGTTCCGGTACAGACTTGACCACGCTCTTCACGCTGATTGGTGACGATGCATCGGACGGTATCGCTACCTTCGTTGTAAAGGAAACCAAGCCTACGGTTACACTCAGCTCTGCATCGCCTTCTGGCAGCGCAGTGGTTGGTCGTTCCGAGGTCTTGCGTTTCAACGTCGCTGCTTCCGCGAACGAGGACGTTGTCATAAACTCGTTGACCTTCAAGATCAACACTACAGATAACGACACAACTGCAGGTGCAGCTTGGAATGAGTGTGATACATCTCCGGCTGGTACAGAAACCACTCCGGCAGACTTTGACATCTATAACTTGACGGATGATGGTACAACCACAACGTTGGACCTCTCCTCAAGTTCTACGTCAAACACCACGCTCGCTATGATGTCTGGTGCTAGTGCAAACAGCCCATGGACGCTTTTGAGCTCCACTGGTGCTATCTGTACAACATCTGATGACGTTATGGCCTACGCACACGTAACGTTGCCTACCTCGGAAATCATTCCAAAGGGTGCAACAAAGACGTTTGCCTTGTACATGGATACGACTGGTGCAAGCTCTAGCGCTGACGATAGCGTCCGCGTAGATCTCCCTACTGATCCAATTGCAGGAGTAACGTACGTTGACTCCACGACTGACTCGAACGTAGCGTCCTTGACGCCAACGACGACCACTCTCGGAGTTGATGACAGCACGAAGTTCGCAGTTGGTGACGTCATCGTCCTTGACGCTGACGGAGCTGGCGGCGACGGTGTAGACGCTGCTGACGAGCGCATGCTCGTATCGGCTCTCGCTTCTGCTACGACCCTTACCGTTGTTCGTGGATACCTCGCTTCTCCGGTAACGGCGACGGGTATTGTGAGCAACGATGACACTATCTACCGCCTCCCAGGCACCTTGCTTTGGAAGGACGACGGTGTCGCCGGTCTTACGAGTGCAGTTACCGCCAACGGTACTGCAGACGATTACTGGGGTTCTTACCTTGTCGACAACATGACAGTTAACGGTGGAACGCTCGTCTTCTAATCACTTAGAAGCCCGCGTCTTATCTGACCGTCAGGTTTAGGCAGCAAAACCCGCCCGAAAGGGCGGGTTTTGGTTTTTAGAGGGAATGTGAATAACTTTTTATGCGTACGTACAGTTTTGGTATCCTTACGGAGATATAATTGCTCTAATTTAAAAGACTTTTTATGTATTCAGAGAGAACGTTTTCTTTGTCTGTGGCGTTGCGTATTGGCATTGTTGCGCTTGTTGTTGGACTGTCCTTTGTCTTCGGACAGAGAGTATTAGCCGCTAATACTATTAGTGCCGCTACGTATTTAGACACAAACACGAATGGAACAGTGGAGACTATTCGTTGGACTATGGATGAAAACGTCACGGCATGTGCGTTTGAATCCGGTGACTGGTCTGTGACTGCCGCGGGTACAGTTGGTGTGACGGCAGTTACCGCACTCTCCTGTACTGGTTCTGATGCTATTTTGAACATCACCGTAACTACCACGGCTAATGTTACGGGCGGCGGAGTGAACCCCTCCATTAGTTACGCTAACGTAGGCACTGCAGGCAGTGTCACGCTTACCTCTGGAGCTATGACCGCTAAGACCCAGGCCAGCACTGATGCTGCTGCACCTGTCATTGTGAGTGTCACTCCTACGGTTAATGATGTGGGTGTAGGTAGAAACGCAAACATCACCATGACCTTCTCTGAATCCATGGACACCACATTTGCGGAGGGTACGGAATTTGCTATTACGCCTGATCCAGGAGCATTCTCTACGGCGTTTAACGGCGCCCAGACGGTGGTAACTATCACCGCACCACTGCTTGATTGTGGTACTACTTACGCGGTTGACGCAGACTCAGCAGAGGTTGATGCTTCCGCGGGATCTGCAACGAACATCGGTACGGGAGGTCCTGTAGACGGTACATGGTCTTTTGATACCGTGAGCTGTGGCTCTTCCTCATCATCTGGCGAGCGGCCGAGCAATGTGGCTGTCACGTATGGCGGTCCTTCATGTAATGTCGCAGGAGCACAGTTATTCTCTCTTGAGGGCAACAATATTGCAGAATATGTTGTGGCTGATGACCAGTTTTTTACAGACGCCGAATGGACTTCTTTTGCTTCTTCGGTAACCGCTCAGCTTTCAACGGACGCTTCTACGGCCCACTTCCTTTTTAGAAGTGCTGACATGAACATTAGCAACGTATACAGTGTTGACATTGAGAGATGGTCAAGCGTATGTGGATCGGCGGACGGTGAACAGAGCGTACCGCCGAGTGATGATCAGGAAGAAGGAGGCACTCCTGCGGTAATTCCGGTAGCGGGTGTTTCTCCTGGAGATGTTGTTCGTTCATCCTCATCAAGCGCGGTGTACTACATCACGGATGATTACAGCCGCTACGTGTTTGTGAACGCCATGGTCTTCTTCACCTGGTACGATTCCTTTGCAAGTGTGAAAGAGGTGAGCGCAGATATTATCTCTGATTTGCCGCTGAAAGGTATTATGTTGCCAAAAGCGGGCGTGGTGCTCGTAAAGATTCAGTCAGACAACACCGTCTACTTCCTTGAAGCGGGAGATGACCAGTTTGTACCAAGGCTCCGTGCAATCCCTGATGAAGCTACGGCAGCAGAGAACTTTGGCAGCGCCTGGGCTAAGTACGTTATTGACATAGAGCCTACATTCTTCACCAAGTTTGTCCGCGGTTCCGCCGTGCAATCGGGCGCGGATCTGAACGTTACGCTTTCCCTTATGAAGTACAGGGATTCACTCTAAGAGAGAGGAAGAGACCCGTCCCGTATATCGGGGCGGGTCTTGCGTTTTATACGTGTTTTTATTATGATTTGTGCCATATGACCATGACTCGTGGAAAGATTGTGGGAGGCATTATTACCGTTATTCTTCTCATCCTCGCGGTGTACGGTGCTTGGTATTTCACCTCAGCGGAAGGAAAATATCAGGGTCTGGCCACAAGCATGGAGGTGCAGATGGACGAGGCTACAAGAACCTATCTTTCAGGACGTCTGAAGACCACGCAGGCTGCGGTAGCGGCGACAGAGCAAAAAGGGGAAGAAGTGAGCTTGAACCTCTATCTTTCTATTGCGTCTGACGCCTATTCTCTGGGCCAGCTTGTGACGGCGCGGGAAGCTATTGAAACCCAGCTGAAGGGGAACCCCGCGCACTACGGCGCTTGGAATACGTACGGCACGGTGCTTGAAGCTATGGGAGATTATGACAAGGCACTTGATGCGTACAAAAAGGCTATTGATCTCGGCGCTAAGGCCGAAGAGTTTTACAGAGATTACATCACGCTTTTTGCCGTTCGCTATCCTGAGGACAGGAATGAAGTGAAACGGATTCTTGATTTGAGTTTGGCAGAGAGAGGCCAGTCTGCCTGGAGCATGGTGCAGTTGGCGCGCTGGTATAAGGAGAATGGTAATTGCGCGCAGGCACTTGATCATTACAAGGTGGCTGTTGCTCTTGCTCCCGCAAACACGGAACTTGCTAAGGAAGCGGCGGAGGCAAAGAGTTCATGCAAATAAAAGGTATACTGGTGCATATGCGTTTTTCGCGGAGGATCCAAGCGATAGGCCTGTTTTTGAGCGTAGTATTTTTTCCGGCGCTTTCCGCTTCCGCGCGGACGCCGAATGATCCCTTTTTTGGCGATCAGTGGTATTTGAGCAAGATTTCGGCACCCATCGCTTGGGAAAGCACGGTGGGAAGGAAAAGCATCGTGGTTGCCGTTCTGGATACGGGAATAGATTTTAACCAGCCAGATTTGAAGAATAATCTTTGGACAAACCCCAAAGAAATTCCGGATAACAGCATAGATGATGATAGGAACGGCTATGTGGATGACATCCATGGCTGGGATTTTGTGCATGATGACGCTGATCCTTCCCCGGATGTTTTTTGGGGAGATATT
>Ga0172380_10007698_pt1 | contig 12027 bp, 26 predicted proteins | sample Leawe162metaG_FD_119747 | JGI IMG/M metagenome (GOLD analysis project Ga0172380, IMG submission 119747) | Leachate microbial communities from a municipal landfill in Southern Ontario, Canada - Leachate well 162 metaG | ecosystem: Engineered > Solid waste > Landfill > Unclassified | place... | reverse complement strand
CGTATCTTGTTGAACTCTTTTTCTTGCGCACGTTGCTTGGATCGGGTCATTAGGATGATTCTCCACAGCTTATCAGCATTGGTGGTTGAAGCCAGAGATCTGATCTTCGTATTTCCGCACCCATCCCCCTGTACCTTCACGACTATTTACTCAAATCAAATTTGATTTGAGTGGTGGGGCGCGGAAGGAATTGCACCTTCGACCTCCGGGAGCAGTCGACGCCGACCCGGTACTCTTGCCCTGGTGTTCCCCTTCGGGGTCGCTCCCTACAAGGGCAGGAACCCTACTGAGCTACACGCCCATAAAATTAATCTCCGGTACCATGCAATAATTTGACAAATTACCCACGAACCTGGAAGACGGTCAGTATAACTATCTAGGCAGTAAGTCCAACGGCTGACGCCTAGCGTAAGAAGGAACGTCTGAGGATTTGGTAAAAGTCCAGGACCTTTCACTAATGGGGAGCAGGGGCATGCAATTTCTTCTCGATCTAAGGGACCACCCGAATCTGGAAAAAGGTTACGACAACTACAAAAAGGGCAAAGAAACTTTTGAAGAGCGTCGTAAATTCCTGATGGGGCAGTTCGAAAATCTGAAGAAAGATTTCGAGAAATACGACGACGACTTCATGGGTCTGGTGCACACGTACATCACCGAGCCCGCGAACAAGATCCGTCTGCCGGAAGGCTTCTCGAAGACGAGCCACTGCGTCCACCTGCAAGGGGAAGGTGAACACCAACTCTTCTGTCACAAGAAGGAAGATCACGACAGTGAACATCCCCTCGTGCAGATCTTCAAGATCCTAGGGAAAGGACCACCCCCAGATGGCAAAACTTAGCCGCTTCCTCATGGCTGGCGCGGTACTCGCCGCGCAAGCTGGTATTCCTCACGCGCCCCTGTTCAACCCCCGGAAGGTACGGGAGCCGCGCATGATCCTCGAACCCGAAGAAGTTGAGAAGCTCGCGAGCTTCGACGACTCCAAAGAAGGGCGCAAGGCAAAGAAAGCCTACGTCCGTGAACTCGAAGCAAAGTACAAGGGCGCGGGTAAAGCATCCGCGTAAAGGTTTCCGCTATGGCAAGACAGTTTAGAAAAGGTCAGGATGTTTTCGTCAAGGTCGACTCTTGGTACGGAACGTACGACTACGTCAAAGCCACCGTTCACAAAGTGAACCCGCGCGGTGAAGGCATCACTATCAAACTCAAAGAACAAGAACTCATCCGTCCGGGCGCGAACAATACGCTCTTCCGGACGGTGCAACGTTGGAGATTATCGTGGCGGGAACAGAACACCAAGCAGCGGCTCAAGAACCTGGAAAAGCTAACCGAGAAGTTCTTGTTACTCAAGTCGTTGAAAAATTCATTGAACGCTTCCACCTCACGAGCACGGACAGCATCGCGGACCTCGAAGTCCGGGACACGTTCGAACTCGTCGAGGAACTCTGCAAGGTAGCGGGCTATGCCAAGCCCCAGTAAGGCAGAGCAGGCGCTCGCGATCATCGAGAAGTTTATCAAGGATAACGAAATCAACTGCGCGGAGACGATTCATCAAACGGACTGGGTCATCACGAACGCGTACGGATTTATTGAAGAACTCTGTGAGGTAGTGGGATATGCCGAAAACGAAGAAAAAGATTAAGAAAAAGAAAATCGAGAAAAAAGAGTACAAGGGCTCCACGCCAGCGCTCATGAAGCTTTCCCGTGAACAGGCGCGTGAACTCGTGTGGTTTTGCCGGAACGTTCTCGGCGTTCGTCAGGATATGTACGCCACCCTCGATGTCGTCAATACCTTCGCCGCTCGATTGAAACGACTCGAAGATACGGCGGCGTCCATCGAAGCGTACTTCAAAAAATTCCCCGACGAGAAAGCCCCTGTGGACTTCTCTCCTTGCCCGGTGTCCAGTGTCCCAATCACCCCCGCCTAAGCATCGTTGGTGGCACTGGTTCTTCTTGCGGTTCCTCGGTGAGCACAAGGAACAAACCCAAGGTAACTACTGGGGGTCGCGACCACGCGTCGTGGAATGGTATAGAGATGACTGGTGCCTGATTTGTAAGGTACGTATACGTACTGACTACATGCCAGAGCTGAAGGAGATGCGGGATGAATGTCTTTGAGCAGAAGACGAAGGAAGCTGGCGATCAGATCGTCGAGATTCAAAAAGGAATCCTTTACCACTGGGACGAGATCCCTAGCCGCACGTGGCTCGCAGCTTCCTTCCACCAACTCTGGAAACTTACCCAGCCCGAGAACGATGGCTTCGGCGATGTGGTCGCGCCTGAATTCGAATCCCAGGAAGTTATTCAAGCACGCGAATTCTTGAAGGTCGTTAGCAACTACCTCCAAGACCTTGAGAAGCGGGACTCGGAATGAGTGCCGCGAAAAAAGAGAAGCCGGAGTTCCCGCAGCCACGAACGAAGCTGATCGACGGGGTCCCGCACATCTTCATTAACTACGTGTCGTCGTGTAGCGGGTGCCACGAGACGAACGAAGGTTACGAGATCTATCAAAACGGGAAACCCATCTACGCGTATGACGAGAAGAACCGGATCTTCTTGGGTAGTGGCTGCCACGAGTGCGGGTACACGGGCAAACGCCGCCACCGTTTCTGGATGCCCGAGAACCCGGAGTACTGATGAGCCTTACTTACCCGCAGGGCACGGTGCGTTGCCCTGAATGCAAAACCAACCTGGAATTTGAAACGCTGCACGGTATACGTATAATTCGTGACGGAAAGATCGAAGCGCGATGTCCTAAGTGCCGTAAGGACCGCTCGATAAAGGTGTGAAATGGATTGGATCAAAAGAGCAAAAGACCTCGGGAAGCCTAGTAGTTGGTTCGAAGTGGAAGGAGAGATCCCAAACTTCCGAATCTACGTGAAGCCCTTGCACATGAAGGTTCACGAGTTCGAGAGCCCGAAGCCGACGCGGCTCGTGGAATTTGAACGCCTCGAAGAAGCTTCGCAGCTTCTCGAACAAGCCGGGAAAGAGATCGACGAGCACACGACGATGATCGTGAACCACGAGGCAAGGATCGGGATTCAAGCCGACGTCATCAAGGACCTGTATGCGGCGATCGAGCAGATCGCTGGCACTACTGTTCACAGTGAACACTCTTCCAGGACGAACCAGCACCTCGCGGAGAGTGCGAAGAAGTTGGTCGCACGTGACATGGAATTGCTGGTGCGGAAATGAATGTTCGTCTTCCTGCAACCTATCAGCCCGACTCCATCGAAACACAAATGGAGATGGAGAAGTTAGGTAAGAAGTATGTCGAGATGGTTCCGAAGGAAGAGTTCGACCATCTTCGTTCCGAACTGACCAAAGCTCAACTTTTCCTATGGGAGATGCTGCCGATCGTGGAAGCCGCGTATTACGACGAACTCCCGGGGTCTGGGTACAACCATAAAGCCCAGCTTCTCGCCGGACGTCAGTGGGGCTGGCAGAACTCTACCCCCTTCAGGGAATGGGTGAAACTCGTGAAAGGGGTCATCAGCAAGCCCTGATTGGTAAAGGTACCCCTCGAGGGGGTGTCCGTGAGTTTCAGAAACCAACCGTACTATTGGGAGAAGCACTGGGAGCTAATGTTAGAGATCGTGGCGCGGAATGCCGACGTTGCCGCGAAGGAAGTGGATGACGTAATCATCCAGCGCGCGATGGAGATTTCCGGTCAAGCGACGGATCTCTTCTTTGAAGCTCGTGCGCAAAGCCTGCAAGGGAACGGGAAGAGCGGGACGCTGTTTATCTCCAGCGGAGTAGCGGGCTCCACGGCAACCCACGGTCAGCAATGGCAAGGAAGAACGATGGGAGATTGGCTTGATGAAATAGAAAAATAAAACCAGACGACCTGGGGGTGAGCAGCCCGGATTGTTTGCGCTGGGTGATGACCAGCAACTGGGGTGCACCCGGTAATTGATGTAGCTCTCGTCGCGAACGGCGGGGAGGCAGGGCGGAGAAAGCCGGGCAGAGAGGCGTGGTAGTTCGCTCCCCTCACTCGGTAGACATAGAAACCTACCGGTGGAAGATCACCACCAACCCCTTCCTAGTAGCGACGATTTATATTGGTCAGGAGAAAAGATGTTTAAGCTAGAGATCAATTACGACAGCCCGGCGTTCAAAGAAATGTCGGACTCGGAACCCATGTGTGGCTTACTTGCGGTGAGCCCGGAGATCTATAAAGAAATGCTAGAAGCAAACGCTAAAGCCGAAGCCGAAATTAAAGGCGCCACCTATCCAACCCTGAACATGTTCCTCCTGCAACACACCCGCGTAGTCGGGGATGAGCCGAACGGGAGTGCGCTTGCCTCCAAGGCATGGATGAGCCTTTTGGACTGGAACGAAATCGAAGCTCGAATTTTCGCCAACAAACAGTTAGGTACGAACCGCGTAAGGCTGGTTCGAATTAACCACGCACTGCCGAAAGTACGCGTGAGCAATGATGACCGGTTGGAGTTCTGGACCGCGCTCACCGGATATGACGATGAAAACATTACGGTTGCCGTGAAGGTCGTACGCAACCCCACGACCGTTGCGGGAGCCGGGGAAGACGTCGTTGAAGGAGAATTTGTTTTCGTACAAGTTGACGAAGCCGGAAATCCGGTAAAGCATCGATTTGCTAGAAGTTAGGTTCCCGACAGATGATCTGCTTGGTGTAACCGTTAACCGAATCCTATGGAGGGATTTATGAACAAGAAACTGTATGTCGGGAACTTGCCCTGGACGACCACGGAAGAAGCCCTTTCTCAACACTTCGCGAACTACGGCACCGTCGTCGAAGCGAAAATCATTTATGACAAAGAAACAACGCGCTCGAAAGGTTTCGCTTTCGTGACGTTCGACTCGGAAGAGTCGGCGGATAAAGCGATCGAAGCAACCGACGGTCAGGACTTCGGCGGGCGCCAGATCAATGTGAAGGTCGCGGAGAACCGTCCTAAACGTGGTGGCTTCTCTGGTGGTGGCGACAACTATCACGGCGGCGATGATCGCGGCGGATACGGCAACCGTGGCGGACGCGGCGGCTACGGCTCCGGTTATTAATCCATGAAGGGGCTTTCACTCGGACAGTTCATCGAAAAACTCCAAGCCTACGTAAAATCTTACGAGGGTCAGGATATTTCTGGTCTACGTGTCCGGGTGCCGCTCTCGAACCAATCCATGGGCTCAGTGTGGTCCGCCAATGTTACAGATGCGGGCGGAGGTATCGATTGGGATGCGGATTCTTTTTTTCTCCACACCGACAAGCGTTTGTTCGAAGCGTTCGCCGTGGACAAAAAACTCTGCGACAACTTCATGCGGGATACGTGGAACGATCTCTTCTCGACCGGTAGCGTCCCCCGGAATAAAAAGGATGTCTTTTTCCTAGGATACCGTGAAGGTTTCAATCAAGGCGTGTACAGTCAGTTCCCTGCTGAATCGGAAGCACTGGAACTAGCCAGGGATGAAATCAAGAAGCTACGGAAAAAGGTTGCGAAGTATGAAGAACAAGAACAAGCAAGAATCGAACACGAAGCGGGCGCCTCTCTCTAAGGACGACGCGGACTGGGTACGCGAAGAGTTCGATGCTCTCGAGCGCGATCATCTGCGCACCATGAAGCGGTTCCGCGAACTAGGGGACGAGTTGGATAAGATTCGTTTTCCGGAAGTAGTGCATGAAAAAACCGACGTCCACAAAAGGTAAACCCAAAGAAGGCACGACGAAAACTCTCACCCTCCACTTCGACACGAAGGTGGGGCGTGAAAATTTTATAGCGTGGTATCTCCAATCCGGAGAACAGCAGGCGGGTTACTTCACCGACGGTCGTCTCGGGAAGAATTGGATGCACGTTAAACCAGGGCATGGGGCGTGCCCCAAATGCGAGTACCCCCTGGAAGACAAGGTGAGGGGGTTCCTCTACGAGAAAAAGAAATACCCTTATATCCTAAACACCTGCATGAACTGCGATCACGAATACAGGCTCGACAATCCGTATTACGAAAAGGGATGACGGTTCTAGCCTCATAAGTTACGTACAGAGGCATGGAGCCGACGGAGCAACTTTTCGGTATCAATGTAGAGCACATCAATCGTGTTTACTACGACAGCTTCTCCTGTGACATCTGGCTTGAAACCCAAACCGGGACTTACAAATTCGAAGTGGGGAACAACATGTTCCTTCAGCTCGTTAATAGCACTCTCCGCCCGAACGAAATTCCTTATCGAATCAGGGGTGGGTTGGAAGGTAGTATAGAGATAGAGAGGAAGCTAACTTTCCTGGAAAAGATCGAGGCGTTGAAGTGAACCTTGTGAAGATTTTTGGTTTCGAACCCGACGAAGTTAATAGCCTCATCTACTTCCCGAACGCGTTCTACGTGAGGATCGTGGCGAAAGATGGCTCCTCTTTGGGTACGGAAATATGTTCACCTGAAGTATGGAATGACGTTTTTCCAAACGTAGCCCGGCAATTCCCGCACGTTGAGATCATCGCGAGAACGGGGGAGGGGGGCGTGCCCGATCGCCAGTACATCAACGTAAAACCAAAACCCCGCACTTCCGTCTGGAATCTTTTGCGAAAGATCGAGGACTTGAAATGAGCGACACTCTTTTTGGGTTTCCTTCCGGGGAGGTCTTGGGTATTCATTACGATGCGGAAACCTACGGTGCGTACGTAACTACTACCTCTGGGGAAGAAAAGAAGTTTGCTTGCTCCAATCAATTTTGGCGTCTGGTGTGTACGGACGTGCAGAAAACGTATCCCAACATCAAACTTTCCTCGAGCTTCTTTAGCCGTGAGAACCATAAGCTTCGCGTAGAGCCTCGTCCGCACAGAGAGTTTGATCTTCTACGCAAGGTGGAAAAGCTGTGAATAAGCACATCCATCTCGGTGGAAAGAAGATGCCGATCGAATATTTAAAAAAGGTAGCCTTCACTCTCGACCCGGGCACGGTCCAAGGTTCCGTTGATTGGGTCTACGATAACAAGTTTCACCCAGGGAGTTACACGGTCGAGCGCATGCGTAAAGTACCCTTGGTGGCTTTTGAAGACGCAATGAGAGTCCACGACCTGTCGAGAGTTAGTTGGAGTAACCCTACCGTACTTTCTGATCGACCGTTCGATGTTCAGATGATTCTTTCGGAGGCAAAGCCCCGTGAAGGTGTGTTGGATCTTTTGCGCAAAACTTTGGAGCTTCCGTGACTCAGGGAAAGATCCCTTACTCCGTTACGTGGAAAGGGAAAGGCTCATCCGGTCAGCCCTATCGGTATAAAGGGGTGAAGCTTCCTCAAGTGCATGAGGTCATCTACTACACCGGAACCTTCAGGTTAAAGTTCAACTACAAAGACCTCAATGGTCTTCCTTCCTACCGAATATTCAATAACGTCAACCGTTGGGAAGCGGATCGTGTTTTCGAAGACTTTGATGTGCAGAAAGTTTTCACGCGAAGAGTTCACGATGGATCTGGTTCAAAAAATAAACCGAAACCCCTTAGTCCTTCTTGGAACCTTCTGGAGAAGGTCGAGGCGTTGGTTCAACAGGAGCGCTATGATGATCTTGAAGATCCGGACGATCACTTCTGATCTCCGCGTACGCGCACGAGCCGCACTTAAACCAACCCTTACGTCGTAGTTCCGGGTCCTGGATCTCGCTGAGCCAAGACATACAAACTGGACAGATGTGCGGGTGCCGCTTCACCGATCCCTGATCCGTCTTCGAGTCTGACATCCTCTACCCGCCCTTTCGGTACTCGAAACACCCGGAGTAGTTTCCGGATGTTCGCGCTGAAACTATCAAACCCCGGATTGGGAAGTTCCATCCGGTACGACACGCACAGTTCTTGAGTGAGGGTCTTCAGGTGCAAGAGCGCACCTTCGTCGCACTCCAGATCCGCAGGTGCTTCCCGGGGGTACTTAAGCTGGATGTCGAACGTGAGCTGCAAAACCTCGTGGCAGGTCACCAACCGTTTTACGGGCTCAATCGTCCGGCAGCCTTGGATCAAAACCAGCGTGTCGGCTTGCAGGACGAGCAGCAGTTGCTTTTCATCGTATAATTTGACCAGTCGAGCCATAGGCTCTCCATCCCCCCCAGATACCCTAACAATACGACCTTTTTGGTAAAGGGGTTTGCACTATTGTTTATTGATGGAGGCGAGCATGGCAGGCGCGAAAAGAAGCGCAGTTTTCGGAGAACTTTCTGACATCCCTTGCGAGGATTGCGACGACTATATCCCGCTGAAAAGAGTCAGAGCCCTTCCCGGCGTTACTACCTGCGTGGGCTGCATGGAAGACCGTGAGGACCGTGGGACCGGCACCCGGAAGCACCGGATGGACTACAACGTGAAAACCCATGGCGATGACATTGAATCGATCGAAACTTTCATCGTTCGCGATGGGAAAGCGGACCATGGCTGATCCGATCCGTCTTACTGGCTGTTCAACCGAAGGGGACTTGGCGGGGCTCGCCCAGTCACTCCTGGACCAAGCTTCGATCGTTCGCGACGATATTCTGTCTCAGATCTCTTTGCTTGATCCTTCCAGCGTGTCGGCGACGATCTCGACCCTCACTAGCCAGTACGACACCCTGATCGCTCCCGCCAGCAACACGGACATTTCAACCCAAATTGGGTTGCCTACTACCCAACCTGGGCAGCAGGAAGAGGAGGAACGTCTCCAGCCCCTGGGGCTCGTGATGGTCCGGGGAATCCTGTACGCCGCAAATGGAAGCGGTAATATCGATCGCCTGCGGAAACTTTTCTTCGCGGTGGGTTCGAACATCCCCCTTTTCACCCAGCTCGTGAACTCGACCGAGAACTTGGTCGTTGTTCAAACCCGTATCACGGTCCGCTCGCTCCCGACTTCGCAAATCTCCTGGACCCTCGCGGAAGCCCGCGCGGTTTATCAGAACGACGCGATTGAACAGATCTACCAAGCCGGTGATGGGGTTTGGTACGTAATCGTCCCGCAGTTCTTGGCGGTGAACCGTTCTTCTGTTCAAGTGGCTTTCGAGCTTCAGATCCCGCGCAATGAGATCGTGACCCAAGTCTTCTGGCTCCGTCAGGTGGAAACCAATTCCGCCCGCGTGAACCAACTCGATAACTTGGGGCTCGACGGCGTGGAGCGCTCTTCGATCCTCACGGATCAACCAGTGAAGGACGTATCTCCCTCATCGGTGGAGCTGGCGCGCACCCAGTCCGATCTCTTTGTCGCGAAAGCGCGCCAGCAGATCGAGCTTTTCAATTCCAGGTTTTCTACTTCCACCGATCAGGTGAAGACCACTTTCCGAAACGAGATCCTACTTTCCGTGAACGAGGGGAGGGATTCCCTTTACGAGGTGGCTCGTCGCGTGCGCTTCTCTCCTACGTTGATCGAGCGTCCCGAGGACGTAAATACGTTTCTCGTAAAAAACTCTTCCGCTGATCTCCCGTACTTGTTCGCGTCCCGACGTTCGGTCAGCGGGATTAATTTTCAAGCAACCACGGAAGAACTCGGAGATCTCATCCGAACAGCAGCACAAATTCCGTCGGGTTCCAACACCGTCTCCTCGATCCTTGCGCTTACGAACCAATCAGCGATCACGCTGGATCTCGACATCAACCAGACGAACCTCGCGATGGTGCTCAATCAGTGTGCTCGTACGAAGCTACAGAAAACCGTGGGCTTCAAGTACGTGGATCTTCAGACCGCCTACCAGTGCTTGTCCTCGATCCAGATCCGTCCGGGGGCTCGCACGATCCAAACCACTCCGGTCGTGGGTTACCCTGCGAGTGATTCCCCGGCGTCGATCCTGTTCCGCCGAGCAGATCTTTCAGTTTCTCTAGAGGTGGACAACATCTTTGATCGCATCGTAGCGTTGGCGGATGCAGTGTCGGCGGCGGTGGGTTCCGCAATCAGAGTCCTCATCTCTCTTTTGAAATCACTCCGGCAGGAAGTGAACAGAGTTCTTTCTCCTCTTATTGAAAAGGTGCGGGAAGAAGTCGCGAAGATTGAAGCTTACCTGTCACGGCACGCTAGCTACTTCGGGACCGCGACGGTGGATTCTTCGATCCTTCGCTGCGTGCTGAACCTGGACCTGAACGCGACTCTTCCTTTCTTCAACGACATCGCACCTTTTCTGGAAACTCTCCAGCGGACCTTGCGTTCGCTCATCGCGCAAATCGCGAGCATCATGCAGAACTTCTTGAACCGGCTCATCTGTTTGCCGATCACGTTCTTGAATGACCTGCTCCGGGGGGCTACTTCGAACCTCCCGAACATCTGTAAGCTCGACACCTTTAAGCTTCCGGAACAGCTCGAGAGCGCTCTCCTGGAACTCCGGGATGCTTTCCAGGTCGAGAACGTGGTTTACGTGAACTTCTCGAGGAACCTGCTGCGACTTCAGGCATCGGTGACGAGCTTGCCAGCGAAGGTGGAAGCCTTCCGGGAAAACATCGCATGTAACCAAACACCGCTCAACAGCCGGTTCATGACCGTGTTCCGTAAGGATGTGGATCTTTCGATCGGGACGAATCCGCTGGGTGCGCTGGCGAATCAACTTCTGCCGACCAGGGGGTAATCAGTGGCTCTTACGATCTCGCTCACCGCTCAAGAAGTGGCGACGGTTCAACAACGACAGCTCGACGCGAACAAGCTCCCGACCTACTACAACTCTGCCACGCGGGCTAACCAACAGATCTCGCGCGACTTTGAAGCTTTCCTTATCCTCTCCCCGGATGATCTGAAAACTTCCGCGATCGATTGGATCAAGAAAGCCGTCACCCTCCAGCAAGCCAACAAGGACCGCGATCAACTCTCCGCCCTCGCGTTCGCACAGGAATCACTTAACGCCACAAATAAAATGAATGCTCTCGACGAGCACCTGGCGGACTTCAATGATTTCCGCGAAAAGTTCCAGACCCAAACGGACTTTGCGGGCATCCAAGAGGTACAAACTTTCTTGCTCGATCTCCAGCGGGTGATCGAAGAACTCGCATCTGCCCGCGATCGTGCCCAGTTTGATGGCGTGGCGAGTCAGGTTGTACAGCGCGCGGACGACCGCTTGCTCGTCGACAAGGACGACATCGAGGAGCTTCAAAGCTGGACTGGGGTTCTCTCCACGTACCTTCGGTAGTGGTAAAGGTTAATTTTAACCTATGAGCAAAACGATCAGAATCGTAAATGGACAGATCGACATCGACCCGGCGACCGGGTTGGTGGAAACCGTGGAAGGGAATCGTAAAGCCGCGCAAGACATGGCGGAATGCCTTCTTCAGGATTACCTCCCCGAGATCGACTACGGTTCCTTCCTCCGAGCCCTCGTGCTCAACCAGATCCCGAACTCGGGGGATTTGTTCATCCGTTTCTACATCGCTGACGCAATTCAGAAACTTCAAGCTAAGCAGCAAGATGATCCGTATCTCACCGAAGCCGAGCAGATCACTCAGATCACGGAGCTTCAGGTCGCCAACGATCAGCAGGGCACTGTGGTGTTCTTTGTTGCCGCCGCCACGGCGGACGGGGGCGATGCCTCGCTGACGGCAGCGCAAGCGACTCAACTCAACCAGCAATACGAGAGGTTCTAAGTGGCGGCACGTACCGAAGAAGAAATCCTAGAGTCGTTCCAGCAATCCGCCGCCTTGTCGGACCCCACCGTCGACACGTCCAAGGGACCTTTGTACTCCTTGGTAGGTCGTCCTCTATCTAAGATTGTGGCACCCGTTGAAACCGAAGTGGACCGCCTGGAAAAAATCTATTCCAGCGAGTTCGCGAAAGTATCCACCGCCGAAGAAGCCCAAGCTTTCCTCGACAACTGGGGGGAAGTCGCAGGTTCGGGAACGCCCGCTACTGTTCGGGTGTTTTTCCTGACCTTCACGCGCCCACCTCCGGGAAAGATCATTACGATCCCCGTAGGTTCGCTCGTGGGGAACTCCGATCAAACCTTGCAGTTCATCACGTCGGAAGCGGGCTCCATTAACGGTGACATCGCGGATACCTACTTCAACGCTCAACGCCGGGCTTACGAAGTCGGCGTGCTCTGCCAAGCAGTTGCGAACGGTGCACAGTATGAACTCCCGCGCGGTCGGATTG
>Ga0172380_10007697_pt1 | contig 12029 bp, 9 predicted proteins | sample Leawe162metaG_FD_119747 | JGI IMG/M metagenome (GOLD analysis project Ga0172380, IMG submission 119747) | Leachate microbial communities from a municipal landfill in Southern Ontario, Canada - Leachate well 162 metaG | ecosystem: Engineered > Solid waste > Landfill > Unclassified | place... | reverse complement strand
GGCATGCGCTTCATGCCCGGCGAAGTTCTCTACCAGATCGCCGATCTCTCCACCGTCTGGGTCATCGCCGATGTCTTCGAGCAGGACATCGGCCTGGTGAGAGCCGGCGCCAGGGCCAAGATCCGGATCAATGCCTATCCGGACCGAGTCTTCGACGGCCGCATCGGCTACGTCTATCCGACGCTGAAAGCGGAGACGCGCACGATTTCCGTTCGCGTCGAACTGGCCAACCCGGGCGGCCTGCTCAAGCCGGGGATGTTCGCGCAAATGGAACTCCCGGTTGGCCGGGGCGGAAAGGCGCTAACCGTTCCCGACTCGGCAGTGATAGACAGCGGCACGCGGCGCATCGTCCTCGTGCAGCTAAAGGAAGGCCGCTTCGAGCCGCGCGAGGTCAAGACCGGCGCACGCAGCGACAGCTACGTCGAGCTACTGGAGGGAGTCAAGGCGGGCGAGCAGGTGGTCGTCGCCGCCAACTTCCTGATCGACGCCGAGAGCAATCTCAAAGCGGCCGTCGCCGGGCTGGGCGGCAACGCCTCGCCGGCAGGAGTGGAGGCAGTCAGACCGGCGGCGCCGGGACACCAGGCCGAAGGCAGGATAGACAGCATCGACGCCAAGGCCGGCAGCGTGACCATCAGCCACGGTCCGGTGGCATCGCTCAAATGGCCGGCGATGACCATGGACTTCAAGCCGGCCAACGCGGCCCTGTTCAAGGATCTCAAGCCCGGCGCGAAAATCGGCTTCGAATTCGTCGAACGCCAGCCCGGCGAATGGGTAATCACCAGCGTCAAGCCGGCCGCCACCGGCACGCAGCACGCCGGTCACTGAGGGAGACCGCGATGCTGGCCGCAATCATCGACTGGTCGGGCAGGAATCGCCTGCTGGTCCTGCTCGCCACCCTGTTCATCGTCCTCGGCGGCATCTACGCCATCCTGAGAGCGCCGCTCGATGCCTTGCCCGACCTGTCCGACGTGCAGGTCATCGTGTACACGGAATATCCGGGCCAGGCGCCGCAGGTGGTCGAGGATCAGGTGACCTATCCGCTCACCACGGCCATGCTCTCGGTGCCGAAATCCAAGGTGGTGCGCGGCTTCTCCTTCTTCGGCGCGTCCTTCGTCTACATCATTTTCGAGGACGGTACCGACATCTACTGGGCGCGCTCGCGCGTGCTCGAGTACCTCAACTTCGCCTCCGGGCGCATGCCCAGGGGCGTGACGCCGCAGATCGGTCCCGACGCCACCGGCGTCGGCTGGGTCTATCAGTACGCCCTGCTGGCCAAGAACAAGACCCTGGCCGAGCTGCGCACCGTCCAGGACTGGTACGTTCGCTATCAGTTGACCAAGGCCCACGGCGTGGCCGAAGTCGCCTCCGTCGGCGGCTTCGTCCAGACCTACCAGGTGACGGTCGATCCGACCCGGCTGCGCGCCTACGGCATTCCCCTGGCCAAGGTGACGCAGGCCATCCGCGACTCCAACCGGGACGTCGGTGGCCGCGTCGTGGAAATGGCCGAGACCGAGTACATGGTGCGCGGCAAGGGTTACCTGCGCGGCAGGGCTGACATCGAGAACCTGGTGGTGAAGGCTGACCGCGGCACCCCGGTGCTGATCCGCGACATCGCCCGGGTGGAACTCGCTCCCGACGAGCGGCGCGGCCTGAGCGAACTCAACGGCGAAGGCGAGGTGGTCTCGGGCATCGTCATGGCGCGCTATGGGCAGAACGCGCTGGAGGTGATAGGCAACGTCAAGGAGAAGATCGCCGAGATTGCCGCCGGCCTGCCCGAGGGCGTCAGCGTTGCGACAGTCTACGACCGTTCCGAACTCATCCACCGCGCCATTGCCACCCTGAAGCGGACCCTGACCGAGGAATCGATCATCGTCGCCCTGGTCTGCGTCGTCTTCCTGCTGCACGTGAGGAGCGCGCTGGTGGCCATCCTGATGCTGCCGGTCGGGGTGCTGATCGCCTTCATCGCCATGCACCTGCTGGGCATGAACTCCAACCTGATGAGCCTGGGCGGCATCGCCATCGCCATCGGCGCCATGGTCGATGCGGCGATCGTCATGATAGAGAACGCGCACAAGCACCTCGAACGGCTCGACCACCCGCTCCCCGTGACCCTCCCCTCCCCCCCGGCGGGGGAGGGGCCGGGGGTGGCGGGGGGGCAACACATGGTCGAACCGGCCGCACTTCAAGCCGGCCCTGCTAGTATCGCGGCGCGCAGCGCTGCGATACTGGCGGCTTGCCGCGAGGTCGGTCCAGCGCTGTTCTTCTCCCTGCTCATCATCACCGTCTCCTTTCTGCCGGTGTTCACCCTGGAGTCGCAGGAGGGCCGGCTGTTCTCGCCGCTGGCCTACACCAAGACCTTCTCCATGGCCGGCGCCGCCCTGCTCTCGGTGACCCTGGTGCCGGTGCTGATGATGATCTTCATCCGCGGCAGGATCATGCCGGAAGCGAGGAATCCGGTGAATCGCTTTCTGATCTGGATCTACCGGCCGATCATCACCGCCGTGATGCGCGCAAAGGCGCTCACCATCATCCTGGCCCTGCTGATCCTGGCCGTCTCTCTCTATCCCGCATCGAAGCTGGGTTCGGAGTTCATGCCCACCTTGAACGAGGGCACGCTGTTCTACATGCCGGCGTCCCTGCCTGGGATGTCCATCACCAAGGCGGCGGAGATCCTGCAAACCCAGAACAAGATCATCAAGAGCTTTCCCGAGGTGGACTCGGTCTACGGCAAGGCAGGACGGGCCAACACCGCCACCGACCCGGCGCCGACCGAGATGTTCGAGACGGTGATCAACCTGAAGCCGGAATCCGAATGGCGGCCGGGCATGAGCACCGACAAGCTGATCGCGGAGCTGGACAAGGCGCTGCAATTCCCGGGCATTTCCAACGCCTGGACCATGCCGATCAAGGCCCGCATCGACATGCTCTCGACCGGCATTCGCACCCCGATCGGCATCAAGGTCTTCGGCAAGGACCTCGACCAGATGGAGCAGCTGGCCAAGCAGATCGAGGCCGTGGTGAAGAACGTCCCCGGAACCACCAGCGCCTTCGCCGAGCGCATCACCGGCGGCTACTACCTCAACATCGAGCCGGACCGCAGCCAACTGGCGCGCTACGGTCTGTCGGTCGGGGAGCTTCAGGATGTGATCGGCACCGCGCTGGGAGGGGAGATGGTGACGACGACCGTCGAAGGCCGCGAGCGCTTCGGCGTAGCCGTGCGCTACCCGCGCGAACTTCGCGCCAGCCCACAGCAGATCGCCAGCGAGATCCTGGTCCCCATCGGCGGCGAGATGGGGCAGGCACCGGCGATGATTCCGTTGGGCCAGGTGGCCAGGGTCGAGGTGGCCAAGGGGGCTCCCGGCATCCGCACCGAAAACGCGCTGCTCTCCGCCTACATCTACGTCGACATCCGCGACCGCGACATCGGCGGCTACGTCGCCGACGCGAAGCGCGCTGTCGCAGCGCAGATCAAGTTTCCCCCCGGCTATTACGTGACCTGGAGCGGCCAGTTCGAATACATGGAGCGGGCCATAGAGAAAATGAAGATCGTCATCCCGGTGACGCTGCTGATCATTTTTCTGCTGCTCTATCTCAACTTCCGGCGCCTGACCGAAACCGTGATCGTCATGCTCTCCGTGCCCTTCGCCCTGGTCGGCGGCGTCTGGCTGATGTGGGGGCTCGGCTACAACCTCTCCGTGGCGGTCGCCGTCGGCTTCATCGCACTGGCTGGGGTCGCCGCCGAGACCGGCGTGGTGATGCTGATCTACCTCGACCACGCCTGGGAGAACATCAAGACGCAACGTCGTGCAGACGGCAGGGCGGCAGATCTTCAGGATCTCTATGCGGCGGTGATGGAGGGCGCGGTGGAGCGGGTGCGGCCGAAGATGATGACGGTGGTGGCCATCATGGCCGGCCTGCTGCCTATCATGTGGGGCACCGGCGCCGGCTCCGAGGTGATGAGCCGCATCGCCGCGCCCATGGTCGGCGGCATGATCTCGTCGACGGTGCTGACGCTGGCCGTGATCCCGGCCATCTACGCACTGGTCAAGCAGTGGCGACTGGCGCACGGCATGGAGCAATGAGTGCCCGGTAGTTCGCTGGTCAGATGAACCAAGCCAGTTTCACCTCTTAAAGGGCTGATCGTGCGAATGCGAAAAGCGTAGTATATTAGTTATTACTGTTTATCTTATAGGAGAAGCAAGTGAGCAGGAATTGGGTGCGGGTTTCAAAATTTGTTGTTCCTCTTATCGGGCTCCTGGCATTGTCGGCGTGCGGCGGTGGTGGTGGCAGCGTAGGGGTTTCATTGACGACCGTCAGCGGGACGGCCGCCAAAGGTTTGGTCAAGCAGGGCAAGGTTCTCGTTTGCCGCATCGTAAACGGCACACCCGAAGCGGATGCAACGTGCGCAACGGGGACCACGGGGGCCGATGGCTCGTTCGCCATCAGCATGACCGACGGCTATACGGGCCCGGCCATGATCAAGGTCATGGCGGCAGTTGGCAGCACGATGTTGGACGAAACCACCGGCACCGACACTCCCTACAGCATGACCATGAGAGCCGTGGTCCCCGCGATATCCGCGGCGACCAGCGTCTATGTGACGCCGTTCAGCGAGATGGCCGCCAGCGCCGTGGGCACATCTGGCGTAGATGCAGACAAGATCAGGCAAGCAATCGCGACGGTACAGACGATGATGGCGGGCTTGGGTCTCGACCTGACCGTCAAACCGGTGGTGGACCTGAAGAACAATGGCTTGGACGCGTCCATCATGGGCAAGCAGGCCAACATGGTCCAGCAGTTGACGAGAGTGATGATGGCGGCCAAGAACGCCGGTTCGCTGAAGGATTCCAACGGTGCAGCCTGCAACGCGGCAGGAAGCTCTACCTCGCAGCAAGTCGCCTGCGTCATGAACGCGATGGCGGGTGCGATGACGGGCGTGGCTACGACGGATCAGGCAAAGGTCGCCGTGATCCTCGCTGCGTTGAGCGGGCAAAATGCAACAGCGGCGTACATGCCGATGCTCAAGGCGGACGGAACGTTCGACATGGCACTGGTTGACATGACATCAAGCCAGTCGATGCAGAGCGCCATGCAGAGGGCGGGAATGACCACGACAGCTGCAGCCAGCGCGGTAAACATCATGATGCCTGGGATGATGCGCTAGAGACGCCGCAAGAGGGTGACGAAGCCTTCGACCTCACCCGACTGTTGGCCACCCCTGCGGGATAACGACGGCAGCTACGGCGGCGGCCTGCCGATTAGGCAATTGTTGGTCGGAATGATTGCATGGCGCTCTGCACCTCGACCACTGCTATCGGTCGCTACCAACAATCCGGCTGCCTGATACCACCCGATCGCGACCGTACCCTAAGTCCCATGAAGAGACACCGGCCATCGGATGCCGATGAATGACAAATCGCATTCGCCATGGCAGAATCCTCTTGAACTTTACTCTGCCCTGGTCAGTGAAGATTGTGGAATGCATAACAGATAGTCAACTACATCGGGATCTGGAAGAACGCATTCGCCGGGATATACCAACTACGAAGAAGGCATCATTGTGGCTCTCTGGGATCAAGACGTCATCTCCGCAGGAAATGCAACTGCCCGCTCAAAGGTTGCGCTCCAAGGACTTCAATGAGTTGTTTGCTCTTCTTGAGGGCAAGCTGCACTGGGAAAAGAGAGCTCAAGCTCAATCCGTACGCCGACTCGACAAAGAAGGCGTATTGAAACCAATAATCGCACTTCAAGGGCTGAATCGGTTCGGGCCTGACTACACGGATCTTGACGTACTCTGGCAAGTAACGACTTTCGCGTCCCCACGCTCCATTCTTGAATTGGGGAGCGGCTACTCCACGATGCTCCTTGGGGCCTACATTAAGAAAAAGGCTCGGGAAGGAACAGCTTGCAAATGCGTAAGCGTTGAGTTGTCAACGGACTATGCGAGCATGATGCGAAGCGCGCTGGAGACTTCGAAGCTTACGTCGGGCGTCGAGATCATTGTTCCAGGGGTGCGGAGGACCAATATCTACGGAATTGAAACTCCAACATTCGATATGCGAGCGGAGGATTCCGTCGATATGATCTATCTTGATTCCGCTCCCCCAGGCAATCGTCTTGGTGGAGCCGATTTCATCCTTGAAAATCCCCAACTACTTCGCCCCGGTACAGTTATCGTTGTCGACGGACGATTGAACGCGCTGCTTGCACTTATGAGATCATCGCTCAAGTTCAACTGGCTAAGCAATATCCGGATCTATCCTGATCTTCTAGACTCGATCGACGCCCTTGTGACGTTCTCAACCATTATCCAGATTGACGATTAGCGCGGCTCACTACCGCGTCGCTGGCCTTGGCTAACCGATTTGTCATTTGACAGCTTTGGGTCAAGGCGGGGCCGGGACCTTTATCCACGAGCGAGCAAATCATGATGCTGTGTAACCCATGTGGTTACATGTTGCAACCGACCCGCTGCGGTCGCTTGCCGCATCGATGGTCCGCGAATAGATAGGCAAAACAGCGGTCGCATGGTCGAACAAACGAGCGCAGCATGTCGGCCATACAGGCCGCTCACAGCGGCTGTCTGCAACGGCAACAGCAGCGTCGTCGACCGCGGCTACAACGACTACTAGTAGGCCGCGGACTGACTGCCGGATTACATCTTGGTAATCTTCCGCCTGGCTGGCGGATCCGCATGCACAATGCAAGAATAGCGTGGGCAAGTCATGAAGATACTCATCGTTGAAGATCAGCAGAAGACCGGCGACTACCTCAAGCAGGGCTTGAGCGAGGCCGGCTTCGTCGTCGATCTGGCTTGTAACGGCAGGGACGGCCTGCACCTGGCGTTGACCGAGGCCTACGACCTGGTGCTGCTCGACGTGATGCTGCCGGGCCTCGACGGCTGGCAGGTGCTGGAGGCGATGCGCAAAGCCGGCAAAGACGTGCCGGTGCTCTTCCTGACCGCGCGCGACCAGGTGACGGACCGCGTCAAGGGCCTGGAGCTTGGCGCCGACGACTACCTGGTCAAGCCCTTTGCCTTCGCCGAATTGCTGGCGCGGGCGCGTACGCTGCTGCGCCGGGGCAAGAGCAAGGAGGCAGAGCTGCTCTCCGTCGCCGATCTCGAACTCGACCTGCTGCGCCGGCGCGTCACGCGCAGCGGCCGGCGCATCGACCTCACCGCCAAGGAGTTCGCCCTGCTCGAACTGCTGATGCGCCGCCAGGGCGAAGTCCTGCCCCGCTCGCTGATCGCGTCCCAGGTCTGGGACATGAATTTCGACAGCGACACCAACGTCATCGAGGTGGCGGTGCGCAGGCTGCGCGCCAAGGTGGACGACGATTTCGAGCCCAAGCTGATACGCACCGTGCGCGGCATGGGCTACGTGCTCGAAGCCCCCGGACCGTAATGCGGCGCCGCCCTTCGCTCACGGTCAGGCTGGCTCTGCTCTTCGCGGCGGTATCGACCACGGTGCTGCTCGCCCTGGGCGCCGTGATCGGCTACCTGGTCGAGGAGCATTTCGAGATGCTCGATCTGGTCGAACTGTCGGGCAAGATGCTGCAGATCCAGCACGTCCTGGGGAAGGCGCGCGCATCCTCGCCGAGCGCCGATCTGCCGCGCCAACTCAACGATGCGCTGGTCGGCGATCATGGCCTGTCGGTCACGGTTCAATCAAGCGGCGGCCGCGTGGTCTACTCGAACGCAGAGCTCGACTTCCCGCCCGGCCTGCTGCATGGCGGTCCGGGCGGACTGCCGTCGAAACCGCCGCGGCCCGCCACCTGGGAGGCCGCGGGCCGATCTTTCCGCGGCATCGCCGCCGCGCTGCCGGCACCAGCCGGCGCGCCCACCTACACCGTGGCGCTGGCGCTGGACCAGGCGCATCACCAGGAATTTACGTCCGCCTTCCGGCGCATCCTCTGGGCGGCGATCAGCCTCGGCATCCTCCTCTCCAGCCTGCTCGGCTGGCTCGCCGCCCGGGGCGGCCTGGCACCGATCCGCGCCATCGCCGACATCGCCCGCGGCATTTCGGCCCAGCGGCTCGATGCGCGCCTGCCCGTCGAGCAGGTGCCGGTCGAGATCGAGGATCTGGCGGTGTCGTTCAACGACATGCTGGCACGGCTCGAGGAGTCGTTCAAGCGCCTCTCCGAGTTCTCCTCGGACATCGCCCACGAACTGCGCACACCGGTCTCCAACCTGATGACGCAAACCCAGGTTGCCGTCTCCAAGGCACGCAACGCAGATGAGTACCGCGAAATCCTCTATTCCAACCTCGAGGAATACGACAGGCTGGCGCGCATGATCGCCGACATGCTGTTCATCGCCAAGGCCGACAATCACCTGCTGACGCCGCGCCGCGAGACCGTCGCGCTCGGCGCCGAGATCGACCCCTTGATCGACTTCTACCAGGCGCTCGCCGACGAGCAAGGCGTGAGCATGGCGCGCAGCGGCGATGGCCGCATCGTCGGCGACGCGCTGATGATCCGCCGCGCCCTGAGCAACCTGCTCTCCAATGCCATACGCCACACGCCGCGCGGCGGCACGATCACCATCACGGTCGAGGCATCGGGCGGTGACGAAGTGCGGATACGCGTCGCCAACACCGGCGAGGCCATCACCGCCGAACACCTGCCGCGTCTATTCGATCGCTTCTATCGCATCGACCCTGCGCGCAGCCGCGGCGCCGAAGGTGCGGGCCTGGGCCTGGCCATCGTCAAGTCCATCGTCGAGGCCCACGGCGGCAAGATCGCGGCAAGCTGCGCCGACGGCGTGACCGCTTTCATCGTCAGCCTGCCGGCGGCGTGACGAGTATGGCGCGGAAGTCATTGACGTTGGTCAGCGTCGGCCCGGTCACGATGGAATCGCCGAGCGCGCCGAAGAAGCCGTGTCCATCGTTGTCGTCCAGGCTGTCCCTGGGCCGGATGCCCTTGGCCCAGGCGCGGCGCAAGGTATCCGGCGCCAGATAGGCACCGGCGATCTCCTCCTGCCCATCGACGCCATCCGTATCGCCGGCGAGCGCGTGTATCCCCTCCTCGCCCGCCAGTGCCAGGCCCAGGGCGAGAAGGAATTCGACATTGCGTCCGCCGCGCCCGTGGCCGCGCACCGTGACCGTCGTTTCTCCGCCCGAGAGCAGGACGCAGGGCAGCGCCAAGGGTTGACTGCGCAGCCTCACCTGGCGCGCGATGCCGGCCATCACCTTACCCACTTCGCGCGCTTCGCCTTCGATGCTGTCGCCCAGAATGTGGGGAATGACACCCGCTGCGCGGGCAACCTCCGCCGCCGCTTGCAGCGCCATCTGCGGCGTGGCGATCAGGCGCGTCTCGGTCCGGGCGAGGCGCGGGTCATCGGGCTTGATCGATTCGCCCCTGCCGCTCTCCAGCAGCTCCCTGACGCCGGCCGGCAGCGCGATGCCGTAGCGAGCCGCGATGGCCAGCGCGTCGGCGCAGCGCGTCGGATCGCCGACGGTGGGGCCGGAGGCGATGTCGCAGGGTTTGTCCCCCGGCACGTCGGAGATCAGGAGGGTGATGACCCTGGCCGGATGGCAGGCCGCCGCCAGTCGCCCGCCCTTGATCGCCGAGAGATGGCGGCGCACGCAGTTGATCTCGCCTATGCTCGCCCCAGAGCTGAGCAGTTGGCGATTGAGCTGCTGCTTGTCCTCGAGCGTGATGCCGGGCAGCGGCAGCGCGAGCAGCGCAGAGCCGCCGCCGGACATCAGGCAGAGCACGGTGTCGTCTGCGCTCAGTTCGCCGACCCGATCGAGGATGCGTCGCGCTGCCGCAAGCCCCGCGGCATCGGGCAGCGGATGTGCCGCTTCGATGATTTCGATGCGCGCGCAAGCCAGCGCATAGCCGTGCCGGGTCACCACCAGGCCTTCGATCCGGCCAGGCCAGTGATCCTCGACGGCGCGGGCCATCGCCGCCGTCGCCTTGCCAGCTCCGACGACGATCAGGCGGCCCCGCGGGGCCTCGGGCAGATGCGCCGGTAGGCAGCGCGCCGGCTGCGCGGCGCCGATCGCGGCGGCGAACATCTTCTGCAACAAGGCGCGCGGATCGACGTTCGTGCCCATGCCCCGCAAACTCCCTGAACGCTAGCGCGACGCCACGGCGCTGGGCCCGGCGCCGCTCTATGCGCGGCCTTGGCGGCGGACGCCGGCCGACCGATCCATGCTGCAGGACCTAGGGCCTGATGACGCCCGATGGCGTCGGCGATACCTTTTCCCAACCGCTCGGGCATTCCTTCACGTAGGGATAGTAAGCGCCCAGCTTCCTGCAGAAATACCACCATTGGCCACCGCCAGGCATCTCGGTCGACGGGCCCTGCGCGACGTAGGTGGCCGGGGGCACAGTCACCACCGGTGGAACGACGTAGGTCTGTTCATAGTAGGGCTGGACAACGGGCGGCCCATACACCGGCGGCGCATAGACGACTTGAGGGCCGTAGTAGGCCCGCGGTTGGATGGCAGAATAAAGCAGGGCCGAACCGAGTAGAAACCCGGCGGGACCCCATCCCCATCCCCAACCACGCCCATGTCCATGGCCTCCTCGATCAGCCCAGACCGGCATTGCGAGCAGCGATGCGGCGGCCACGACCGCCAATAGGCTTGCTCTCAATTTCATTTTGCTCTCCTCATCCGCGACGCAATCGATGATACACCGGCGAGGAATTGCCCGCGGCTATTCCACCGTCACCCGACTGTGTATCTTCAAGTACTCACCAGGCGGATTGCGGGTGGTCGCCGACAGCAACTTGCCCTTGTAGTCGTAGGTCACCTGATATCCGGCCGGCGGCCCTGGTTCATAGGCCGTATTGCATTGCTGCTGCGTCGTCGGCCCTGAACCTATCCGATCGCCGGCCATGGCGCCACCGATCGCGCCCGCGACCGTCGCCAGGTCGCGGCCATGACCAGCGCCAAATCGGGAGCCGACCAGGGCGCCGACCACCCCTCCCGCAACCGCGCCCACCGGACTGTGCCCGGAGCCCTGGCTGACGGCCACCGGACCGCATATCTGTCGGGCCACTTGCGGCCCCGGGATGGCCGCGTAATTGAGCACCCGGGCAAATTCGGTGCTGTCTTGAATCACATTGGATTGCGCGCTTGCCAGCAGCGGCAGCAATAGCGCAACAGCAAAAGCGAGTCGCCTCATCAAGACTCTCCAAGATACGGGCAAGCTTGCCCATGCCTGGTTAACGCGCGAATGAACTTCTGGCACACCAAATCAATGTAAGAGTTTGTGTGCACGCGGACGGTGAGTGCGGACACGAACAATTACAAATCGCCCTGTCCTCCGCGAGGATGTCAACGCGTTATTCGGACAGGCCCGGCGTGGGCCGGGCTTTTTCTTGGGAAGGGAGATCCATGCGCCACTCTGCCCTGCAGAAATCGATTTGCGCCCTGCTCATCGGACTATGCCCGGCGCTGGGGTTTGCCGCTGATGTTCTTGCCGCAAGCGACAAGCAGACGGCGGCAATGGTCAGACACGCCGGACCCGACAGCCAGCAAATGGAGCAGAAATTGCAGCAGCTGAGCTGGTCGCAATTTCGCTTCATCGTCGAGTCTGTCCCCAAACTCAGAGCCGATGTCGAAGCCTACGGGCCGATCGGGTGGGAATACCTGAAGGCAAGATACGCGAGCTTCGGCTGGAAGAAGAGCATCGACAAGCTCGACGACGCCCAGAAGCGAGGCTTGGCCGATCTGCTCCAGGCCGCAAATGCAAGCGGCGGTAGATAGCGGGGAAGCAGGCCGGCGGGTTACTGCGCGACGGACAATTTCTAGCGCACGGCCAGCGCGTATACCTGGGTACTGCTCTTCACGATGTTATAGACACCAAAATCGCAGCTGTAGATGGTCCACGCCTGGGTGGGATCGGCGGCGTCGGCCTTGATGGCGATTAGAATGAGCGGCCACCATCATGCCCAATGACGCCTTGAAGACGACCCGTCGTTGCCAGCCCAGATCCCTGACCGATCTGTTCCTGTCTTTCACCGTCCTGGCCCTGCAAGGCTTTGGCGGACTGCTGGCGGTCGTGCAACGCGAGCT
>Ga0172380_10007696_pt1 | contig 12031 bp, 12 predicted proteins | sample Leawe162metaG_FD_119747 | JGI IMG/M metagenome (GOLD analysis project Ga0172380, IMG submission 119747) | Leachate microbial communities from a municipal landfill in Southern Ontario, Canada - Leachate well 162 metaG | ecosystem: Engineered > Solid waste > Landfill > Unclassified | place... | reverse complement strand
GCTGATCGGACAGGGGCGGATGGCGGATGTGACGCTGTGTCTGGGCAGGGCGTGGGAACTGCGGGGGACGGTGATGGAGGGCGAGCGTCGGGGGCGGCGGCTGGGCGTGCCGACGGCGAACCTGGACACGGGCGTGCAGATGTTGCCGGCCGACGGGGTGTATGCCGGTTCGGCGACGGTGGACGGGCGGCGATACGCGGTGGCGTTGAGCGTGGGCGTCAAGCCGACGTTCGATCAGCCGGTGCGAGTGGCGGAGGCGCATCTGATCGGGTTTGAGGGGGACTTGTACGGGCGCACGGTGGATGTGGGCGTGTTACGCTGGTTGCGCGACCAGCAGCGGTTCGGCAGTGTGGAAGCGTTGATCGGGCAATTGCGGTACGACCTGGCGTTGATCGGCGAACTGGACGGACAGGGTTTGCTGGACCCGACGAAGGTGGTGGCGCGATGTTGAAACTCGAAACTCGAAGATCGAAAAGAAAGCGCCCTGTGCGGCCCCGCGGTTTCGAGTTTCGGATTTGATTCGAGTTTCGGATTTCGGATTTCGAGTTTTCCACTATGACTTACGCATCGAACACGACGTTGGAACGGATCGCGGAGCGATTGCGCGGCGCGACGAAAGTGCTGCTGACGACGCACGCCAAGCCGGACGGGGACGCGATGGGGGCGGTGGTCGCGCTGGGCGCGGCATTGGAATCGCTGGGCAAGCGGGTGGAGCGGCGGATCATGGGGCCGATCGCGGGGAACCTGGCGGTGCTGACGAGCCGGACGAAGATCATCGAGCATCAAGAGAAGAAAAAGGGGTCTGACCCCTTTTTGATTGACGAGCCGGACGCGATTGTGGTGCTGGACACCGGGGCGTGGAGCCAGTTGGAGACGATGCGTGCCTGGCTGGAGGGGCCGGGACGACATATGAAGACCATGGTGATCGACCATCATGAGCGGGGCGATGATGTGGGGGCGATGTTGTACGTCGATTCGCGGGCCGCGGCGGTGTGCGAACTGGCGGCGGCGTTGATCGACGAGCTGGGCGTGAAGCGGGATGCGTTGATGACCGATGCGTTGTTCATCGGGATAGCGACGGACACGGGGTGGTTTCGATTTTCCAACACGACGGCGGGCACACACGAACTGGCCGCGACGCTGGTGCGAGACGGGGCGAACACCGCGGCGCTGTACGCGGCGATGGAACAGGCGGATCGGCCCCAGAAGCTGGCGCTGTTGCAGCGGGCGCTGAACAGTCTGCGATTCGTCGCCGACGGGCGAGCGGCGGTGATGGTGTTGCGGCAGAGCGACTTCGATGAAACCGGCGCGCGGATGGATGAAACCGAACGGTTTGTGGATGTGCCACAGTTCGTGAAACAGATGGAGGTGGTGGCGCTGGTCGTGGGCGAGAAGGGAAGAACGCGGCTGAGTCTGCGATCCAAACCGGGAACCCAAGGCGGCGCTCGCCCCCGGAAAGGACTCGCTTTGCCTTGGCTTGGGGGTGGGGAGGGGAATACTTCCGGGGGGGTGGATGTGAATGAATTGGCGGGGCGGTTTGGCGGGGGTGGGCATCAGCGGGCGGCGGGGGCGAAGACGGATCAGCCGGTCGATGAGGTGGTCAGACGCTTGATCGCGGCGATCGAGGAACGGATGGCCGGGACGTGATCCGAAAAGCGCGACATCATCCGCGGGCGTCGATGCTGGGCGTGGCGGCGATTTTGTGCCTGCCGATGCTGATCCCCGCAAGCATCGCGGAGTACCACGCGCTCTGTGGCTGAACGCCCCCGGAAGTAAAAAACAGGAACAGGTCATCATCGCCAGTCACGAGGGGTGAGAACCACACAGGCAATCGGCCTTGCTACAATGCAGCACAATGAGCACGATGGAAAGCATCAAATCGGGGCGGGTCGGACGGCGGAAAACTAAACCTCCCGCGGTGTCGATGCTGCGATGCGCGAAGGTGATTCCTTTCGGATGGTACGGAGGAAAATATTCACATCTGGACTGGCTTCTTCCGTTGCTTCCCAAGTGTCATCACTATTGTGAACCCTTCGCCGGTTCGGGCGCGGTGCTGCTGAATCGCGGGCCTTCGCCTGTGGAAACTTACAATGATCTGGACGGTGAAGTGGTCAATTTTTTCAGGGTATTGCGAAAACAGGGTGATGATCTGGTCAAAGCGATCGGACTTACTCCGTTCTCCCGGGAAGAATTCGCGGTCGCATGTCGGCTTGATCCGACCGAAACGCCGTTTGAAAGAGCCAGACGATTTTACGTCCGCGCCCGACAGGTTCGCATCGGATTGGCGCAAACCGCCACGTTGGGTCGCTGGGCGAATTGCAAGAACACGAGCCGGGCCGGAATGAGCGGCGTCATCAGCCGATGGCTGGGAGGTGTGAAAGATTTGCCGATCATTGCCGAGCGACTGTTGCGGGTACAGATTGAAAACCGTCCGGCTCTTCAGGTGATTCGGCTTTATGATTCGCCCGGCACGCTGTTTTATTGCGATCCGCCGTACATTCACGATACGCGCGGCGATTCCAAGGCATATGGTTATGAAATGACGGATGAGCAACACATGGCATTGGCGCAAGTGTTGAACGAGGCGCAAGGCATGGTGGCCATTTCCAATTATCCTTGCGCTTTGATGGATGAATTGTATCCAGCCCCCAAGTGGCGAAAAATCGTGGCTGATCCGCGAACCAATCATGCGACCAAAGGCCAACGGACGGAGGTTCTATGGGTGAACTATGAACCGTTGGCAACGCAAGGAAAACCGGATGACAGAGAGCGGTTGTTCTGAAATTCTGGACAAAGCATACAAAGATGCGGAAACACACCTGAAAGAATCCTTTGTTTCCAATGCGGAGATTCAGGATCGGATCGCCCGCATTGCTTGCCCCACACGCGCCGGGGCAAGATTTCTGCTGGCGGCGACGCTTGCGAAGGTGGATCAGCCCCAAGTGGATATCCGCAAGCCGTTCATTCAGGCATATGCGGAGAACGAGAAAGCGGACGCCTATCCAGGCCGAAACTACGACGAGCAACACGTTTTTGATTTCATTACGCGGCATAAATTGCCGTGCAGTTCGACAACGGCGTTTCTGACGCCGGCGTTTCGCACGAAAAACATCGTCCTCGACCGGAATCAGAAATTGCGGGGCAGGCCCGCCGAACTTTACGAGTCCATTCTGGAAGTGCTGGGGGCTATGAGAACTTGGTGTTATCGCAACCGGAGAGCGGCGTCAATCAGGCGTTGAAGGAAGCGTTCCTGGCGCTGCGGAAAGCCGCGCAGGCCGCTGAGTAACCCGAGTCTGTGTGTTTGTCGTCTTCGCCGAACCGGGGGGAGGGTGGGATTATTCGCCGTGATGCGGCCTCACAATTCGCACAGCCATGTTGACAGTGAAGCCATCTGGGCATCCACCGTTAAATTGGCGGCGTTCGATAACGTGCCTTTGCGAAGCATGTCCCAGATTTCACCGGCCATCGCATTTTCGATGGCGGCTCCGATGAAGAGGGTCGCGGGTCGTTGTTGTTCGGATTTTTTGAAAGCGTCGTGAATTCGGATGATGGCGGAGCGGGCGGTTTTCCAGTGTTCATCCGCCCCGGCGGGGTCGATGCCGCCTTTGAGTTCGCCGACGGCCAGATAGAGCGATGCGTCTTTAAGCGATGGCCGCGAGCCATCTTCGCGGTCACAGGAAAACAAGCAAAGGTCCACATTCTTTTTGACGAACGGCGGAGTGACGTTATAGAGAAGCGTTCGCGGTTTGCCTTTTGTGCTCCAACACAGCCCGTAAACATTGGGGCCGACATCGGCGTCATTGTCGGGCATGGGTTGCCACGCGGCGGCTTTGCCGGGCTGCCAATGATAGGGTCGCCCTGAAACGCGCAGTTGTGCGAGGATGCACTGCGTCAGGCGTTGCTGAGCGAGGAATCCGCCGATATTGCGCATGGAGCCGCCGAGCGAATCGCCGCGCGTCAACAGAAAACGAAACACCAATTCTTCGACAAAGTTCGTTCCGGCGGGTTTGAGGAATTGATCGATCAGGCCGGTGATCGCCTTGGTCTTGTCGGGTTCTTCGAGGTGGTTGGCGGCTTTGTCAGAAACACCCGCCGCAGTGAGAAGGGCGGAACGAATATCTCGCATATCCAAAAGAGCGGCGGCGTCCTTCGCCTGACCGGCCGTTTGCTTCAGCGCCCGGGCCTGCGCGACGAACGGCGTGGCACGCCGGCTTTTCTCCAGCGCCAACGAAACGAACCCGGCGCGTGTCGCTTCATATGTGGTGATCAGATTGTCCTTGCCGGCCAGATGGGATCGAAATGTGGCAGCCATGAATATCTACGCCTTTCGCCAGACATAAACGCATTTGCGCAATTCGTCCCGCCCGTGCTGTCCCATCTGCTGGCTGCTGTTGCCCTTGCCGGTGGGCAGAACCAGAATCACTTCGGCGCGGAAGCCGAGTTGCTCGGCGATTTGCGTGAGGATCAGGTCCACCGGAATACAGGCCCCGGCGAAGCGGACGTTGTCGTTGACCATGACCAGCGGACAGCCGGGTTTCAAAACGCGCGAGCATTCCTGAATGACGCAGGCCAGTTCGGTGAAATATCCCCGGATCATTCGGGGGATGCCGGTGTTGTTCAGGGTCCTGGATTCCAATTGCGCATCCAGATAATCGAACAACGCTCCCAGCGGCGGGTGTTGATCCACGATGTCCAGCGCGGTTCGCCATCGGGGATTTATGGCGAGCAAATGTTTGGGGCGATTTTCCACCGTCGCGCTCAGCAGTGTTTGTCGCAATGAAGAGAACCCCGCTTCATCGACGCCGAGCAGCGCGAGTTCCAACGCATAGGTGCGCGTGTAGTCGTAGCGGTTGCAGTAAGGCGGCGAAGTGAAAACACAGTCGTATCGTTCTTCGCCCAGCGTGGGCAGGATTTCCAGGCATGATCCGTGATGCAGTTTCACAGACCCGGATGGACCGGGTGCGGTAAACAGATCGGAGGCGGTGTCACTCGTTTGAAGATCGTGGAGGATTTCTTTGAGTTTGGCGGTGATCGCCTGTTCAAACGCGGGGATATGGCCCTTGTCGAACGGTTTGCCGCCCAGGGAGCGGCCTGAACGGTGGTCCCATCGAAGATACTGGCCGTCTTTGCGGGTGAAACTGATGGATTCAAGGATGCACAACAGCGCGAAACGAAGAAGATTTCGCGTGGGGGCATCTTCATCAACCAGCGCGGCAAGATAACCGCGCAAAGCGGTGGCGGTTTGCGGAGAATAAGCCCCGCGCGTGATGCGCACCTCTGACAACGTGATTCCGTCTCCGTCGTTTTTCCACGGTTGGGTTGTGATCCACTCGGCAAGGCGATGCAAAACGCGATCGGGGATGCCGCGTTCGATCAATCGCCGGGTGTCAATGACCGCTTGTCCGATCGGCAAAAGTTCAATGCCCTCGGCGGCCAGTCCGTGTTGGGCGGCGACGAACATCGCCGTGCCGCTCCCGGCGAACGGATCAAGCAATGTGCCTTCCGTCACGCCGACACGGTGAAGCAACGACTCGACCAGACAGGCGGAAAAACCTTCTTTGTATTTGAACCACCGATACACGGGACGGGACTTATTGGCTTGGAAGCTCACCAGCTTGCGGTCCAGTGATCGATCCAGACACAGCAAATCCGCGTACTGGTTTTCCAGATCAAGACGAAGTCGCTCATAAGCCGCGAATGAAGTGGCGGCCCGCGAAGAATTCACCGGCACTGCGGCTGGCATTTTGTTTTCAATAACGGACATCTGTCACAGTTTAGCTGTTGAAGAGGGGTCACGCACCCGCATCCGCGAAAAACAAACTGCGGATCATTCGCTGTGATGCGGGCTGATGACGCGGACGTTTTGTCGGCCGCCCCGGAAGTTATCCCGGAAGTTTTCGTCGGAGGGGTCATTGTCGATGGCCGGCGGGGAGGAGCCGAGGATGCGGGAAAAGATTTCGTGGACGGTGGCGAGCAACAGGTAAATGATCGCCGTGACGAGGATGGCGAGCAGCGCCAGCAGCGCGATGAGGATGAGGAACGGCAACAGACCGATCAGGAACGCGATGCCCCAGACCCATGCGGGTCTTCCCCCCAAGCGGGAATAGTAGCGGGCGAAGCGGGGCTGATCGCGGATGTCGTTCCAATCCATGCCAAACATGAGTGTGGCTCCTGATGGGAGCATTGTAGGGGGAAACCTTTGAACAACCACACGGGGAATCGCTTTTATGCCATCTCTGTGGTTTAATGGTCCCGCGATTTGCGATCAAAACGAGTACGACATGCCTTTGCACACGATGATTTTCGCCGGCGGAGCCATCTTCGCCGGCGTGTTGCTGCAAGGGGCGGTCGGCTTCGGCATGGGGTTGTTCAGCATTCCGATCATGCTCTGGCTGGGCATTGATTTGCCGGTGCGATTGCCGCGCTGACGGTTTCGACCTTCGCGCAGTCGATGTACGGGGCGGCGATGCTGACGATCATCGTCGCGCAAATTGTCGAGCCGTGGTTGTCGGATCGACCGGCGATCAGAACGTCACCGGCAGATTCATCGCCCGCGCCCAGCCGGTCATCTGACCCAGGTGATAGCCCGGCTCGGCGATGAGCATATGAATGAGCATCTGCCCGGACTGCGGGAACCGCGGGCGGGCGCGCTCAAACAGGTTTTCAGCGGTCAGCACATCGGCGGGACTCGAACGCAACTGCGCCAGCAACCGCTGACATTGCGAATTGAACTTTTCGAGCAGTTGTTCCCTGCCCGGATAATCGGCCCGGTTCGCGGTCGGCTTGGATCCCTGGCCGAATCGCTTGGCCCACGATTCATCGAGTATTTGCGCCCCGCCGGCCAGCACGCAGCCGCGATCCATCACGATGGCCAGATGCCCCAGCGTCCACGCCGGGTGATTGATCTGGCCGTGCGGCTGATCGGCCAGTCGCGCATCGTCCCACAGCCCGACCAGCTTGTTGATCCGCTCCGTCACCAGCGCGTACTCATACAAAACCTGACCCAAAGCATCCGCGGCATTTTTGGCGGCAGTCATGGTGCGTCTCCAAAAGGGGGTGCGGCTTGCGGGATGCGGAGTGCGATGATTCGCAAGCCGCAAGCCGCAAGGCGCGTTTCACGTTCGTCCGAGTTTTTCCAGCGTGCGTTGCACCACCGTGCCGAGCTTCTTCGCCGCGGCGGTGATGGCATCGTAGAGGTCATCGGTCGTGTCTTCCACCACCAGCGGCTGATGATTCGCCAACCGCGCTTCCATCACGCATCGCTTGTCCATTCCCGCTTTTTTCGCGTTGTCATCATGCAGATGCACTTCGACCCGCGTGACCTGCGATTCCCAGTGATGGATCGCCGCGTGAACCCGCTTGTTCACATGCTCGATGATGGCGTCACTGCCCGGCAGGTCCGCCGCCCGCACTTCGATTTTCATGTTGTGCCCTTCCGGGTCCGCCCTTCCGGTCCGTCCTTCCGGTTCGTCCTTCCGGTTCGTCCTTCCGGGGGTTCCCCTTGTGTTGGAGATGAAACATCGTAGGAAAGCATCGGCGAAAAAGCGCGGGAACATGATGGGAATTCGGTCACAATTGCCGCAGTTTTTCTTCCAGATGATCGGCGGGATGAAAATGCCAAAGCCGTTTGATTTTACGCTGGGTGAGCAACCCGCGTTTCGCCAGATCGAGCAAATCCTGCCGGGCGGTTTCATAGACGATGTTGTGGCTGGTCTGATGCGATTGCACGGTGTATTCCGCATTCGCATGGCGCAGCGCGTGACTGAGCAACGCCTGCTGGCGATGGTTGAGGTCCACACTGGATCGCAACAGATTTTCGACGGCCTGCTGTTCCTGTTGCTTGCGCTGGACGTAAGCCAGCAGTTGTCGCACGGCTTTTTCGATCAGTTGGATGTGATACGCAATGAAATAGGTCAGGTCATTGTCATCGGTTTCGGTGTGGAGAAACGCCAGGCCGTATTGCGTTCGGGCCTTGCGGATGACTTCCGAAATCGAAATGTATTCGCACATCCAATAGTCATGCCGGAGCATCGACCAGTAGAAAAGAGCGCGGGCGCAGCGTCCGTTGCCATCGACAAAGGGGTGATCGTACGCCAGCCAGAAGTGAAGGATGATCGAGCGCACGACGGGATGAATGTAGTAACCGGGGGTTTGGGCGTTGGCGAATTGGCACAGGGCGTTCAGCCGTGACGGCAATTCGTCGGCGGGCGGCGGATCATGCATGACTTCGCCGTAGGCATCGACAATATCAATGCGTTCATCGGCCCGGCGAAATCGCCCAGCGGCGGTTGAATCTTCCAGTGTGTTTTCGACAAGCGTGCGATGCAACGCGAAGATGATGTCCGGCGTCAAACCTGTTTTTCCTTCCATGTCTGCGATGCTTCTCATCGCGGCATAGTTGTTGAGGATCATCTGTTCGCTGGTGTCGCGCGGTTGCCGGCCCGATCGAATCATGTCCTTGGCGATTCGGCGCGTGGTGACGGCTCCCTCGATCTGGCTGGATGTGATCGACTCTTCGATCAGCGAACGCACCACGTACCGATCCGCGTCGTCATTGCTGATCGGTCGTTGCGCCGCCTGCAAGATCCCGCCCGCATGTTGTGCGATCCAGTCCAGCTTTTCGTGCATCTCATCGGTGACGATGAAACTGAATGGCTGCTGGTGGGTGTCGTGTAGCGGAATGCGTTTGCGACCGGAATCACGTCGCAGTTTCAAAAACGTCCACCAATGTTGATGGTCCCATTCAGCGGGTGGTTTCAGATGACGAAGTTTATCCCAGTGAACGTATTCGCCGTTCACTGTTGGTAACCGGAACATTTGGGAAAGAAGCTCGCCGCCCATGAATGGCTTCAGCATAGTCAGCAGATTCGCCTTGGTTGGCGGTTTTTCGGGGATGCGCATGGATTATCCCAAAGTTATACTAATTTCTTCTAAATTAGTATATCATCCGTTGGGCGCATGGAAATACTAATTTTGAGAAAAATAGGATGGCTTTGGTATTTCGGAATTTGAATAGTCGTAACGCATTATTGTGACGTGAATTGCGATCATGCGGTTGCCAAGCCGCGAGCGGCTTCAGAAGCCCAGCTTCCGGGGGTGGAAGTCGTATCGCATCGCTTCTTTGGCGCGCCAGAGGGTTTGTTCGGCGGCGGCGTTGGCTTTTTGGTTGCCTTCCTTGATGACGTCCATGATGTCGGCGTCGGTCAGTTTGGCGCGACGCTCGCGGATCGGTTCGAGGAAGGCGTTGATGTGCGCGGCGACCTCTTTTTTCAACGCGCCGTCACCGATCTCGCTCTTGGCGTAGGCGGCGTTCAACTCGGCGGCCTTGTCCGGGGGGCAGAAGATGTTGACGTATTCCAGCACCGTGTTGCCCTGCAACACCGGCGGGTCGTCCATCGTGCCGCGACCGGTGAAAATCTTGTTGCACTTCTTTTGAACCGTCTTGGGGTCATCGCTGAGGAAGATCGCGTTACCCAGCGACTTGCTCATTTTGTTCTGGCCGTCGATGCCGGTGAGTCGCGCGATGCGGCCGATTTTCGCTTGCGGGACGGGGAACACGCCGCCGGTTTTGAGGTGATCTTCGTCGGGGGTGTTCGGGTCGATGTTGCAATAGATCTGGTTGAATCGCCGGGCGATTTCGCGGGTCATTTCGATGTGCGGGATTTGGTCTTCACCGACGGGCACCAGCGCGGGCGTGAACGAAAGAATGTCCGCGATCTGACCCACGGCATACATGAGGAAGCCGAAGCTGTATTGATCGCCGAGTCCCTTGACGCGGATTTCGTCTTTGATGGTCGGATTCTTCATCAGCCGGCCGTAGCCGAGCAGCATGGCGAAGTACCAGGTGAGTTCAGCGATGGCCGGAACTTCGGATTGCAGGAAGAACGTTGACTTCCGGGGGTCCATGCCGACGCTGATCCAGTCTTTGAGGATATTGAGGGTATCGGCACGGATTCGCGTGGTTTCGGTGGGGCGGGTGGTGAGGGCGTGGACGTTGGCGACGATGAAGAAACAGTCGTAGTGTTCTTGTGATTGGACGCGGTTTTCGAGTGAGCCGACGTAGTGGCCCAGGTGGAGCGATCCGGTGGGGGTATCGCCGGTGAGGATACGCGGTTTATCGGCGGGTGGATTCATGGCGTGCATGTTGTACCGTTTTTCGGACGGTTTCACCACCGGGGAGGGAGATGGGCCACGAAGGCGCGAAGGCGCGAAGAAATACAGAAAAGAAATGAAAGCATCTCTTCGCGCCTTCGCGCCTTCGTGGCCCATTTCTTATTGCACGACATCGGCCGGCTTGCCGAACGATTCGCCGAAGACCCATTCATTCAGCGGGCGGCGGGAGCGGGGGGTTTTGTCGCGCTGACCCAAATCGTCATCGCCCGCCCCCGCCCCCGGAAGCGAGGCGTATCCGATCGCCACGGCGGTCACGGGGTCGAACCCTTCGGGCACCTGGTACATCTGTCGCACTTTCAATAACTGAACCCCCGCCATCTGATGCACGGCCAGCCCCAATGACTCGGCCTGCACCGTCAGGTTGCCCATCGCCAGGCCCAGATCGTGTTCCGCCACGCGGTTGGGTGTGCCGTTGCGGGCGAAGGTGCGCGACACCAGCGTCAACAGCAATACCCCGGCGTTTTTCGCCCACGCCTGATTGGCTTCCAACAGACAGGACACCGCCTTGTTGAACGCCTGCGTATCGGATCGCCCGGCGAGAATGACGCGCCAAGGCTGTTCGTTGTAACTGGACGCGGCCCATCGGGCGGCTTCGAGACAGGACACAAGTTTGTCGCGTTCCACGGGGCGCGGATCGAAGACATAGGGACTGTAACGCCCGGCGAGCGCGGGCAGAATCGGATGATCGGTCCTGGCGATTTTGAAGGTGTTGCTCATCGGGTCATTGTTCGCTGGATGTTCGCGTAAGGCAAGTCCGATTGTGACGATTATGCGGATTGCGTAAGCGGCGCGGGGCACAAGTCGCCGGCCGGATCGGATCGCAGTCAGATGGCGGCCCGCGTGGGACGATCAAGGGAGTGGCGACGAGAACCTGTTGTGGTGAAAGAACAACGTGCTGGAAGTACCCATTCAACAAGTGACGGAGGAGATGGTGATCGCTCTGCCGGTGTATCACCCGGACACGCCGGATCATTTGTTGTTGCAGCCGGGTTTCAAACTGAACGGCGCGACGATCGAGCGTATGAAGCAGTTGGGCATCGATCAATTGTGGATCAAATACCCGGCGTTGGAGCAGATCGAGCGGCGGGTGAACCCGGCGGTCATCCGCGCCCGCGCCGAACTGGCCGGTCAAATCCGCCAGGCGTTCGATTCGATTCAGAATCAGTGTTTGGCGCATCTGGATTACAACGCCTACACGCAGACCATTTCCAAGCTGATCGAACAATTGCTGACGCACCCGGCGTCGGTGATCTGTCTGGGAAGCATGTTCGCGCAGGGCCGGTCTTTGATGAACCATTGCCTGCGCGTGACGTACATCAGCGTGCTGATGGGCGCGAAGCTGGATGCGTATCTGATTCGTGAGCGACCGCGGCTGCTGCCCCGGCGGGCGAAGGAGATTCATTCGCTGGGGCTGGGGGCGATGTTGCACGATGTGGGGTTGCTGCTGTTGCCGGCCGAGATGCGCGACGTGGTGCCTTACTCGCTTGTGAACGCCGACCCGGCGTGGCGCGCCCACGTGGAGCCGAACAACCAGACGCTGCTGACAAGTCTGCCGGCCACGGTGCGGGCGGTCGTCGCGCAGCATCACCAGCATTTCGACGGATCGGGCTTTCCGCGGATACCCAACAGCGCGGGCCAGTTGACGGGCATGTCGGGGCACGACATTCACATCTTCGCGCGGATCGTGACGGTGGCCAACGCGTTTGATCGCTTGCAGGCGAGTTTGCGGGAAAAGCCGCTGCCGTCGGTGGTGGTGTTGAACGCGATGCTCAGCGAGCGGTATCGGTCGTGGTTTGATCCGACGGTGCTGGGGGCGTTGCTGGCGATCATGCCCGCGTATTCGCCGGGGGCGATGGTG